>Ga0256841_1002775_pt1 | contig 13601 bp, 15 predicted proteins | sample 356308metaG_FD_185971 | JGI IMG/M metagenome (GOLD analysis project Ga0256841, IMG submission 185971) | Hydrothermal vent microbial communities from Mid Atlantic Ridge, Atlantic Ocean - 356-308 | ecosystem: Environmental > Aquatic > Marine > Hydrothermal vents | place: Atlantic Ocean: Mid...
GCGAAAGGTCACCGGCTCTCCGGTCTTGGCCCGAACCTTCGGAATCCGGACTGTCTCCGGCCCCAGCCCTGGCTTCCACAGCTTGGTAAATCAGTTGCTCCGCACCCGCTTTCAGCAGCTCGGTCAGCGGGTCATTGCCGTTCTCTCGACCCGCCAGTTCGATCGGGAGGATCTGTACTACTATCGGGCCAGGTATTACGATCCGACACAAGGCCGCTTCATCAGTCGGGATCCCATCGGCTTCGCCGCCGGGGATTGGAATCTTTATCGGTATGTGGAGAATGACCCGGTCAACTGGAGCGACCCTTCCGGTCTTCGGACCAAGCGCCGATGCACTAAGAATAAGATCGGGAAACTACAAGACAAGCTGAAGAAAGCACGGGGGCACGGGGCACGGGGCACGGGGCACGGGGCACGTATAAAAAAATCGAGAAAAAATTGGCGACCAAGGCCGCCAAGAGTGCCGGGTAACACTGAAAAAAGACAAAACGCACTGCTACGGCGCGGGGAGATGAGGCCGTTGCCAGGCGAAAAACAAGGTCAAATGCGGTGAATGGCCGCCTAAACACTGATGGAGGAAACCATGATACCAACCGAAAACGAAAAACGCCTGGCGGCACTTCTCAAGAAAATGAAAAGGAGCCATAAAAAGGATGTCGGCTTCCGCTACCCCGATGCCGAGGGAAAGGACAGAAACCAGCAGAGCTACCTGGAGCGGATAGACAAAGTACGTAAAGGCGAGTCGACTCCCTTGTTCGCCACCGATGTCTTTCGCAGTATTGCGAACTGGTATCTGGACAACTGCCAATATCAGATATTGACAAAAAAGGACAGGGAAACCGCTAAAAGCTACTATGCCCTGAGCACGGCTTACGCCTATCTGTCGGTGGCGGGCACCGCCGCGGTCTTCAAAGGGAAATGCAGCGAGAGCAGCTATTGGATAGATGCGATTTTCGCGCATATCAGCCAAGCCCTGGTCTCGGGTTGGGAAAAGGAATATATCCAGATGAACGAATGGGCTATCGAGTCCATTGACTATGGCCGCTATACGACGAAACAGGGAGGATACGATATCCTGTTTATCGGTAATGGAATCGATATGTGTCCCACCATGTGGTTTTTACTGGATCTCTACTGCGCCGCCTATGCGCGTGCGTATTCCAGGGAAAACGCGGATTATCCAAAAGACCTGCATCCCTATGACTAGGTGCTGAAACAATGGGATACACAAGACCCGACCGAAATCGACCGGCTAGTCTATCTCTTGGCCGAGCACCACTTGGAACAGACCCGAAGCGCCAAAAGCAACACCGAATACTACCCTTTCGAAAACCCTGATAACTGGCTTTACCCCTACGAGATTCTCTCTTGGCTACGCATCCGTGAACTCAAGGGTTTGGAAAATCCAAAAACCTTCACACACCCCCTGATGAATACGGAGATTGCACAGTTCTTTCTCACACTCGATATCCCCCTGAAGAAACCGAAGGAAGTGCCCTATGCCAGAGAACTGCTGGAGCGATTGCAGGCGATCTGCCCCGAAGTGGAAATTCCATCCTGGCTTAGCTGATCCCCTTCGAGGCGATAAACGACACCTAATCGCTAGCCCGCATTTTTCACTGGCCTGTGTGCAGTACAGGGATGTACCCCATTTTCGATGACGGCAAGTCATTCTCGCCCCGGATCCGCGCCCAGCTGCGCCACGATGTGAAGGGCGCCAATCACGGCCACAGCTCGCATGGGAGAGTACACACCGCAACGAACACGGCAACGAACACGGCAACGCAAGCGGCGTTCGAAGAGCACGGCAACTTCAATTACAAAACCGCGCGGGATGCCGCCGTCAAGGCGCAACAAAATACCTTTCCTCTGAGTCTGTGCAGCGCAAAATGTCTGAAATCGCAGTTGGACAAGTACGATAAGGAAAGTGCGACAAGGGGGCGGGTTTGAATCCGGTCTCTTCGAAAAATGGCAATTTATTCCCTGGCGGTAGCCGATAACAGATACATCAGGTATAAATATGAACAAAGAAGATTATAAAAAACACATGTGGAGATTTTCAATTATCGATTGCACTATATATAGCAGGGAAAATTATCATATTCCTTGTTTTGGAATAACCCGAGGAAGAGGACCCCTCCATGACCGACTGGGACTATTTCGTCAAGTATTTGGATTATGATTTCAACAAAGGTGTGCTGGGGGTTAATGGATGGGACGGTGGCACCCGTCGCCCTATGATTGAATATGACTTCAAGGAAATGCGCACCCTGATCCTCGACTTTGATGGCCGGGCCTGGGAAAGCCAACAACCGCATGGTGATTTTCCCTTGTACCAACTTCCACGTGGGAAGAACGCTAATCGAGAGCGAATACCCTCAATGTTCCTGTCACTGCGTACTGTCGATGGCGACATCTATGCAGTGGGCAGAAATCGCTTGCTGTGGAAAAAGACCGGCTTCAAGGAGTGGGTGCAGATCAGCGACCCGGGCAAACACCCCAATATGTATAAAGACATACGAAGAACAATTGATTTTGACTGCGGCTTTAAAGATGCCGACGGTTTCAACGAAAACGACATCTACGCTGGTGGAGAGAGAGAAGATCTATGGCACTATGACGGAAAGCGATGGAAGCGCCTTGATCTGCCGACCAACCATTCCATAGAAAGGATTCTGTGCGCGCCGGACGGCATGGTCTCTATGTAGCCGGCGACCTGGGCACGCTGTTGCGCGGGCGGGAAGACAAATGAGAGATCATCCCACAGAAGTTGACCAGCTTTCCCTTCGAAGGCATTGCCTGATTCAACGATACCTTGTACTTGTCCACCAGTTGGGGACGCTATTGTTTTCGGAATGAAATCTTCCAGAAGGTCGATTTTGGAGAAGGCGATTACCAGCGCTCTTTCCAGCATGTCAAGAACAGCAAGGGGATTCTCGTCTCTTTTGATCCCTCCCAGGCTCTCGTATACGATGGAAAAACCTGGAAGAGCGTCATCGAACCGCCCGAGTGGTCGAAAACCGCGAAACAGACAGAGTAAGGCTGTGACAAGCTTGGGTTGCAGAAGGCCAAATGGAGGTTTGCAGATTCTGGCGCGCCAACCTCAAGACCGACCGGCCGCGCGCGCCGCCAATGAAATCTACGACTATTCCAGCGAACCTCGGGCAGGGCGCGGGCTTTCTTATGGAGTTAGATGTTCATATCAGATAGCCTCATATGTCTGTGTATGCGCTTCCGTGATGGTTCTCAGCACATCTCTTACGCGGAACAAAGCGTAACTCCTTTTAGAATCACACGGATCTTGACAAACAGGCACTAGGCCATGAGCGACAATGATGACGACCCCGACCTGTTTCGCCGCGCGATCGGCGGTGCCAGGCCGCTGAAGCAGGACAAGATTGCGCCATTCAGGAAGAAGCGCAGGCCTGCGCCGCTGGGGCTGACAGTGAAGGATGACAAACAGGAGTTCGCGGACATGGATATCGAAACGCCGGATTTCCTCGAATTCCGTCGACCCGGCATCCAGCACCGTCTGTTCCGCGACTTGCAGAATGGCCATATCGAGGCAGATGCCTCGCTGGACCTCCATGGTCTGCGGGTGGAAGAAGCGCGCGCGGCATTAAGTAGCTTTCTGTCCGACGCAGCACGTTACGATTGGCGCTGCTTGCATATCATCCACGGCAAGGGCTATGGCTCCAACACGGGTCAACCGGTACTGAAACAGAAGATCAACCAATGGCTTCGACAGCGTGACGAAGTGCTGGCCTTCTGTTCCTGCCCGCGCTGGGACGGTGGCACTGGCGCGGCCTATGCGCTGTTGGGCAACCGACGGCGGCGACGGGAAGCGCGTCAGCCTTGAACAAAATCTGGCGACGTTTCACCGCCATTTTCAAAGAAGAACTGTTCCATCTGTTCCTCCAGAAAGGTTCTGGCCTTCGGGTCTATCGGACTCAGACGATACTCGTTGATCAGCATGGTCTGGTGCTTCAACCAATCACCCCAGGCCTGTTTAGATACCTGCTCGAAGATGCGCTGACCCAACGCCCCTGGATAGGGCGGCTTGTCCAGGCCCTCAGCCTCGTGTCCCAGTTTCACACAGTTCACCATTCTCGACATCTATGCTTCCTCAAGTTCTTGCAGAATACGGCTGACCGGCGCGGCCAAGCCGATACGTTCAGGTTGGTCGCCGTTATACCAGAGCAGATCGGGGGCATCCATGACCACTTCCATGGGCTGAACGAGGTCTATCACCAGCGGCGTGATATCCAGATGGAAATGGCTGAAGGTGTGACGACGCGTCGCCAAGTGGCGCGCTTTTCGCGTATCGATGCCGGGGAAGTTGCGCGCCAACTCGTCGATATTGCCTTCCGGCAATGACCACAGGCCGCCCCAGACGCCGCTGGGCGGGCGCTGGCGCAGCAACACCCGGCCATCCAGATCGCGCGCGACCAGCATCTGGGCGCCGCGCACCGGCAGGATTTTCCGAGGGCGCTTGGCGGGTAACTCCAACTGGCGTTGGTCGCGCCGGGCAATACACTCGTCCCACAGCGGACAACGCTCGCAATCCGGGCGGCCTCGTCGGCACAGGGTTGCGCCGAGGTCCATCATCGCTTGGTTGTAGCGCGCGGTGTGCGTCGTCGGGGTCAGGTATTCGGCAAGCGTCCAGAGTTGGCGTAGTACGGCCGCCTGTCCGGGCCAACCTTCGATGGCAAAGCAGCGCGCCAGCACACGCTTCACGTTGCCATCCAGTATCGGCAGCGGCTGGCCCAACGCCAGCGAGAGAATCGCGCCGGCAGTGGAGCGTCCGATACCGGGCAGCGCGATGAGCGCTGCGGCCTCGGTCGGGAGTTCCCCCGCGTGTTCGGCGACGATGAGCCGCGCCGCGCGATGCAGGTTCCGCGCCCTTGCGTAGTAACCCAGGCCAGACCAATGATGCAGCACCTCGTCGATATCTGCGTCGGCCAATGCTGCCACATCCGGAAAACGTCGCATGAAACGCACGTAATAAGGTATCACTGTCACGACCTGGGTCTGTTGCAGCATGATTTCGGAGACCCACGCCGAATAGCAGGTCGGTCGCCGTTGCCAGGGCAGATCCTTGCGCCCGTGAGCGTCGAACCAAGTCAACACCCGATCGGAAAACTCCGCGTTCATGCCAGCTCCCGGCCGGCGCCGCAGCGCCAACACAGGTCGAAACCCGCGTCGAGGCGTTCACCACAATTCGAGCAGATCCATGCCGCCATTTCCCCGACCGGGCGTAGGAAATCCAGCAGATAGCCGCGCGCCAGATCGATATCGCGTTCGTCATACAACCATATCTCGGGGTATATGTTCGCCGGTAGTTCACCGGCACCGCTGCTCAGACCGGCGCGAAATACCTCGGATCGAATTCGGTGGTCGGCAAGATAGTCACGCAGCATGCTGGCCTCGATCAGATCCCGGGCTTGGTAGAATCGAAACATCGGTAAACGGGGTTTTCAGAATAGGCGGAATCTGGAGCGGGTGAGCGGAATCGAACCGCCATCACGAGAATGGGAATCTCGAGTTCTACCGTTGAACTACACCCGCTGATCGGGCCACGATTGTAGAGCGCACTGGCCAACCCCGCAACAGTTGATCCCAATCAATATACACCTTCCAATATTGGGGTATTCTAATCAACGTTGGGGTGTGTCTTGGGGATCGAATGAATATTCGATCCCCGTTTTTTTGCCCTACCCATGTCTCCATCCGCAAAAAAACCCCAGCGATTTTTGATCCAGATAAAAACCCAGCAAAACACTTGGATTAAGGCCCGTGAATTGGTGTAGAATCCGCTGCCAATCGAAATGCCCGTCTGTTGTCAGGAGAATACCCATGGCCGAAGTTTCCAAAGAACAAATTGAAGAGGCGCTGAAAAGCTATGTCGAGCCAACGCTCGGCAAGGATCTGGTCAGCACGAAGTCGATCAAGGATATCCAGATCGACGGCGATTCCGCGAAGATCAAGGTCGTCCTCGGCTTTCCAGCGCAAGGCATCAAGGACGACATCGCCAACGCGGTGAAGCAGACCGTCGAGGGCATCGACGGCATCGACAAAGCCGATGTCGATGTCACTTGGGAGATCGCCGCGCATACCGTGCAGAAATCCCTGAAGCCCATCGACAATGTGAAGAACATCATCGCGGTCGCCTCCGGCAAGGGCGGCGTCGGCAAATCCACCACTGCGGTCAATCTGGCGCTGGCGTTGTCCGCCGAGGGTGCTCGCGTCGGCATGCTCGACGCGGATATCTACGGCCCGTCGCAACCGCGCATGCTCGGCGTTTCCGGCCGGCCGGAATCCAAGGATGGCAAGACCCTGGAGCCGGTCAACAGCTACCATATCCAATCGATGTCCATCGGTTTCCTGATCGACGAGGAAACACCAATGATCTGGCGCGGTCCAATGGTCACCCAGGCACTGGAACAATTGCTCTCGGAGACCAATTGGTCAGATCTCGACTATCTGGTGATCGACCTACCGCCAGGCACTGGCGACACCCAGCTGACACTAGCGCAGAAGGTGCCGGTCAGTGGCGCGATCATCGTCACCACGCCGCAGGACATCGCCCTGCTGGACGCGCGCAAGGGCTTCAAGATGTTCGAGAAGGTAGAGGTGCCGGTACTCGGCATCGTCGAAAACATGAGCACACACATCTGCTCGAACTGCGGTCATGAAGAGCATATCTTTGGCGAAGGTGGTGGACGTGGCATGTCGGATCAGTACGGCGTGGACTTCCTCGGCGCGCTGCCGCTGGACATCCGCATCCGCGAGGAGACCGACAGCGGCAAGCCAACCGTGGTCGCCGAACCCGAATCACGCATCTCACAGATCTATCGCGACATCGCGCGCAAATCGGCCGCCAAGCTGTCATTGCAGGCGAAGAGCTATGCGCAGAAGTTTCCAAATATCGTCATTCAGAACAACTGACCCGCCCGGCTCACACTTCGAAAGCCGCCGCCTCCCGGGCGGCTTTTTTCTTTCCCCGACCAGAACGATCGATTCAATTCCTTGATCTGCCGCATATTTTCTCCGCCTGACAGAAGCTATAGTCAGCGCAGAAGAAAACCAAAAGCTTTTCGTCCGATAGCCAAAGGGATACCTCATGACAACCCCGTTCATACAGAAAGCCCTGGACATCCAGCTCGACAGCGGTTACTGGGAAGTTCAGGAAATCGACCAACAAGAAAACATCCTCGGCCCAGTGGATTTCGGCTGGCAACGCTACCAGCGTGATCCCGAGGTTCTAACCTTCGGCGAGGGCCTGCTGGCAAGTAGCGCGATCCCCGGATCACGCCGCCTGGTATTCTGCGGCTACAGCCCGCAATGGGAGGGCTTCTATATCTCATCGATGGGCGGCGCGGCCTACACCTTTCAACACGTCGGCGTGAACTACGTCAGCCTGCGCGGTCGTTGCGCGGAACCCAGCGTGCTGGTTCTGAACAACGATGGCCAGGGCGTCTCGGCGCGTATCGAACCACTCGCCGACTATCGGGATATCTGGCAGGGCTACCGTGCTCCAGATGGCGGGGCACTGATCGGCATCTACGCCTTGCAACAAGCGATATTCGACCGCTGGGCGAGCGAGTACCATGAGAAACGCGTGCGCGCCTTTGTCGTCGGCCCAGCCTCCGAGAGCACGAAGGAAGGCACCATCGGCTCCAACACGGTAAAGAAAGGCAAGTTTCGACCGGTGGTCGACTGGTGCGGGCGCGGTGGCATGGGCAGCCGGATGTTTCAACGACACAACCTGCTCGGCTGTATCTTCGGCGGCGACTGGATTGATCCACACAAGCCGAAGGCAAAGGACACCGACCCCTTCTTCCTCGAACATTTCGGCGACAAGGGGGCGAAGGTGGACATGCGCGCCACAGTGAAATACCGCTACGATCCAAAGATCAAGACGGGCGGCACCTTCGGTGTCAATCTGCACAACATCCGCGACAAGCTGATGACCTTCAACTACCGCAGCACCTCGGCGCCGCGCGACGAACGCGCCCGCCACCACAAGGCATTCATCGTCGATCACTACCTGAAACAGTTCAACGAAGAAACCATCGAGCCAAAGAACTTCGACCACTGCGGCGAACCCTGCCCGGTGGCATGCAAGAAACTGAATGGCAAGTACAAAAAGGACTACGAACCTTATCACGCGCTCGGCCCGCAGATGGGCGTATTCGATCAACGCGCCGCCGAAATCCTCAACGACCATGCCGACGCGATGGGCCTGGACGCAATACAAATCGGCGGCACCCTGGCGTGGATCATGGAGTGCGTCAATGACGGCCTGTTCCCGGCCGAGACCTTTGGCTTCCCGCCCGCCTCCGAGATGGCGTTCAAGGGCTTCGTCGCCGACGTCAGCCAATTCGATCTGGTCGAAGACAGCATGAAGAACGCGCGCTATGGCATCGCGTTGATCAATGCCATCCTGTTCGACGAGCGCGCCGCGCTGTTCCGCCAGGGAATACGCGCCGCCGGTTACGAGTTGAACGAGCGCTACCCCGACACCTTGCCGATGGAGCGCGCAGTGTTTCTGTCACATGGCGAGAACGGCCACATGGTGCCCAATCAATACTGGGTTCCGGGCATGGGCAGCCCAATGCCGGTAATGGGAAAATACTACGTCTATTACGGTGGTGGTTTCATCACCCCAGCCGAACTCGGACGCAAGAACGTCGAGCGCATGGTCTACGAACTGGTCAACGACAATACCGGCATCTGTCGCTTTCACCGTCAATGGTCGGAACCGCTCAGCGGCACCATCATCAACGAGCGTTTCAGCCTGGATGTCAACTTTCGCGACCACCATTTCGCCCTCGCCCAGCAGATCAACGCGCACGAGTTCGGCAAAAGCGTACCCTGGGAGACCGAACGCATGGGCGAGCTGTTCTTCAACTACCTGGAGGCCTGCGAGGAAGACGGCACCGAGGAACCCGGCGTGTTCCGCTGGCATCATCACGCAGACAAACTGCTCACCGCGCAAGCCTTCTGGCAAGCGATCCGCGATGCTCAGGAAGTCGCTTTTCGCGGCCCGGCCGAACAAATACCGGAAGCAATGACGCCCGCTGGGCAGCGCAAGAACATGGGATTGTAGTCGCCGCAGCCAGTTGCAAGGACGCGACCGCGCGCCATACTGGCTCGAAGGCATCGCCGGCACGGACCCTATCGATGACATGCAGCAGGCCTGCGCGCCCGGCCCGTGCATACCACGCCGCGATCAGGTGGCCGGCGGCGGCATACACCACCGCCAGATTGTCCGGATTTCGCCGCGAGTCGCGATAACGATGCACGGCGTCACTCCATTGCGCCCGGCTGCGTAATTCGCCTACATGCGGCTCGATGCCGCGCGCGCGGATCTTGCGCCATACGCCCTCGCCATGCCGGGGATCACGGCTGGTCAACACCGCGACGCCTTCGTCAAACCAACGCGGCACGCGCAACATCGCCAGCAACCCGCCGACACGCCGGTACATCTCGGCATGCGACCACTCATGCGCAATCATGCCGGCGTCCAGCCCGCGCGGCGACAACACCATGCGCCTGTCGCCAAGGGAATGCGCAGTGTTCGTGGCGCCGCCCAGGCGATGGAAGCAAGCCTCGGTGGAACAGGCGAACAACACCGGCGCGGTAACGACACTACCCCAAACCGCGATGACGCGGCGCCTCGCTTCCTGGATCGCCAACGCCAGATCCCGCGCCCGGACATCGGACATGTCGGCATCGATATACACCCCGGCCAGTCCGCCATTGGTCGGCCTTTCCAACATGCCAGACCAACCTGGCGGCAACATCACCAGATACTTCCTCACGCTGCCACAGGCGCTCAATAGCAACGCGCAGAGCAACAACACCCATATTCGTTTTACCATGCGCCCCCCTACCTGTGATTGCTTACAGCCACGGCCAATCGAACGCGGAGTTCAGTATGCGTGCCCCGCGTTCCTGGCAAGGCGCGAGAAGGCCGCGGGTCACTCCCCACAACGATGAGCAACACCGCCGGGGAGGAAAAGTGCGTGCGCGAATACCGCCCTAGCCCGGATTTTTCAATGGCCGGTGCGCGGTACAGGGATGTACCGTCATTTTCGATGACGGCAAGTCATTGAAAATGAAGGAACCGGGAAATCGCATTTTCCGCTTCTGTCGTTGAAAAAGTCCATGGAAGGACTTTGTCAACATCCTGCTAGGCTATGCCATCAACGCCTCCACAAGCAGACTGATAGGGTGGCGCACCGGCATAGCGTCATCCAGCCCGGCAGCGATATGCAGTGCGCAACCGATGTTCGTCGAAACGACACAGTCTACCGCCGTCGAGCGTATCTCATCGAGCATCGGCCGCAACAGACGGTCGGACATTTCTTGTTCATGTAACATATAACCGCCCGCCGCGCCACAACAGCCGAAACCCGACGCCATTCCGCGCCAGGTCAATCCCGGAATCGCCGCCAACAGACTCTCCGGGGAGCCGCTTCCCGGCCCTGGATATTGCTGTGAGCACGGCACATGCAGCAACACATCCCGCACCAGCGCTCCCGGCTTCAGCCCGGATGTCGGCAGATGCCGCGCGATGAAATCACTCGCCTCGAATACCGGAAGATCCCGGTTCATCTCATGCAGATGAGCCGCGCAGGCGCTGGCTATCGACACCACCGCATGGGCCTCCATCTGCTCGAAAAACGCCCGGTTCGCCCTTTCCAGACGCCCAGCCCGTAAACCGTCACCCGCGTGCCGGTCCAGCGCCCCGCAACAGCGCAACTCGCCACTCCGACGCACGCGGAATCCAAGTCGTGTCAACAACCATTCCGTGTCATCCAACAGCGCGGCATCCAAGCAGCGTGACACACAGCCGGGAAATAACAGCACCAGCGGACGTTCCGGGTTCGCATTGTCGCCGCATCTCGCGCCACTGCTGAACGCGCCGCGCGGCCAACGTTTCACCACCCGCCCCCAACGACCGAACGCCGGCAGGACACGCTGCCAACCGACCGCCCAGCCAAACGCCTTCCCCGTCAGCAACGCGCGTGACCAACGGCCGACACCACGCACGGGGAGCGAGGAGCGCTCCAAGCGCAGCGCGCGCATATCGTCCATCAAGGCGCCATAAGCCACCCCCGACGGGCATGCCGGCTCACAACGACGGCACAACAGACAATGATTCAAATGTATCGCCAAGCGGCCATCGACAGCCTCGCCAGCATCGACCACTGCCTGCATCAAGGAAATCCTGCCACGCGGCGACTCAGTCTCGACACGCAGCAGTGAATAGGTCGGGCAAACCGCCAGGCACAGGCCACATTTCACACATTTGTCCGCCTCGTTACTGATGCTTTCGGATCCCAACGCCCGTTCCCGTCCATATTGTGCTGATGAGTCGCCGCAACATAGCATGTCGAAAGCCATGGAAGCATCCCATATTCCAACCCGCCGCCCTGTAGCGGGACGCACAACTCGACATCTGATGGAGAGGGGACCGCTCTCCACGACGGCGAGCAACACAGCCAGGGCAAAAAGGCGGGTGCAATCATTCCGTCGTTTGCCTGGCCGTGGCTATAATGAGCCATCGATACAAGTCCGGGAGCCTCCGATGTCCTTTTTCAAATACCATGTGTTCTTCTGCACCAACCGACGTGGCGAGAGCGAACAATGCTGCCAGGACTACGGCGCCAACGAGGCACGTGACTACGTCAAGCAGCGTCTGAAAGCGCTTGGCATGCACGGCGACGGGCAGATCCGGGTCAACAAAGCCGGTTGCATGGGGCGCTGTGAAAACGGTCCGGTGATCGTAGTCTACCCAGACGCCATCTGGTACACCTACGTCGACCGGGACGACCTGGACGAGATTATCAACAGCCATCTGGCGAACGGCCAGATCGTCGAGCGCCTGCGCATATAGCCGCTACCCAATAACAAAAAACCGGTTGACATCAATTTAGGTATATTAGATAATACTCACATACTGGTTCGGTGCCTCCTTGTCGAATCGGTACTCCTCCATCCTCCTTTGGTGGTTATACACTTCAGCGCAACGCCCCCCGTTGCGCTTTTTTTTGCCCGTGATTTCTCCAACATCCGCCATTGTCCGTTGCCTCGGCATCTCCAGTATCCCCATCCCCCCACGCAGACGTATTCACGGCGCTCCCACGGACGAATCACAGGCAACCGTCAGGCGAGTTTCGCGCTAATTCTCGGTTTCGTCGTTGTAGGAAGTCGCCCCATGGCCTCCTCGTGCCTTGCCGGGAGCGCGAGGCACGTACGCCAAACCCGGCATTCGACCGGCCGTGGCTATTGCCACCGATTCAAGTCCAGCGACAAATTGCCGCAGTCTCCCTCAGATTCTCAAGAAACGGGAACCAGCCCGTAGTTTTACTCACAAGACCAAGGGATTTCACCTGATTCAACACCCCACAAATGAAAAATTCCGTAACATCCTGATCTGTACCTTTCATCACGCTAACTTTCATGATGTGGAAATACTCCGGATCATCAAGGGTTGCCCGTGGTTCGGCCGAGATCAAACCGACAGGGATATAGTCGCGGCATTCCCACGGACGAATCATAGGCAACCGACTACATACTTTCACGCTAAGGAGCCTTCCTAAAGATGCATAAAGCCACGTTCGCCCGACACACTCTCGCCAGCGCGCTACTATTCGCCAGTCTCGGCATTCGAGCCGCAGACTTCGCCGTCAGTGATGATGACTTCCCCACGCGCAACGCCACCCGTGAGCAACTCGGAAAATTTCTGATGTTCGACAAGATCCTGAGCGGCAATAAGAACGATTCCTGCGCCACCTGTCATTCACCACTGACCGGATTGACCGACTGGCTGGCATTACCGGTCGGTGAAGGTGGCGCCGGTCTCGGCCCTTATCGCAACACCGGCACGGGAGCCGCCGCAATCAAGGAGCGCGTGCCGCGCAACGCGCCACATGTATTCAACCTGGGCGCGCACGAATTCGACAAGCTGTTCCTCGATGGCCGGGTCGTCAGGGATCCAAACGCCCCGAGTGGTTTCGCGACGCCCGCTGGCGACAGTCTGCCCGCGGGCCTGGATAGCACACTGGCCGCGCAGGCGATGTTTCCCGTCACATCTCCGACCGAAATGGCTGGACAAGCCGGCGAGAATGCCATTGCCGATGCCACAGCGGCCGGCAACTTGGCCGGCCCGGATGGCGTCTGGGAATTACTCGCCAAACGGCTGCGAGAGATCCCGGAGTATGTCGACCTGTTCAAGGCCGCATTCAACGATGTCAATAGCGCCGAGGATATCAGTTACGTGCATGCGGCGAACGCCATCGCCGCGTTCGAAAGCGCTGCCTGGCGCTGCACCGACTCGCCCTTCGACCACTATCTGAAAAAATATGATGCCGGCGAAGACCCGACCACGGCGGTTTCCCCAGACGCGCTGCAAGGCGGCATCCTGTTCTATACCAAGGCCGGCTGCGCAAGCTGCCACAGTGGCAAATTCCTGACCGACCAACAGTTCCATGCCATCGGCGTGCCACAGGTGGGTCCCGGCAAGGGTGACAACCAGGCTGGTCATAGTGATGGCCACGACGACTTCGGCCGCGAACGGGTCACGGGCA
>Ga0256841_1002776_pt1 | contig 13596 bp, 13 predicted proteins | sample 356308metaG_FD_185971 | JGI IMG/M metagenome (GOLD analysis project Ga0256841, IMG submission 185971) | Hydrothermal vent microbial communities from Mid Atlantic Ridge, Atlantic Ocean - 356-308 | ecosystem: Environmental > Aquatic > Marine > Hydrothermal vents | place: Atlantic Ocean: Mid...
CTGATTCCTGGTAGGATACTTTCCATATTATTGTATCAAACAAGAAGCTAAGGCTGCGAAGCCGCAACCAAAACTGAGGACAAAGATTGATGGTTTCGTAAAAAGTCCTAAAACCGGTCATTGCTTCTCCCGCACCTACTTCAAATACGATTATTTGCCATTGCTGCTACAATTCCCAGGAAGTGGGTGCGGGATCGCAATGACAGAATTTTGCAAATGTTTTTTTGAATCGATCCACTAGTCCTGGAACTGACAATAAAAAGTGAACTTGCCTACTTACCGAGGAATTCCGTAGCTTCCCATCGTCTTCTGGAGGTAACATCGGTGATATCGGAAAGGATGTAGTCGTATGTTTCCTTTGAAATGGTTAGCTTTTCAAAAGTCTTCAGTCGAGCTTCTTTTACGGCATTTCTCCAGAATTTATCCCTTTCGGGACTTTTTGATTCATACTCGTGCTCGTAATATACCGCCACAATTCCCGCGGAAGCTATTAACTTGAGGCACACGTAGCATGGAGCAAGCGTTGAATAGAGAGTACTTCCGTTGATGGATATACCGTATTTGGCAGCCTGGGCAATCGCGTTTGCCTCCGCGTGAGATGCTTTACAAAAATTGTACTTGTCAATGTCAGGAACCCCCAGGGATCGCCTGAAACAGAAGGGTTTACCATTAATATCCGGTTGATCGATACAATGGGGCGCACCGGGCATAGATCCGTTATACCCGGTGGCCAAAATATGATTATCTTTGACAATCACAGCCCCCGTGGGTCGAGAATTACACGTAGACCTTGTGCTAACAATCTTGGCTATGAACATAAAATATTCATGCCAGCTAGGTCTCTTTTTCACCTAAACCTCCATGGCGCTAGGCGCCACAACAAACGACCAAAAACCGGTATCTATTCCTGCCAGGGACAGAGGAGGCTTTTTTTAAGCCATTGTCTGAAAGCTTGCAGGAAAAAGTTTTCCATCTCCCCGGAGACGAGTTTTTTCAATTTCCCTAGGACCTAAAGTGAAAATAATTGAATTTATATTACCTTTTCAAAGGCGTCCTTGCAAACCACCCCAAAAATACCCAGGTCTTCAACCACAGTGATACCCGCCTTTTTCATGGCATCTATTTTAGCCTGAGCCGTTCCGCTGCCGCCGCTGATTATGGCTCCCGCGTGTCCCATGCGCCTTCCGGGAGGAGCAGTGAGCCCTGCAATGAAGCCTACTACTGGCTTGGTTACGTTTTCTACAATGTACTCACAGGCTTCTTCTTCGGCATTACCGCCAATTTCACCAACCATCACGATCCCCTTGGTGTCGGGATCAGCCTGAAAGGCCTCAAGGCAATCGATAAAATTGGTTCCGTTAATGGGATCCCCGCCGATTCCTATACAGGTGCTCTGGCCAATATTCTGCTGACTCAACTGGTATACAACTTCGTAGGTAAGGGTTCCTGACCTGGATATAACACCTATGGGCCCAGGCATGTGTATTGGTCCTGGCATAATACCAACCTTACATTCTCCAGGAGTAATAATACCGGGGCAGTTTGGACCTATTAGCCTGGAATTTGTAGTGTTGAGAAAATTTTTTACCTTCATCATGTCAAGAACTGGGATCCCTTCGGTTATTGCCACGATTAAAGGAACACCAGCATCGGCCGCTTCCATGATAGCATCTGCGGCAAAAGCAGGCGGAACAAAAACCATGGAGCAGTTGGCTCCGGTTTCCTTTACCGCGTCTTTCACCGTATTAAATACGGGTATGTCATCCATTTTTTGGCCGCCTTTACCAGGAGTAACACCAGCCACGACGTTGGTGCCGTAAGCCACACACTGACGGGTATGAAATTGCCCTTCCCTTCCCGTGATACCCTGAACAAGTAGCCTCGTTTCCTTATCTACAAATATGCTCATGATTCATCCTCACTATATATCTCTAGATCCGTTACTCTTTAACTATCGACGAAATTTTCTCGGCTGCGTCCTTGATATCCTTAGCCACAATCAGGTTCAGCCCGGATTCCTTCAGGATCTTCCGTCCTTCTTCCACGTTCGTTCCTTCCATCCGGATCACCACGGGTACCTTGACTTCAACCTTTTTGGTTGCTTCCACAACCCCTTTTGCGAGAACATCACACCTTAAAATACCTCCAAAAATATTGATCAACACTGCCTTGACCTTCTCATCACTAAGAATAATCCTAAAGCCGTTTTCAACCATCTCGGCACTGGCTCCGCCACCGACATCAAGAAAGTTAGCGGGTTCTCCGCCGGCACGCTTGATAACGTCCATGGTCGCCATGGCAAGACCTGCTCCATTGACCATGTTACCTATGTTGCCATCAAGTCGAATGTAGTTGAGGTTGTATTTTGAAGCTTCCACTTCCAATGGGTCTTCTTCATCCAGGTCCCTGTACTCCAGGATATCCTTGTGACGGTAAAGAGCATTATCGTCAAAGTTTACCTTGGCATCCAGCGCGATCAATTTCTTGTCTTTCGTGATGACCAGAGGATTTATCTCTACCAGTGAACAATCGTAATCAAAAAACAGCCTGTAGAGCCGAGGAATCAGCGCTCCGAATTGTTTCACCACTTCCGGTTCAACATTCAACCTGAAGGCAACCTCTCTTGCATGGTAAGGCTGTATTCCGAAACCGGGGTCAACCCAAACCTTGATTATTTTTTCCGGTGTTTTGGCCGCCACTTCCTCTATATCCATCCCACCGGCTTCGCTGGTCATGATTACCACCTTTGCAGTGGACCTATCGGGGATAACGCTGAGATAGAGCTCTTTATCAATGTCGAGTCCTTCTTCAACCAGAACTTTTCTGACCACCTTCCCTTCTGGGCCGGTCTGGTGTGTCACAAGGGTCATCCCAAGAATTTCATCAGCCACCTTTCGTACTTCTTCGATGGAGTTGGCAAGTTTAACTCCACCCCCTTTTCCCCGTCCACCGGCGTGAATTTGGGCCTTGACCACCACGGGAAACTTACCAAGCGACTCTGCCACCTTCACCGCTTCATCCACGGAAAATGCCACACTTCCCCTGGGAATAGGAATCTCAAACCTGTCGAACAATTCCTTAGCTTGATACTCATGAATTTTCATAACCACTCTCCAGAAGTCAGTCCTATTTGTTAAACAATTCACTATAGCGTCCAAAACCTAGGCAAATAGGATTTCCTTGTCAAGAGAAAAAGGTATGAACGGGGCATTGAAGAAACTTATTTGTCGAGACTCCTTGAATTAGACATACCTTTAGTGCTATAGAGACAAAATGGAGGGATAAGTCATGGATTACGAGGTTATAATCGGACTTGAAGTACACGCGCAGTTGCTTACCGAAAGCAAGATTTTTTGTACATGTAGCACCACCTTCGGGGCTTCTCCCAACACGCATACCTGCCCGGTTTGCCTGGGAATGCCTGGGGTACTACCGGTATTGAATAAGAAAGTGGTAGAATTCGCCCTGAAGCTCGCGCTTGCCACCAATTGCAAAATAGCTTCTTTCAGCCAGTTTGCAAGGAAAAATTACTTTTACCCCGATCTTCCCAAGGGTTACCAGATCTCCCAGTACGAATTGCCGATCGCTGAACATGGCTGGATAGAGATAGAAGTAAACGGCGAGAGGAAAAAGATCGGGATAACTAGAATACACATGGAAGAAGATGCGGGAAAACTGGTTCATGACGAACTGAAACCGGTTAGCTATGTCGACTTTAATCGAACAGGCGTACCATTGCTTGAAATAGTAAGCGAACCGGACATAAGAAGCTCCGATGAAGCCGTGGCGTACCTTAAAAATCTCAGAGACATCGTACGGTACCTGGGAATCTGCGACGGTAACATGGAAGAAGGAAGCTTTCGCTGCGACGCTAATATCTCGCTACGCCCTGTCGGACAAGCAGAATTTGGCACCCGCACCGAGCTCAAGAATATGAACTCTTTCAGGCACGTTCAGCGAGCCCTCGATTACGAAATCAAGCGCCAAAAGTCCCTGCTCCTTGAAGGCAAGGAAATAGTTCAGGAAACACGGCTCTGGGATGAAAGCAGCGGAAAAACCCTGGGAATGAGAGGTAAAGAAGAAGCCAACGATTACCGCTATTTTCCTGACCCTGACTTGGTACCGATCAGGGTAGATAGTGACTGGATCCAAAAGGTAAGGGAAACATTGCCGGAGCTACCAGATGAAAAAAGAGCAAGGTTTCTATCAGAGTACCATCTGCCGGCGTACGACGCGGAAGTTTTGACCACATCGAAAGACCTTGCCGATTACTTCGAGGAGTGTGTAAAAGTTTACCCCCAGCCCAAGAAAGTAAGTAACTGGATAATGGCGGAATTGATGCGCGAACTTAACCGTGACAATCGTGATATCACCGAATGTCCCGTTTCCCCGAAAAACCTGGGTATTTTACTTTCCATGATTGATGACGGAACCATAAGTGGTAAAATCGCAAAAACCGTATTTGCAGAAATGTATAAAACGGGCAAGGATCCAAAATCTATTGTCGAAGAGAAAGGTTTGGTGCAGGTTACCGACAGGGGCGAAATATCAAAGGTTATAGACGAAGTTCTCTCGGAAAACCCCAACCAGGTCAAGGAGTACAAGGAAGGTAAAACCAAGCTACTCGGTTTCTTTGTCGGGCAGGTTATGAAAAAAACCCGCGGAAAGGCAAATCCAAAGCTCGTAAATGAAATACTTCGTGAGAAACTAGGCTGATACCTGAAAGCGGGGCAACTTAGCCCCGCTTTTTTAATACAAGGAGATATTCAAGAACAATTACAATATTGGAGCAAAAACCTCTTCTTCGGTAAATTCAGAGATAGGAGGAGCTTCTCTATAGAGTTCCATCTTATTTAAACCATTAACAAAGGCCTTGGCACTTGCCATAACCACGTCAGAATCAATTCCTCTCCCCATAACTACCAGGTCGTCTTCTTGGAGTCCCACAACAACCTCGCCAAGGGCATCGGTTCCTGCTGTTATTGCATTAACAAGGTACCGGGTGAGTTTCGGTTTCCTCCTTACAATCTTTTGGATGGTTTTGAAGGTGGCGTCCACGGGCCCTCTTCCGAATGCAGCATCCTGAATCACCTGTCCGTCAACCTCCATTTGCACCGTGGCGTTGGGAACGGAAATGCTTCCCGCGGAAACACTTAGATACAGCAGCTTGTACCTGGCCGGTACCTTGAGGATTTCCTCCACCACGAGCGATTCAATGTCCGCGTCAAAAATAGTTTCTTTTCTCTCCGCCAGTTCTTTAAAAGCCTCGTACGCCCTGTCAAGTTCCTCCGGATTTAAGCTGAGACCCAATTCTTCCAGCTTGTGACCCAATTCTTCCTTAGTTGCATCTTTCTTAAGAAGCTCGGGCTCCTTTTTTATTCCCAGCTTATCGGGATCGATTACCTCGTAGGGAGGTTTTTCCTTTACATCGGCAACCTGCGGGACAATCGTTTCGTAAACAAAAGCGTTGGGGCCCACAATAGGTTTTCCCGGCGGAATCAAAAGCCCGGTTATCTGGCTGACGGATCGGCACGTCGGGTATATCTCCTCAAGATTAATGGAAGTAGAACAGCCGTAAATATCCTTTCTTGTTTCCAGAATCATAACGATCTCTTCCAGAGCAGTGTTTCCGGCGCGCTCCCCTATTCCGTTTACTGTACAGTGTACCTGGGTTACTCCTTTTTCAATTGCAGCAAGGGAATTAGCCACGGCCAATCCCAGGTCATTATGGCAATGAATACTCAGGGTTACTTCGCCAATCCCCTTAACTTCTTCACGAGTTCGTTCAATCAGGCTAGAAACCTCCCGGGGGGTAGCATATCCCACCGTATCGGCAAAATTGATACTGGTAGCCCCGGCATCAACTGCCATCTGTACAAGGTTTACCACGTGACCAGGGTCAGCCCTCCACGTATCGACCAGGGAAAATTCTACTTCCTCGGTGTATTTTTTTGCATAGCCGATTGCCTGTTCCCCCACCTTCAGAACTTCTTCCCTGCTTTTTTTAAGAAAATGCTCACGATATGCATCGGAAGCAGGAACAAAGGTATGAAGCCCCTTGTTTTCAGAATTATCAAGTATTTTCCATGCTGCCTCAAAATCTTTTTTGCTGGTGGGTCGAGCCAGGCACACGAGCTTTGGCCCTGAAACATTGTTAACAATTTCCTTCGCGGCCTCAAATTCGCCTTCTGACGCCCCAGGAAATCCCACTTCCAGTACGTCAACCCCAAGCTTGACTAGCTGCTTGGCTATTCTCACCTTTTCATTAACGCTCAGTATCAGACCCGGAACCTTTTCACCATCCCGCAAAGTCGTATCGAATATCAAAACCTTACGCTCACTCATTAATATACCCCTTTCCGCCTACCAAAAGTTGTAGGAATACCTAATTACTCATGAACTGCCTGGAACTTCTGGCTCAATTACGTTCAATAATATGAGTGTTATGGCTTTTGTCAATGTTTTTTAACCATCACCAGGTACAATAACTAGATGTTGTCCGGATGCAAAAAAAGAGTTGCAAACCTTAAAAAATTCCGTATACTAGGCCTGTTTTAGTTTGATCCCCCTCCTATTGTGGGACATATAAAGGTGAGGTTTTAAACCTCCCACCATGATTGGAGGTTTTTTTGTTTTTAACCCGAGAGAAGGTAAGTAAAGTATGCCGATGACATGAGTACCTAAAAGAGAGCGAAAAAGTTACGATGAAATCACTTGGAAGACACCTGATTTTAGAACTCTACGATTGTGACCCCGAAGTTATCAATGATCTGGCTGCCGTTGAGAAAGTTTTAACCGAAGCCGTTAACATCTCACAAGCCACGGTTATCCAACCCTATTTCCATAAATTTAACCCCCACGGCATAAGCGGCGTAATTGTTATCGCCGAATCACACTTCACCATTCATACGTGGCCGGAATACGGATACTGCGCCATTGACATTTTCACGTGCGGAGAACAGATTGACCCCGCAAAGCCCCTTGACTTCATAAAAGAAAAACTAAAGGCCAAGCAAGCATCCGTGATGGAGATTAAGCGAGGCGTTTTAAATCTTCCCGACGAGGAGTTAAAGCACAAACCATGAAAATAGATCCTACTAAGCTTGAAATTGACGGATGGTATCGAGAAGATACCGTCGAAGACATGGTAATTTTTTATAAGAACAAGAAGGTTGTTTATTCAGGACAATCCAGGTTCCAGAGAATAGACATCATTGATACCATCGGTTACGGGCGAATGCTTTTTCTAGACAGGATAGCTCAATCTGCTTCTGCCGATGAATTCATGTACCATGAAATGCTGGTTCATCCTGTTATGGTAATGCACCCCGAGCCTAAAAACATCTTCGTGCTTGGCGGTTCTGAAGGAGCTACAATCCGGGAAGTTTTCCGCTATCCCACGGTGGAACGTGTCGTAATGGTAGATATAGATGAAGAGTTGGTACGGCTATGTCAGAAATACCTGGCAGACTGGAGCGACAACGCATATGACGATCCACGGCTGGACCTTCACTTTGAAGATGGAAGAAAGTACCTTGAAGAAAACACGGAAAAATTCGATGTTATGATCGTTGATTTAAGTGATCCCATGCCGGATAGCCCGGCGCTTTTGCTTTTTACAAAGGAATTCTACACACTGCTTTCCGACAGGTTAACCGAACAGGGATTGGCCGTAATCCAGGGGGAAACGATAAATCCGGAAAGGATTTCATTCCATGCACGATTGGTAAATACTCTTAAAACCGTATTTCCAACCGTGTTGCCTTACCCCTACCCTATCCAGAGCTTCCACGACCTTCATGCCCATATCATAGTGAGCAAACAACCGGGTGTCGACCTGAAGAAAGCAGAAGAAAGAATCAGGAAATATAATTTGCCGCTACGATGCTTTTCAGACGAGCTTTTTGGTTCTCTTTTTAATCTTCCGCTTTTCATGAGAACTGCATACGAAACCCACACCGAGATCATCAAGGACGATGACCCGGGGATAAAGGAATAATAAGAGATCCTCGATCCTTGCGAGGTTAACCCAGGCCGAGGATAAATACAGCTCAGGAAGAAGGTTTGTACCGGAGTGCACTATAGATGAGCAAAACACCGGAGAGAAACAGTATCCCCACAATCATAAAATTCGTAGTACTGGCAATGAATGCTCGTTCAGGCCTTTGTGGATCATAGTATATCGTTACTTTTCTACCAACCTTGGGCTTAATTACCCTGGCACTTTTGTACTCGTTTGTCACAACCCTGTATGATTTGCCATCCACCACATACTCGATAATCGGTGCGTACTTATTCTTGGAACGTTCGGCTTCTACCGTGGGTAGGTTCATATGATGCGGCTCTAAACCTACGATCTTGCCCTCCGCCTTCTTGTAGTTTTTAGAAATATTTGTTCTCCCAAGTAGTATGAAGCATCCCGCACCAATAAAAGCAAGGCCTGCTAAAATTATAATCAACCTTACCGCAAAATTGCCCTCTCGATTTCTTACTATTTGCCTCATAATACCCCCCCCTCGCCTAAGTGTGTTTATTAAAGGCTTCCTAATACTCACCAGTCAAGAAAAGGATAGATTCTACGCTAACCCCCACTTATTGATGCACTTTTGATCATCACTATAACCAGCATCCCTAACCAACTTTAACTACAAAAGAACCATGCTCTTGTCAAATTCCGCCAGAAAGTATTCTCATTGCATAGCGAGAATCTCACTTTCTGGCTGCAACATGAATGACACCCCAGTAAGTTATATTTTCTTACGCTTAAAAGATGCTGAAGGTGCCTCCAACTGTAATCCCGGGTTCAACTTGCCTTTTCGATATTTGAAAGCATGTAAGTAATCGAAATATTAAAAAATCGTAAGTTTTCAGCAATCTTTTCTCAAGCACATGAACACTAACATGGGAGCAGTTCAAGGCGCCAGCAATACATGCAATTGAAAAGGAGGCAAGTATGAAAGGAAATGGCTGGAGGAAAACGTTACAAACAAGGAAAAAGAGGCTTGTTGTCACTCGTTTTCTGGTTATTTTCGTTGCATTTCTTTTGGTGATGAGCGGAACAGTTGAAGCAAGGGTAAAAAGAAGATGCCAGAAAGCTTGTACCATGACAGCAATAGCGGCATTTAAGGCTTGTCACAATGAAGCGAGGAATGATTACTGGATCGCGAGAGGGAATTGTTATAATCTTAGCGATCAAAAAGCATGCAAAGAGTGCCTCAAAGAGGCAAAAGAAGCATTCAAAGAAGCAAAAGAAATGTGCAAAGAACAGTTTGAAGCGCGTTTAGAAATATGCGATGAACTGGGTGAAGCACCGTATGATCCTGAGATAGATCCTGCTAATTTCGTAGATCCTTCGGAGATCGGAAAAACTGTAAATCCCAATCCTTATTTCCCCCTCATAAAGGGCAATCGGTGGGAATACTATTGTGAAAGTTCCGGAGAAACAATTATCGACGAGGTCACAGAAAAAACAAAAGAAATTATGGGCGTTACCTGCGTCATAGTACATGATCTGGTAACAATTGACGGTGAAGTAGTGGAGGACACTGAAGACTGGTATGCACAGGATATTTACGGTAATGTGTGGTATTTTGGTGAAATAGCAAAAGAATTCGAAGATGGAGAGCTGGTAAGTATTGAAGGTTCATGGAAGGCCGGTGAAGACGATGCAAAAGCAGGCATAATAATGTTGGCCAGCCCTGAGATAGAAGATATTTATAGGCAGGAATTTTCGCTTGGAAATGCTGAAGATATGGCCAAAATTTTGAGTATAGGAGAAGAGTCCGTAACTGTGCCCTATGGTTCCTTCAACACCGATGTATTGAAAACAATGGATTTTACGCCTCTGGAACCAGATGTGCTAGAATACAAGTATTATGCCCCAGGTATTGGTGTGGTACTAGAAAAGAATCCCGATACGGGTGAACGAGTAGAGTTAATGAAGTTCGAACCCGGTTCTCCATGATCAAACCACAAATGACCATGAGGAATCCACCGGTAGATATTGCTGGCGCCTAACTTTTAGAAACAAAGGAAACATTGACTGTGCGCATACTGCTGGTTGAAGACGACTTAAAACTTGCTGCTTTTATTATGAACGGACTAAAAGAGGCAGGGTTTACAGTTGACCACTGCCTAGACGGAGAAGACGGGCTTCATAGAGCCTTATCCGAAGAGTACGATGCTGCAATAGTTGATATAATGCTTCCCAAACTTGATGGGTTGACTTTAATTGACAAGCTAAGAAGTTCCATGAACAAGACACCGGTGCTCATTCTTAGCGCAAAGAGATCCGTGGACGACCGAGTAAAAGGACTGCAAACCGGCGGAGATGACTACCTGACCAAACCTTTTGCTTTTGCAGAATTATTGGCACGATTACAAGCATTAATTCGACGAGCAAGCGGGAACTCCGAACCTACGATTCTTAAAGTTGGAAATCTTTCTATGAATCTCATCACACGGGAAGTGATAAGAGAAGGTAAAAAAATTGATTTACCCCCTCTTGACTTCGCCTTGCTAGAGTATCTCATGAGAAATGCTGGTAGAGTGGTTTCCAAAACTATGATAATGGAACACGTGTGGGATTTCAATTTTGATCCGCAAACAAATATTGTTGAAGTCCGAGTGTGTCGATTAAGAGAGAAAGTTGACAAGGCTTTTGAAAAAAAGATGATCCATACCGTATACGGAGCAGGATATGTTCTTAAAGAGGAGGCTTAAGTTCCGCCGCTCATTGGCGCTAAAGCTAACTGCCTGGTATGCGGGAATATTTACCCTATCAATGTTCATTGCCTTCCTTGCGTTTTACTTCCTAGTGAGCTCCGTTCTCATGTATCGAGGAAATCAGGACTTATTGGATGACATCAAAGAATGTTCCGCTCTTCTCGCTTCAGAAGGGTTAGAGAGGCTCAAAAGAGAACTCGCATGGGACGTTGAATCTGACGGAGTAGAAAACGTATTTTATCGCTTGCTCTCCCTAGATGGAAAAGAGATCGCGGTTTCAAACATGACCCCCTGGAAAGGAATTGAAGTTGACAGAACTGTACTTGATAGAATCCGAAATGGTGAAAAGTATCTTCTTCAAATCCTGAAGCTTCCAGAACGGGAAAATAAAGTTCGCATTGTTTACGGAATCATTGCACCTGGCGTGGTTTTGCAAATAGGAGAATCCATGGAGGAAGACAGTGAGTTCTTAATGACAATGAGAAAGGGTTTTCTTCCCATAATGGTTTCAGTTATGCTGTTTGCTTCTTTGACTGGCTGGTTTATGGGCAAGCGAGCCATGGAGGATGTGGAGAAAGTGACAGAAGCAGCCGTGCAAATATCCCGGGGTGCTTTTGATAGACGTGTAAACGTAAAGTCTAACGGTGATGAAATAGAGCGACTCGCAACCGCGTTCAACACGATGATAGAAAAAATCAACCTCCTGATCAGGGAGATAAAAGATGTCGGTGATAGCATTGCCCACGATTTGCGTAGCCCGCTGGCAAGGATTCGAGCGTCAGCCGAAATGACCCTGTTAAAAGACATACCAGTGGAGCAGTATAAAACCATGGCGGCTAACACTGTTGAGGAGTGCGATCGCCTGCTAGGGGTAATCAATACCATGATGGATATAGCGGAAGCTGAAGCCGGAGCATTGAGGCTGAAGCTCGAACAGGTTGATCTAGCAAAGACGATTAGAGAAGCTTGCGAGCTATTTCGGGCTGTGGCAGAGGATAAGGAACAACAAATTATCGAAGAATTACAGGCAGAGTGCGTTATCTGGGGAGATTCCCGTAAACTTCAGAGGATGATCTCAAATCTCCTTGACAATGCATTGAAATACACGCCCCCAGGCGGGAGAGTTACCGTATCAACAAGGAGAGATGAAGAAACCGTTACAATCAAAGTGGAAGATACTGGTACTGGGATATCCCAAGATGATCTTCCTCATATCTTCAAACAATTTTACAGATGTGACCAGAGTCGATCGAAGCAAGGCAGCGGCCTTGGCTTGAGCCTGGTTCGAGCTATTGTCATTTCCCATGGTGGTGAAATAGCTGTTAAGAGCAGTTTAGGAGAAGGAACCATTTTTACTATAGTTCTACCAAGGGGACGTCCTCCTTCCGAGGAATATAAAACAGCTTAACCTGACAATCGGATAGCACATAAGAAGTGGAGTAACATAGATCCTATAAAATTTGATTACTTATAGAAAAAGTCATGGGTTATCCTTGGTGATGAGAGAAACTTAAAACGGAGAGGTAGTTACCCTGACCCACGGTAGCAAGAATACCATGATGAGGGAGATATTGGAATTGGTAGTTGAGAGGGGTTTTAAGGGAATGCGAGCAATGGAGAATCTATTTGGGTCTTAGGCATTTAAACCTTATTACGTTACCCCCATACTTTTTACTCTTTGCGCACTTTGCGTCTTGAGCGAAGCGGGCGCGTCTCGAGCGAAGCGGGCGGTTTGTTTTTGAACCGCAAAGACACACCAGTTAAATGCTTCTAGATTTAACGGGGCAGGCCAAAAATACGAGGAATTTCTTTGACAAAAGCGTCCCAACATCATATTATAACTACATGATTTCTTGGACGCAGCTTTGGGCAAATAACTAACCCCTTCCTTCTGGAACAACAAGATAACATAGCAAATGCAAAGATTACACTGCATAAAGGTGCTTGGTCTGGCGGTAGAAGTATCTCTTTCTGCCTGCGATCAAGCTTTTAATGGTATTTTTGTTACAGAAGTATAAGTAAAGTTAGCGCTTAAATACAAACCCGGTGCCTGAAGCGTACAAAGGAGCATGAAATGGAACTAAAAGAAAAAATTAAGAAAGAAATCGATTTGATACCAGAGGAATATTTACCTCAGCTTGAACAATATCTTAAAACAATAAAAAGCGGAAAAAGAAGACAGCTATGTATCAAAAAATTACACTTGAAAGGTAAATATGATCATCTAAAAATAAGAAAATTAGCATATGACTAATTATGAATAACTCAATATTAGTTGATACAAATATACTAATTTATGCTATTGATGCTGACTCTCAATTCAATGAGCGAGCAGTAAGGCTTTTGTCAGATTCATCATTGAAGCTTTTCACCACTTCCAAAAATATTTCTGAATTTTTGGTTGTATTGACCAGGAATACGGAAATAAATTTATCCTCCAGTGAATGCCTAGAGATCCTAAATGGCCTTCTGAGTGATATCGTCATTCTCTATCCTACGCCCATGTCAATGAATGTATTTCAAGAACTAGTTCGTCAATACAACCCTCGTGGTTTATGGATTCACGACGTAGAAATAGCCAGTATTGGTATAGCGCACGGTATATCTGCAATTGCCATTAACAATGTTGCTGATTTCAAACGCATTGAAGAATTGGAAATTATAGAAATATGAATATTGCGCTAACAAATCGCTCCACCTGACCGCTATTCCGCTGGCGCTCCATAGCGGCAGGTGAGCTTTGTCGTTGGGCTAAAAAAACTAGGGCTATGCAGCGTTCTAAGACATTGCATGTGGAAGGATTTTTTTGCTTGATTAATGTATATTTTGAACATATACTAAAAATATGAATGAAAATTTCAAAAAACTGCT
>Ga0256841_1002777_pt1 | contig 13594 bp, 14 predicted proteins | sample 356308metaG_FD_185971 | JGI IMG/M metagenome (GOLD analysis project Ga0256841, IMG submission 185971) | Hydrothermal vent microbial communities from Mid Atlantic Ridge, Atlantic Ocean - 356-308 | ecosystem: Environmental > Aquatic > Marine > Hydrothermal vents | place: Atlantic Ocean: Mid...
CAATTACTCCGGCGAGGATTTCGGCGACCAATTAATCGAAGTTGCTTTGGGAAATGGAACCGGGTTGAACTGGATGCCGTATGATGATGGTTTAGCCACCGCCGGTGAAGACTGGGGAATGTTCGGCACCGATTTCGGGGATATTGATCTGGACGGCGATCTCGATTTAGTCAGCGCTTCCTTCGGTGGAGGGAACGCATTCCAAGTCTATCGTAATAACGGTGATGGAACTTGGACTCATATCTATGGATATCTTGGCGGAAATTCTAACGAGTATGTGGAATTCGGTGACTTAAACCGTGACGGTTATCTCGATATCGCTGCCACTACAAGCGATTCGGCTATATTCATTGGGGATGGGACGGGGAATTTCACCGCTGTAATAGGCGGTGGTATCACTCCGCCGGGAAACTATGGATATAATGATATCGCTTTAGGTGATATCGATAACGATGGAGCCGACGAGTTGGCAATTGTAAATTTATCGAGCGGAACCGTTGGGGTATGGAAACTGAATCAGAATGGGCAAACCTGGACTAATCTAACGCACGGTATAGATGTTTATACCGATGTGCAAATGGTCGATATCGCCGATATGAACGGTGATGGTAATCTCGATATAGTCATTTACGGAAACGGTATGGTAGGTATATTCGCCGGCGATGGAGGAAATTCTTGGACGCTTATCAGCGGATTTACAACCCCCGATCCGGGCAATGCGGAAGCTTTCAGGGCTGGCGCCGATTTCGATCATAACGGCTTCGGCGATATTGCAATCGTTAATGAAGAAGGTGGATTCTGGAATTCTCGGAATCATTGCCGCGCTTATAAGGAAATCTCAATTCCCCAATCACTCTCAATTATACCGGAATACCCGCACGGCAACGAAGTCCTACGCGGTGGAGCGGCGGGATGGATCGAGTGGTTATCGGCGGTTCTACCAAATGGGGATACATCCTCGGTGGATATCGAATTCTCGGCATCCGGTCCGGATGGACCTTATCAAACGATAGCCTCCAATCTCCCCAATAACGGCAAATATCAATTAATCTGGCCTAATGGGATAAATTCGACTGACTGCTATTTTCGTTTAACCGTACATCAGGGGTTAGATGAGGTATCCGCCATCACACCCCATCCTTTTGAGCTTATTTCATCCTTCACAGCGACGGTATCGATCGAGATGATACCCGATAATCCGCCGGTTGTAGTTTCCCCGGGCGGATCATTTACCTATACCGGGATATTGACCAACAACACGGACAGCGCTCAAACGGTGGATGTCTGGGTAATGATAGATGTTACAGATTCTTTCCTCTTCGGTCCCGTGAAGTATTATCCCGATATTACCCTCACCCCAAATGAAACCATCACCATATACGGAATCACCCAATATGTGCCGACTTATGCTCCCATAGGCGATTATATTTATATTGCTTATTGCGGAGATTATCCCGATAACCCGATAGATCTCACTTCTTTCGAATTTACCGTCGAGCCCCCTATTTGCTCAAATACCGAGGATAACGGATGGCTTTTGAAGGGATGGTTTGACGATACCGCCAATAATACCCAACTCCCATCAGAAACCGAGTTGCTGACTAATTATCCAAACCCGTTTAATGCGACGACGACGATTAATTATATGCTCTCCGAAAGCGATAATGTGAAACTGGAAATTTACAATTTACAGGGGAAAAAGGTGGCAACTATCTTCGATGGGTATCAATCGGCGGGATACAAATCGGTTAGATGGAATGGTTCTAATTTTTCGTCCGGTGTTTATTTTTATCGGTTATCGACTTCAACCTATTCGAGAACAAGAAGGATGACCCTACTGAAATAGCAGAAAAAGGAATCGGGTTTCAATCTGTAAAACGATTTGAAACCCGATTTCATTTTATCGCTCCCACGAAAGCGAGAGCCCGCTCAAACATAATAGAAAACTGGATTTGTATCTTATCTGCAATGGCACGCATCGCAGTTGCCCCAGAATCCTATTTCAGCAAAGTCATCCGTTTCGTGAAGACCGTATTACCTGCCGTGAGTTTATAGAAATAAATCCCGCCGGGATAACCCTTTGCATCCCAAATAACCCCGTGCCTACCAGCTTGTTGATAACTATCGATCAAGGTGGTTATCCTCTGACCCAAAAGATTATAGATTTCCAATTTTACATTCTGCTTTTTCGTTAGGTTATATTCGATAGTGGTGGAAGAATTAAAAGGGTTCGGGTAATTATTTACGGAATTATATTCGATAGGAATTTCATTATCATCAGACACATCGTCCAACCCGCTTTCCACTTTTACCAACCACACATCTAAAGAGGCATCTCCGGAAAAAACAAGCGAACCATCTGCCGCTTGCAGTACCGAAGTTCCATATTCATTCGCGCCGTTATCGCCTCCATAGTTTTGAGTCCAGACAGTATCACCATCGGCATCGGTTTTGACCAAATAAACATCGTTGCCTCCCCCGAAGGAAGCAGTACCGCCAATAAGGGCATACCCCCCATCATTGGTCTGTTTAACGGAAAGGGCCATATCATCTCCGCTGCCACCGTATTCTCGTGTCCAGACCGTATCACCATCGGCATCGGTTTTTATTAAGTAGAAATCAAAACCACCTTCTCCAAAAGAGTTGGTGGAAGCCGCTATTATATAGCCTCCATCATAAGTTCTCTCCACCCAACTCCCCTCATCGACTTCGCTTCCACCATAAGTCTTTGTCCAGAGCGTATCGCCATTGTTATCGGTTTTAATCAAATAAACATCGTATTTCCCCGCACCGGGATCGGTAAAGCCAACGATAATATATCCGCCGTCATCGGTCTGTTGAAGGAAATATCCCTGATCTAAGTTTACGCCTCCATAAGTTTTAGTCCAAATAGTATCGCCGTTGGCATCAGTCTTGATAAGGTAAACATCCCAATCTCCCGCACCGAAAGATTGGGTACTTCCAAGGGCGATATATCCCCCATCGTCGGTTTGCTGAACGGAAGACAACCAATCACCACCGGTACTATCGCCATACATATGACTCCAAAGCGTATCGCCGTTGGCATCGGTCTTGATTAAATATCCATCGTGACTCCCGGGAACCCCGTTATAACCATAATACCCGGCGACGATAAACCCGCTATCGTTAGTTTGTTGCACATAAAATGCTTCATCATAGTCCGAGCCTCCATAGGTTTTGCTCCACATAGTATCGCCTTCTGCATCGGTTTTTATCAAATAGATATCGCTTCCCCCCGAGCCGAAGGAGTAAGTATAACCGACTACAATATAACCGCCGTCATTAGTTCGTTGAACACACTCTCCATGATCCGAGGAACAACCGCCGTATGTATGACTCCAGATTATATCACCGGGGTTTGCATACGCGGCAATAGAGGACATAAAAACAATAAAGAACGCTATTGTCGTTATCCTACGCATAGTCAAACCTCTTTTCGTAAATAATTCTTAAAACCTCCTAACTTCTCGATGGGTAATTTAACGAATATAACAATATTAATGAAGTCTTTTTTTCTGTTGCTTAGTAAATTATATAATAATTTTCGCGCTATCGCCATCGAAAGTTATCTTGTAGCGATTATGAAATGACATTATTATATTATTACCGTCAAACATAATCAAATTTTTAAGTTAAGCAGGATTTTAATTCCTATCAATATCAAAATAAAACCACCGAAAGCTTCACTCCTTTTGCCAACCAGTTTGCTAATCCGTTTCCCAAGAATCATTCCCGTTAAAGTCATTAAGGCCGCAGCAATACCGACTGTGATACCGATGACAAATAGTCTCTCCGCAACAAGAGATATGCTAAATCCGGCTCCTAATGCGTCTATACTCGTGGCGAAGGAAAGAAAAATCAACGACCACCCCTTACTGCGATCCGTCAGGTTTTCTGGGGCGTTTCCGCCCCCAAAGGACTCTGTTATCATCCTTATCCCAATCAACAATAGAATTATAAAGGCTACTACATTATTGTATGGCCCAATATATTTCAATGAATAGTTGCCAACTCCCCATCCTATAATAAGCATAAAGAATTGGAATAAGCCAAAATGAAAGCTCAAACGGAATATCTGCCGATAACCGAAGGATATCGCCCCAACCGCAATCCCAACGGAAAAAGCGTCCAATCCCAAACTAAAAGCAAGCAAAAGAATCTCAATCCAACTCAACCTTGGTCCTTTTATTTTTTATAACAGCCTAAGGATTATATCTTCAATGCAATCGTTATAAATTCAGGATTTATTGTAAAAAACAATAAAAAAATAAAATAAAGCTTGACAGGGATGTTTATATGGTTATATTGCCAAATAACCATTTTATTATTGGAAATGTTAATGGACAAAGATTTATTAGCAAAGTTCAAAGCCCAAGCTAAAATAGCCAAAGCGCTGGCTCACCCTACGCGCCTTTTTATTGTGGACGAGCTGTCCCGAAATGAAAGATGTGTTTGTGAATTAACCGAGATGATCGGCGCAGACGCCTCGACCGTTTCCAAACATTTGTCAGTATTAAGGAACGCGGGGATAGTTAATTATGAAAAACGGGGATTATCGGTTTATTACCGATTACGATTCCGTTGTGTGCTGAACTTTTTCGGTTGCATAGAAACAGTTATTAAGCTTGATGCCAAAGAAAGGATATCAATCATAGGAAAAGAGAAATAATTTTTTGGCATATATATGGTATTATGACCATATAGCCATATAGTTATACCGTAATAGGAATTTCAAATGAATTGGAAAAGCGAAAAAAAACCTTTTTTTTGGATAATCTCCATTTTCCTCACAATCTACTTTTTTCCTGTAGGGAATAAAAGGGTTGATAATGCTATCTTTGAAGGGTTTTATTTGCTCAAATGGTACGCGCGGGAGCACATCCTTGTTTGCTTAATTCCCGCTTTCTTTATCGCTGGCGCCATTGCGGTATTTATCAGTAAAGAATCCGTGATGAAATATCTGGGGGTCGGCGCCAAAAAAATTGTCGCTTATGGAGTTGCTTCTGTTTCCGGGACAATTCTTGCTGTTTGTTCTTGTACCGTTTTGCCCCTTTTTACGGGGATATATGAAATGGGAGCCGGATTGGGACCAGCGACGGCATTTCTATATTCCGGTCCGGCTATCAATGTCTTGGCGATTATCCTAACTGCTCGCGTTTTGGGGTTCCAATTGGGAATTGCCCGTGCTGTTGGAGCCATAACTTTTAGCGTGATAATAGGCGTTATAATGCATCTGCTTTTCCGTAAAGAGGAGAGTAAAAGGTCCGATGTGTCTATGGTTGTTCCTGAACAAAGAGCTAAAAGGTCCTTATGGGGCGATGCCGTTTATTTTGCGGCAATGGTTGGGATATTGATCTTCGCCAATTGGGGGAAACCTGATGATCCCGGTAGTTTGTGGTATTGGATATACTCGAATAAATGGCTGATAACCGGCATTATGGAGATAATGTTTGCGATAATTTTAGTATTGTGGATGAAAATAGGTTGGTGGAAAGTAATGATCGTCTGCGGAGCAACGCTTATATTTGCTTTGCTGATTCCTTCCGAGCCTCTGATACCGTTTGCCGTTGCCGTTGTTGGCCTCTCGATCATAACAGCTCTCGGCAGGGGTGAAATCTCCGAATGGTTCGAGCAAACATGGGGGTTTACAAAACTGATACTACCTTTGTTGTTTGTGGGGGTTTTCGTGGCCGGTATTTTATTTGGCAGGCCTGGAGATGAGGGCTTGATTCCGTCAGCGTGGATTAGCAGAGCGGTTGGCGGTAATTCTTTGGGAGCCAATTTGTTCGCTTCGGTGTCTGGCGCATTTATGTATTTCGCCACCCTGACGGAGGTTCCGATTTTGCAGGGGTTATTGGGTAATGGGATGGGTAAGGGTCCCGCATTGGCGTTGCTCCTTGCCGGGCCTGCGTTATCGTTACCCAATATGCTTGTAATTCGTACCATAATGGGAAATAAGAAAACAATCGCTTTTATCTCGTTGGTAGTCGTAATGGCGACAATCGCCGGAATGATTTTCGGAGCTTTTGTAGGCAATTAATAGAATAGAATAGAATATGAAAAAGCTTTATTTTATGGAGAATCGATAATGGAAGGAAAATCGAAAAGCATCAACTGGGAGATCTATTTTTGGATTAGTTTATTGGGTATAATCGTTATAACCATTTTGGCGATAATACTTCGGATTTGGGTGCTTGCGGCTATACCAATAGGCTTTCTTTTCGGCTTTTTCCTGCAAAAAGGCGATCTGTGTGGTTCTTCGGCTATGAGCGAAATAATAATGTTCAATGATAAACGAAAAGCTTTTGGGTTGTGGATGGTTATTGTCACCGCTATGGCCGGTATAGCTCTTATCAATTCTTTGGGTTGGGTAAATCTAAATCCCAAACCTCTCACTTACCTGAACTACATAATCGGGGGAATTGTTTTCGGTATTGGAATCGTTTTAGCCGGTGGTTGTGTAAGCGGATGTCTATACAAAGCGGCAACCGGGAATTTGAATTCCATAGTAGCAGTGTCCACCATCCCGATCGGGATAATGATGGTTGAATACGGTCCCTTGCGCTCCCTCCACTCGGCTTCAAAAAAATATATTGTAAAAATGTCCGATGGTGGAGTTGTAAGCCTCCCATCCCTATTGGGATTATCTTATTGGCTTTTGGCTTTATTCTTTATAGTGGTGACCGTTTTATTCGTTTTATTCCACAGACATAGGAATAAATCCAAATCTAAATTATCCGCTACGGACGAATCATTGCTACGAAGGATTATGCTTAGGCAGTGGAAACCGTGGGTTGCGGGGTTAGCGATAGGATTGTTGATGATACCGGGCTATTTGTCATCGGCAGCCAGCGGAAGAAATTATCCGTTGGGAGTAACACACGGCGTGATGGATACCGAGTTAATACTGATTGATAGCGGTTTTAATCATATCTATAAGACAAGTGCACCAATAGTCATAACTAAGCAAGATAATAAACCCCCCTCTGCTGTTTCAAACCGGAAAGGATTAATTCCACAAAATCCAAAGAAGAAAATAGTTTGGTGGTTGGTTGTGTTGGTAGTCAGTCTCGTTATCGGTTCTATGGTTTCCGCAAAAATGTCGGGTCGTTTCAAGCTCTTACCGAAATCCCCGGATGAAATAATCATAGCCCTTTTGGGAGGGATTTTGGTGGGAATCGGAGCCGCTTGGGCTACGGGTTGTGTCGTCGGCAATATTATGTCCGGTTGGGCTCTGATGAGTGTTGGGAATATACTCTTTGGCGTAGTGGTTTTACTCACTAATTGGCTCACAACTTATATTTATATGATGGGTGGTAAAATCTCTTTGGGAAAACGATAGTTTGTTTTTTTGAAAGGTGGACAATTATGCGAGAAATACAAATTTTGGGAACCGGCTGCCCCAAATGCGAGGAACTCTTGCAAAGGACTGAACAAGCCGTTAAGCAATTGGGAATCGAATATAAATTGGAGAAGGTCGAAGATATTAGGGAAATTATTAAATATGGCGTGGTGATGACACCAGCTTTGGTGGTGAACGGCGTTGTCAGGGTTGTCGGGAAAGTACCTTCTTTAGAAGAGCTTAAGAAAATGATTTGGAAGAGTTAAGAGGATTCTATAAAAAACATAGAATATGGTCGGCAGTGAAAAAAGTTTTGCGGGAAAGAAGGCAAAATACCGCCTGTCTCGACAGGCAGAAACATTCCCGCTTTGAAAAAACAATAAAACAATAATGGAGGAATCGAAATGAACGATCTAAACGAACTTTTGGAAATCGGCTTTAAATTTCACGGACACCGCTGTCCGGCAATGCCGTTGGGATTACGGGCAGGTTTGGCGGCAATGAGAGCCTTAGGCGTAAAGCGTTCGCAAGCCCATGAACTTCACCTCATATCGGAAACAGGTAAAGCCCATGCCGGCGGATGCTTCCTGGATGGCTTAATGACCGCTACCGGATGCACTTATGGCAAATCAAATATCGAGAAAACTTACTACAATAAATTCGCCTTCACCCTAATTGACACGGAGAATAAAAAATCGGTTCGGGTGCATTTAAAACCGGATTTTGCGGAAACAATGCTCCAATCACCGTTCGTAAAACTTCGCCGTCAGGGGAAGAAACCGCAGGAAGTGCCTCCTGATGTCTTGGCTCCGCTTTTGGATAATGTTCTGAATATGCCCGAGAATAATTTCCTCGAAATAGGCCCTGTCGTCGATTATGACTTCAAAAAGAAGCCATCTGTTTTCGATGCCGCCCCATGCGATAATTGCGGAGAGACAACTTTTGTAGATAAACTGACATCGAAGGATGGGAAGCTCCTTTGTCCGTCTTGTTTGTAGTATTATTTATTATGGCGTTAAGGGCTTACCCGCTTGGGCGGGTAAGCCTCCCGATTGATTGTGAATCTTTGTATCTCAATGAGGTTGCCCTATGTTGTATCGAAAAGTAAGATCTCTTGTTTTTATTTTTTTCGTTCTACTGTTTTTTGTTGAAATAAGCCCTGTGAAATCGGGAGCGCTATTATCCACAAAAAATAAATCCAATTCGGAGAGCATCGCCGGAACATCCGGGGAAAAGCCCGACAATACAACTCCTCAACATATAGTTATCGCTTATTATTTTCATACTACTTGGGAATGTTCATCCTGCAAGAAGATAAAAGCTTATTCCCAGGAAGCTATAAAAACGGGATTTGCGGATGAGTTGAAATCCGGCAAACTACAATTTAAATCAATTAATATCGATAAATCGGAGAATAAGCATTACATAAAGGATTACAAGCTATTTACCAAATCATTGGTCATTTCCGATATTCGTGATGGAAAAGAAGTGAAGTGGGAAAATCTGATAAAGGTATGGCAATTATTGAAAAATAAGGAGAAATTCATAGAATATGTACAAAGTGGAATACGCCGTTACCTTGAGGGAAACTGATGGAATCGTATCCTCTGGCAATTATATCATCCTGTTGGTTGGGTATATTGACCTCTATTAGCCCTTGCCCGCTGGCTACAAATATCGCTGCGATTTCGTATATAGGCAAGAGGGTGGAAAAGACCCGTTATGCCTTGTATTCAGGGCTTCTTTATGTAATTGGAAGGATGCTTACTTATTTAGTTTTGGGTTTCATCATAGTTTATTTGTCTTTGTCCATCCCCGAGATATCCTATTTCTTGCAGGAAAATATAAATCTGTATCTGGGACCTATTCTGATATTCGTCGGTTTGGCTCTGTTGGATTTATATAAAATAAAAATACCGGGATTGGGGATGAACGGTAAACTCCAAAATCGCATCGATAGCCTCGGAATATGGGGAGCCTCTCTTTTGGGAATGATTTTCGCCCTTTCATTTTGTCCCGTATCGGCGGCTCTGTTTTTCGGAAGCCTCATACCGCTTTCCCTCAAATATCATTCAACATTTGTTTTGCCATCGGTATATGGTATTGGGACAGGACTCCCCGTGATTGTTTTTGCTTTGGTGATAGCCTTAAGTATGCAACTTGTCGGCAAATTTTTCAACGCTGTTAGTAAAATCGAGATTTGGATGAGGCGAATAACGGCTGTTATCTTCATCGGCGTGGGAATTTATTATGTGCTGATTCATATTTTCAAATTACCAATTTGATGGATGGAAAGGGAAAATCGTTGGATAAGAAAGATTCGAATATAAATGATACATTATTCTTCGGTGAATTGGACAAATCGTTTCAAGGTAATTTTGCTTCGGGGATTATCGAAGTTCTCAAGCCGTACTTTTCGTCGCGCTCATTGAGGAAAGGGGAAATACTATGGAGGAAAGATGAAAAAGCCGATTTGATGGTTGTGTTGATTTCCGGGAAAATTAAAATATACAAGCTACTCTCATCAGGTAAGGAAATAACTATTTATATATTCGGATCGGGGACCGTATTCGGATTTATGCCATTTTTCGATGGAGGGACATACCCGGCGTATGCCCAGTCGATAGAAGGTTGTGAAATACTGGTTATTACCAAAACCGAACTCCCGAAAATAATTCAAAGTAATCCGAGAGTAGCTTTATTCTTAATAAAATATCTATCCGAGAGATTAAGAGAGGCATTGAATAAAATAGAAACCTTGTCAAGCAAAGGTTCTCTGTCCAAGGTGGCGGCATCTTTATATTCCCTTGCGTCGCAATTAGATGGAAGTGGTGGCTTCCACATAATCTCTTTACCGATTATGGCAGCCGAGTATGCTTCTTTTTTAGGTATGTCTCCGGAGACTTTTTCGAGAGGTATATCTGCTTTGGAGGCGCAAAGTGTGATACACCGTTTGAAACCGAACAAGTTTCAGGTGTTGAACCTTGGCAGGTTAAAGGAATTGGGGGGAAATAATTCATAAAAAATGAAGGTGCTTGATAACGGTCAATGTTTATCAAATTCCAATTCGTTTAATAATAAACTTTTATCTTTTGTGTTATAATGTCAATAGCGCTAATCGAAAGGAGTAAAATATGATAGACCCAAAGAATTATTTTGAAGCTGGATTGATCTTGCATGGCCACAAATGTCCTGCTATGCCGATGGGATTGCGGGCTGGCGCGGCCGCGATGAATAAGCTCGGGGTCGAGCGATCGAAGGACAGCCAGCTGTTGGCTCTTTTGGAATTGGGCGAAGACCATTACGCCACCTGTTTCGCCGATGGAATTCAGGCTATAACCGGTTGCACTTTTGGAAAGGGTAATATAAAAAAGCTACATTATGGGAAGTGGGGTATGACACTTATCGATACCCAAAGCGGTAAAGCTGTTAGAGTATGCCCAAAAGCAGATGCGATGTTGTCAAATAAGAAAACGGAATTCTTCTCAAAATATCGTAAAAAAGGCATCCCGGCATCTGAGGTTCCTGAGGATGTTGTAAATCCGCTAATAGAGAGAATTATGAACTCCCCGGAAGAAATGATACTGAATATGGGAGAGATATTCGATTATGCGGTTCCCAAAAAGTTGCACTCTTTCTCCGGCTTTGTTTGTGATCATTGCGGAGAAATGGTTGTTGAAAGTTATGGGAGGCCAATGCAGGATGAGAAAGTATGCTTGCCATGTTATGAAAAAGCTACACGGAAGTAAATGGATTAAGGCACCAATTAAAGGAGATAGCTATGGGCATTGAATTAGCGGCGGGGGCCATCACCCTTGTTTTCACCGCACTTTTGACTATTGCTGGTGTTGGTGCCGCCTTCATTCTTATCCCGGTTTTTATAGCTTTGGGCGTGGATATACATATAGCGATGGCTACTGCCCTTCTGCTCAACTCCATTGCTATGATATTTGCGTCTTATAGGTTTATCAGGAAAAAATTGGTCCTATTCGATGTTGCGGTGCCGATATTGATTGTCGCTACCGCATTGTCCCCTCTGGGGGCTTATGTCAGTCAAGTATTAAATCGGACCATACTTCTATGGTTGTTTGTGGGATTTTTGCTCTTTGCCGCCGGGATGATGTTATTCTATGAATCCAAACAGCATACCTTTCAGGCCTCGGGGATGAAACGATTAGTTTCCGGTTTGGGAGTTGGGGCATTCGCCGGATTTCTGGGAGGACTTTTGGGTGTCGGTGGTGGAAATTTTATTGTCCCGGTTTTAGTTTGGTTGGGATATAACCCCAAAAACGCTTCGGCAACTACATCGTTCATCGTCATCTTTTCGTCGTTTTCCGGTTTCTTGGGGCACGCAACAGTGGGACATCTGGATATAAAATTGTTATCTTTTACTGCCATCGGTTCCGCCGGAGGGGCATTGATTGGGGCTTGGTTAATGACCGAGAAACTGAAACGCCGACAGGTTAAATTCATAATTGGAATAGTTTTGTTAGGAATAGCGGTCAAAATGCTTTGGGGACTTCTGGCGGCATAGAATATCGAGACAAACAGGTGATATAAATGAGACATCGTTTGGAATTCCTGATTGTAATTGTTGCCTTGATAACCATTTGTTTTACAAATAGTTCTGCAGAGACAAGGATCTACAGTCAGATTTTGCTAAAAACTTCCGGAACAACTTCTGACACCAAACCTACATTTTCCCTCTTTCTAAGACAGGAAAATCGTTTTCGCAAAAGCGGTTTAGTTTTGAATAAAGTATTTATCGGTGGGGTTTACGGCTTTTCAAAGATATTCTCCTTTCGGGGTTACTATGCCTTTAAGGATTTACTTTATAAAGGGCATTTTACAAAAAATATGCTTGTTGGGGATATAATTGCCAAATACCGATGGGGAAGATATTCATTTCTGGATAAAAACGGTAATGAATGGCATATCACCGACAAGTTTTATCGCTATCGGAATTATTTTCAGATTAGCTGTTTAACCCCTTTGAACCGATTGAAACTATGGACTGCTGATGAGATTCGGTTTGATTCCGACCAAAAGAGGATTAATATGAACGATGTTCGTTTGGGGTTATGCTTTACGATAAGAAAGAACCTGACATTCAGCCCGTTTTTCGATTTAGAGAGCAAACGCCGTAATAAGCAACAATGGGAGGATACCCCGTTTTTGGGATTGTTTGTCTCGTCTTCTTTTTAATGCTGTGGAAATTATCGGAGTTTAAGGCTGTCAAGTTTTTGGCGAACTTGCTGAATAGCGATCTCATAAATGGGGGAAGCGAGTTTAATGAATTTGGCGTAATTCTCTTTTGCTGATTTGAAGTCGCGAAGCTTTTCGCATATTTGAGCTAAATGATAATAGCTTTCCGCTTTCCCGGGTTCTATCGAAATCGTATGCTCAAACAACCTCTTTGCCGATTTTAAGTTGCCAGCCAAGTAATAGGCGTTTGCCAAATTGTAATTCAGCTTGTAATTGTCTGGCGACTGCTTCAGCGCTCGCTTAAAAATATCTATAGCCTTTGCAAATTCGCCGATTTTACAGTAATCAACCCCCATATTTATCAGTGCGTCACTATCGGTGCCGTCCAATTGATACGCCCTATAATAACACTCGATTGCTTTTTTATATAAGGTCCTGTCATCATAACTAATCCCCAAATTGTAATATGCGGTTGCGGAGGTGCTATCCAATCGTATCGCTTCCTCATAATGCACTGCGGAGGATTCGGGCAGAGCCATAGCATCATAAATAGTCCCTATCGACAGATGTGCCTCCGCCAGAATTTTCAGCTGTTTGTCCTTTTTTATGCAAAGAGAATACTCCCTTATCGCCTCGGGAAAATCGTTCAGCATCTCATAAGCATACCCGAAATAATAATGGAGGTTCTCAAGCTCCGGATTGAATTCCCGGGCGAAATAAAGCTCCGATAAAGCTGACGGATATTCCCCTATGGATATAAATAATTTTCCCAATTCAAAATAACATTCCGCGCAATCCGCTTTGGTGCGTATCGCTTCCCGATATAGACTTTCTTGAATAGAAGGCTCATAAAACCTTGACGCTTTCTTCATATAGATCTTACTGCTGTCAATACCATCCCCAAAGGTAATGCCCCCGCAAATTACAGCCACGGATAATGATATTACTATTATGAATGATAATTTTAACTTTGTTTCCATAATCCCTTTATCGGAAGGTCTCGAATTTGCTTAAAGATGAAAATCA
>Ga0256841_1002778_pt1 | contig 13589 bp, 8 predicted proteins | sample 356308metaG_FD_185971 | JGI IMG/M metagenome (GOLD analysis project Ga0256841, IMG submission 185971) | Hydrothermal vent microbial communities from Mid Atlantic Ridge, Atlantic Ocean - 356-308 | ecosystem: Environmental > Aquatic > Marine > Hydrothermal vents | place: Atlantic Ocean: Mid...
CGGCGAAAAGCAATGCACCGCTAAAAATAACAAAAGTAACCGGGGTCGTACAGGACGGCGAAACACGCAGGACACTTGCAACATGTGACGTTTGGCTCGCCGACCAGCGCCTGAAAACTGACAAGCAGGGTACGTTCAATTTCCAGCTTGATGAACTCCGATGGGCGGGAACGATCAGCCTCACGGTAGATTGTCCACAGTATGTCCGCCATTCGGAACTGATGACGGTGCAACCCGGAAAATCATTTCGGAAGGTGGTTTTGATGACCCCCCTGCCGCCCGACCCCACCCTGGAGATTATTCGCCTGCCGGGAGATGCACTCTTCGACAAAAACAAGGCCGAGTTACGCCCGGCAGCCATCAGAATGATAATGGATTCCGTAGCCGCATCATTACAGATGAGGCCTGACGAGATATTGATCGTCGAGGGTCATACCGATGACCTCCCTTTTGCTCCCGGCCTCGGCAGAGACAACTGGATCCTCAGCGGGCAGCGCGCCGCCGCTGCAGCCAAAATCCTGACTGACCCGCAGTATGGGATCGGCCTCCCCGAATGTCAGGTCGCCATCATGGGCTTCGGCCCTTCTCGCCCCGTCGAGCCTGTCCGCCCATCCGACAGTTTCGTGGAAAAGCAACGCAAACGCGCCCGGAACCGTCGCATTGAGTTCCGCAAATTACGCGGGAGCGCTCTGACAGCTGAGAATTGTATCGATGGATGAACTACTCGAAAGATTGCAAGCCCTTAATGCCTTTGACGTGGCCCTACTCCTGCAAGTGTCTCTCAATGGCATACGCGAGAGGCTGGAACAGCAGCAAACAGAAGAAGCGGACCGCATGCTGTCCCGGTGGGAAACCGCGCTGGGGGGTAATCTGAACATAGCCAAACGTAGCATCCGTGAACTCCGCGCATGGCCGAATTATGAGCAGGCCAGACAGGAATTCTCAAGTTCACAGCAATTCAGAGCCACCGCCCTCCGCTATCTGTGGTATGCTATAGAGCAAGACTCGCATCGTCAATTTGATCGGTGGCGCTGGAGTGGAAGAGCATATGGTTATGCTGTTTGCCTGTTTCTTGAACTTCAGAAAACAGCTGCCACCCTGCGCCGACTAGAGGCTGATCGTGCCGGACAGGAACCCAACAACGTACTGAAAAACTTCCGGGTGTTGCATACAAACTTTCTGTTTCGCTGGGAGCGCTTTCAAAACGAACAGTTGATCCCCATACGATATCACAACAAGCTTCGCGCACAAGAAATCTTTCAGGCAGGACAATCCCTCGACAACGAGCGGAAGGAAATGATCAACGATCGGGACGCCCTGCTTCAGGAGGTGCGCAATCACACGGGAGATGCTGTAGCCCAGGAGATCCTTGAGAGCAACCTGAACCTCGTACAGCAGGTACGATCCTTAAAGACTATTCTACGACGAACTAAACAACAAGAGATAGAGGCTCAGACTACACGACAGGCTGAAATACACCACAAGATGCTGTATGAAGCCTTCCTGTGCGACGCCAATGATAATATGACGCTGCTCCGTACCCTCACAGCGAACTTGTCCAATATTTGATCTCTGCTCTTTGATCTAAAATGGTCCGTTCGACAACTAAAATACAGTCATAATCCCTCTATCGTGCCACTTCTGCATCGTTGAAACAACACACGAAGACTCTATCACAAATATCCAGTCTTTTAAATTCAATAATAACTGTAGTCATTTCTTGGGATACATATCACTCTTTTTGACCGATCGACCCACTCATGATCAACTTCTCAAAGGGCATAAGGGCGTACGAGACACTCGGGCAATGGCTGTGTAAAGATTCGCCGTCAAATATCCCTCACAAGACCAGGGACCATCGATCCCGGGATGTCCCCTTCATTCATATAGCCCATATATGGGCAATGGCTTCGATCCTGCCTGGCATCATCATCTACAATGCCCTGAACAACTTGAAATATCTGTCCCTGACAAGTTCCGGTTAAATCGCCTGAACATGTATTCCGATACTATCCATGCATTGGTAATGCTCCATGACCGTAGCAAATGAGCGTCGATAGCAAAGGCCATGGATGCCATCCAAGACGCCCTCGCCCTCACCGCGAACGACGGAGCACGGGCACATTTTTTTGGTCGAGAAGCGCTTCCAACGCCTTGCGTTGCTTCTTTCCCCTGTTCTTTCGTGCGGATCGTCCGTAAGTTTTCAGCACATATCGACGCCCCCGGCTTTCCTTCACCCGAAGCATCAGAAGAGGTCCTTGCGGTTATGGCATACAAAGGCACCATCGGCATCCTGACGGGCGGCGGCGACGTGCCCGGGCTCAACCCCGCCATCCGGGCGGTCACCATCCGCGCGCTGCGCGAAGGCTATCGCGTCCTCGGCATCCGGCGCGGGTGGGCCGGGCTCGTGGATCTCATCCCCGACAAGGACGCCGACAACAGTCAAAACGTACAGGATCTCACCGAGGACCTCGTCGACCGTGCGGGGCGGACGGGCGGCACGTTTCTGCACACTTCGCGCACACGCCCGAGCCACCTCCCGCGCATCGCCGTCCCCGAACACCTCCGCGATCGATACACCGACGAGATCAACGACGTCACGCCCTCGGTGCTCGAGAACATCGAATACCTCGGCATCGACTATCTCATTCCCATCGGCGGCGACGACACGTTGAGCTACGGCCTCCACCTCCACCGGCAAGGCGTCAAGGTCGTCGCCATCCCGAAGACGATGGACAACGACGTGCCCGGCACGGACTACTGCATCGGCTTCGGCACGTGCGTCACCCGCACCATCGAACTGACGCACCAACTCCGCACCTCGGCGGGGTCGCACGAGCGCTTCCTCGTCATCGAAGTCTTCGGGCGATACGCGGGCTTCACCGCGCTCTTGCCCACCATGGCCGGCGCCGCCGACCGGTGCGTCATCCCCGAGCATGCGTTCGACATCGACCGCCTCCTCGAACTGCTCGTCTACGACCGGACCCGCCATCCCAGCCGCTATTCGGTCGTGCTCGTCTCCGAGGGCGCGAAACTCTCCGGCGAAGGCGAGATGTCCTTCGAGAGCCACGAAACCGATCAGTTCGGCCACAAGAAGCTCGGCGGCATCGGAGACAAGGTGGCGGCGCTGCTCAAGGAGCGCTCCCCCCGCTTCAACCACGGTCGTCGCATCAACGTGATCAACCAGCGACTCGGCTACCTCGTCCGGAGCGGCGCCCCCGACGCCCTCGACTCCATCGTGCCGATGGCTTTCGGCAACCTCGCGCTCGACCTCGTCCTCGAAAAGACCTCGGGCCGCCTCGTCAGCATCCGCCACGGCGACTACGACAGCGTCCCCATCGACGTCATTCACGGCCCGGCGAAAGTGGTCGATGTGGAGAAATACTACAACACCGAACGGCTCCGGCCCAAATACAAGAAATTCTACCACAATCCGCTCTTCATCATGACGAGCGACATGTGAGGTCCGAGCCGTTGGTCACAGCCGTTCGAGCAGCTCTTTTTTCTTGGCCTCGAACTCCTCCTCGGTGAGAACGCCCTGGTCCCGGAGTCGGCCCAGCTTTTCAAGTTTTTCGAACACGTCCTTCGCTTCCGTGGCCTCATCGGTGAGGTCCTCGACGTAAGCCTCGCCCCGTTTGAACGCCTCCCGGTACGCCGCCTTTGCCTGCTCCAGATCGACGTCGAAGAGCGTGCCCGAAGCGGCAAACCGGCGCGCGGCCACCTGTCCGACGGCGTACGTGGACGCGCCCGAGAGCGCCGACATCGAGAGCCCGCCGAGGATTGTGCCCACGCCGGGAATCGCCTTGAAGATGCTCGCGCCGACGGCGGCGAGCGTCCCGCCGGAAAGCGCGGAGACGAACGCCTTACCGGACTCCTTCGAGTAGTCCACCCCGTATGCGGCGGCGAGTTGCTTGAGCAGGTCGAGTTGAACGCCCGTCACGGCGGCGATATCGAGGAGCGGCAGCGGGATCAAGCCCGCGCCCATGGCCCAGAGGACGTGTGAGCGGATGATCGGTTCGGGGTCGGGAACGGCGTTCATACGGACGGTCGAGGGTTGGTGAGCGCAGGCGCATTCATCGGAGCGCCGGCGAAGGGGTCGGGCGGAAAGATACGATCGGCGGGCGAGAAGCGGCGGGTCGTTCCGGGAAAGCGCGCGTTCCTTCGCGCGAACGCGGGAAGATTTTTGGAGGCCGACGGGAGCCTGCGCGCATGAATCGGCTTAAATATCATCGCTCTACACGGTGTTGTTTCCGCGCCGCGTCCGGGGTTCCTGCGGGAGGACGGGGGAAGCCGAATGCCCCTGTTTCTGCCTTGCGCCGTCTCCCGGAAGCATCGTTTCTTGCCCGCACCACACCGGCTCCGTCCGCCCATGCGTCCCTCAGCTTCTCCGATCATCCTCTTCGTCCTGTTCCTCAGCCTCGCGGGCTGCGGGCGGCAGTTCGTCGAGCCGGGAGACATGGCCGAGCTGAACGTTGCGCGGTCGGGGGAAGCCTTCTCGCTCGCCCTCGGCGACGAGATCCCGCTCGAAGGATCCGACCTCCGCATTCGCTTCGTCCTCGTGCTCGAAGACAGCCGTTGCCCCACGGGCGTTGAATGCGTCACGCCGGGAGAAGCGAGCGTGGTCCTCCGCATCAGCGACGGACAGGGACAACTCTCGCAACTCGCGCTCAGCATCCCCGGCCTCGTCCCGACCCCTTTCGACGACAACGCGTTCATCTTTCACCGGGGCTATCGGTTCAAGCTCATCCAGCTCGACCCGTATCCCACCTTCGGCGCGTCCATCGACACGAACGACTACCGGGTGAGGCTCATCGTCACGCCGTGAGACGTCCCCCGGCCGCATTTTCGCCGAGCTTTCGCGGGAGGAAGCCTTTTCCCGGGGTCGTGCGTCGTAATTTTGCGGTTCCGAATCATTCGTTTCGCCTTCGATGAACGAACCTTTCCCTTCGATCCGCATCGCCCTTGCAGCGGGGCGGGGCTACGACGTCGTGTTCCGCCCGCTCGAAGCGACGCCCGCGTTGATGGCGGAGGCGGGGTTGCGCCGGGGCCGGTGCCTCGTGGTGACGGACGAGCACGTGGCTGCCCGGTACCGACGGCCTCTCGAATCCGCCCTCACGGCGGCCGGGTGGCAGCCCCGCACGCTCGTGCTTCCTCCCGGCGAGGCCGCGAAGTCGCCCGAGCGCCTTCACGCGATCTACGACGCGGCCCTCGCGTGGGGTCTCGACCGGAAGACGCCGGTGCTCGCGCTCGGCGGCGGCGTGGTGGGCGACCTGGCGGGCTTCGCGGCGGCCACGCTGCTCCGCGGCCTGCCCTTCATCCAGCTTCCGACGACCCTCATCGCGCAGGTGGACAGCGCCCTCGGCGGCAAGACCGGCATCAACCACCGCCTCGGCAAGAACCTCATCGGCGCATTTCATCAGCCCGTGTTCGTCTGCGCCGACTTCCGCACGCTTCGCACGCTTCCCGCGCGCGAGTGGACGAGCGGCCTCGCCGAGGTCGTCAAGCACGCCCTCATCGCCGACCCCGCGCTCTTCGCTTTTCTGAACCGGCGGTGGGAGGACGTGCTCGCGGGCGTGCCCGGTGTGGTCGGCGAGATGGTGCACCGCGCGGCGCGGATCAAGGCCGAGGTGGTGAGCGCGGACGAGCGGGAGCACGGGCGGCGCGCGATCCTCAACTTCGGCCACACGTTCGGCCATGCCATCGAGCGCGCGGCGGGCTACGGGAGGTTCACACACGGCGAGGCGGTGGCCCTCGGCATGCGGGCGGCCCTCTACCTCTCGCACCGCCTCCACCCCGGCTTCCCGCTCGCCGAAGCCGACGCCCTCGTGCGCCGCATCCCCGTTCCCGGCGGGCTCTCGGATTACCCCGTCGAGGCGCTCCTGCAACCGATGCGCCTCGACAAAAAAATCGAGGCGGGGAGGCTCCGCTTCGTCGTGCTCCGCAACATCGGAGAGGCCTTCGTGACGGACCGCGTCGCGCCCGAACTGGCGGCCGAGGCGTGGGCTTTCGTCCGCGGCTTGGATAGCTGAGCGAAAGGCGCTAAGTTGACCCGCCATCGGGGGACCGCGCATGCGCCCCTTTACGGAAGAGGCGGTGAAATCGCACCGGGCGCGCGTTGCGACCGGCACACGGGCACGCTTTTCCCGTTCAACCTTTTCCGATGGCCCTCCGATCGCATCCGGGACGCACGCACCGGGCCAATGCGCCGGTGTCGTCCCGAGGGTCCCCCCACCTTTCCTGCTTCTCTCGCCCTCGATCCTTGCCGTTTCGCCTGCTCCTACATATTCCCCGGGGGACGATCAAGATCGCCCTGTACACCCTGATGGTCGGCGTTGTCGCTTTTTTCGCACTGACCCGAACGCAGGTGGGGCGCGATCAACTGCGCGGCGCGCTCGAACGACGTTTCGCCGAGACGTATGAGGGGCGGCTCCGCATCGGCGCGCTCACGGGCAACCTCGTCTCCACCCTCTTCGCCCGAGACGTCCGCCTCTACGACCCGGACGGACGGCTCGTGCTCTCCGTCGACTCGGTGGTGGCGCATCCGCACTGGCGGCATCTCTTGCGGCGGGAGTTCTCGCTCAGCGGCCTGACGCTCATCCGTCCTACGGCGCACCTGTACCGGGATGCGGACGGGCGCTGGAACCTCGCCTCGGCGCTCCGCTCCACCGCGCCCGGCGACGCCGACGCGCCTTCGTCCGAGCCCGCGACGCCGTGGACCTTCGTCACGGGCAACCTCGAAGTGATCGACGGACGCATCCGCACGAAAAACGCCGGCGCTCCCCCCGGTGTCGTCGCGCGCGGGGACGTTTTCGATTACACGCAGGCCGAGCTCGAACACCTCTCGTTCCGGGCCGTCATCGACTGGCAACGCGACCTCAGGCAGATCGACCTGCTCGCCTTCTCCGCCCGCCTTGCCTCTCCCTCGTTTGCGGTGAAGCAATTGTTCGGGCAGTTCGTGTGGGAAGGGGAACGCCTCTCCGTTCCGCAACTCTCGCTCCGGGCGGGCGGCACGGAAATCGACCTCTCCGGCGCGTTCGAAAACCTGGCGGCCCTTCGAAGCGACCGCTTCCACGAGGCCGAAGCTTTGCTGAACCTCGCGCCGAGCCGCATCGACTTCGACACGCTCCGGAGCCTCTTCCCCCGCCTCCCCCTCGCCGACGCCGTGCGCGTGGAGGCCCGGGCGGCCGGCGCACTCGACGCGATGGTCGTCGAGAAGCTCTCGCTCGAACGCGGCGTGACCCGCATCGTGGGGGAAGGAACGGTCTTCGGCTTTCCGGACTCGCTCGACTTCGAGGTGTCTTTCCGGCAAAACGTGCTCCGCACGAGCGATCTGCGCGCCGTCGTGCCGGGCATGAGCGCGTTCCATGCGATCCGGCTCGACAGCCTGATCGCCGAGTTGTACACCGAGGGCGTCGTGCACCTTCACGAGACCGGCGCGCCGGAGCGGATGCGGGTCGATGCGACGGTGGATCTTCGAAGCGAATCGGGAAAGGTGGTGGGCACCGTCGGGTTGCAGCGAACGGCGGCGGGGAGGCTTCGGTATGCCGCCGACCTCTACACGGACGGGCTCGACGTGGGGCGTCTCTTCCGAAACCCCGCCCTCGCGAGTCGCCTCAACGGGCACATCACGGCGGAGGGGTCGGGGCTGACCGCCGACAGCCTCGACGGGCGTCTGCGCGTGGCGCTCCGGAAGGCCTCTTTCGCCGGGCGGCCCCTCGATTCGCTCCGCCTCGACCTGCTCGCGGGGCGACGGGTCTTCTCGGCGCGCGCCTACCTCGGACAGTCGGACGGCGCGCTCCTTGCCGACCTCGACCTCGACACCCGGGCGGACGAGCCGGTCTATCGCCTGACGATGACGGCCCGCGACTTCGACCTCGGCCCGCTGCTCCGCAACGACTCGCTCGCCACGAGGCTCAACGCCCGCCTCCGCCTCGACGGGGCGGGCACGACCGATCCGGAGCTGCGCGCCTCGGTGGAGGCCGCCTTTGACCGCTCGACGGTGCGGCTCCGGGGGCGCTCCCGTGTGGTCGCCCCGCACCGGATGCGCCTGCGCCTGACCCCGCGCTTTGCCGGCGCGCCCCGTCTCGAAATCACCGGCGACGCGGGCACGCTCCGCCTCGAAGGCGACGCTCCGCTCAAAGTCGTCGCTGCCGCCGCGCGCCTGTGGGGCGAAGCCTTCGCCGAGACCGCGCGCCGGGAATGGGACAAGACGTACCCCCGCGCCGTCGGAGAGACCGGAGGCTTCGCGCTCCCCTTTGCGCCCCCCGCCGGGGAGTCGGCCCGGCGCACCGAGGCGCGACGGGCCTTTGCCGAGGCCGGGCTCGACGGCCCGCTTGCGCTCACGCTCGACCTCCGCCTCGACCGTTCCGACCTCGTCACGGCCTTCTTCCCGAACCTTCCCGCCCTCGAAACCGACCTCGAAGCGCGACTCTCGCTTGCCGCCGACGCCGACCGCATACACCTCGAAGGGTCTTTCTCCGGGGACAGCCTCCGCGCCGGGACGCTCTTCGCCCGCACGCTCACCGCCGACGTCCACACCGACGCCCACCTCGACGCGCCGCTCGCGCAAACCCTCAACATCCGCTTCGACGCCCGCGCCGACACGCTCGCGTTCGGACAACGCTTCCCCGACGCCCGGCTCAGCCTCCGGTATGACCGGCGAAGCGCCGCGCTCCGGCTCTCCTCGCAACCCATCGGCCGCATCGGCCCGGTGCGCCTTGCCGCCCGGCTCGACCTCCTCCCCGACCGCAACCGCCTCACGCTCGACACCCTCTTCTTCGCCGCCGGAGACTATACGTGGGCGAACCCGCAGCCGGACACCGTGTTCGTGTTCTCCGATGCCGTCGCCACCCCGCGTCTGCGCATCGAAAGCCGGGGACCGACTCCGGAGACGACCCAGCGCATCGAAGTGCACGGCGCACTTTCAGACGTCCCGGCCGACACCGTCTTCATCGAAGCCGAGACGTTCGCGCTTCGACAGCTGACCGACTTCGTCGGGCGCAACCCTCGTTTGGGAGGGCTGTTCAACGGGCGGATCGCCCTCAGCGGCGGACTCCGGCGGCCCCGCCTGACCGGCGAGGTGAGCGTCGACGCCTTCACGCTCGACGAGCACATCCTCGGCGACCTCCACGTGACGAGCCGCTTCGTGCCCGGCAGGCCGGACGTCGAGCTTGCCCTCGACATCACGCCGACCCGTTTCCCCGACACCACCTTCGTCTACGGAACCACGATCCCGGCGATCGTCACGGAGAACCGGCTCCACCTCGGCGGGCTGTTCCGGCTGCCGCGCTTCACCCGGGACGGCGGCCTCCTCGACCCCGGCGCGTGGAACCTTCACCTCGACCTCGCCCGCGCCGACCTCTTCTTCTTCGAAAAGATCATCAGCGCGCTCGACGACGTCGAGGGCTACGTCGCCGGCGGTGGTTCCATTGGAGGCGCTTTCGCGCACCCCGTCTTCGACGCCGACCTCATGATCCGCGAGGGCCACTTTTACGTGCCCGACGTGAACCTCCGCTTCGACGTCGAGGCCGACGTCGCGGTCGACGCCGAGGCCATCCGCATCCGCCGGGGGCGCTTCGTCGATGCCACCGGCGGGACGATGGACCTCACCGGCGACGTCCTCTTCAACGACTACAAGTTCTTCTCTTTCGACCTGGCCGCCACGCTCGACGCCGTACAGATCATCGACGTGGACGCCTCGGACGAGTTGCCGTTTTACGGGCACATATGGGCCGACGGACACGCCACGCTCACCGGTCCGCTGTATCACGCCCGGCTTCGTTCTTCGGACGCCGTCACGACGCCCGACAGTGAGCTTTTCATCCCGGTGGCCGAGACCGCCACGGGCAGCGACGAGAGTTTCATCATCTTCGCCGACTCCACCGGCCGCATCCCCGATCTGCGCCCCCGCCTCCGCCGGTCCAACCTGCTGGCGCACCGTCCCGAAGGAGAGCGTCCGTTCCTCGAAGGCATGGACCTCGACATCGACCTCTTCGCCCCGCCCGGCTCGACGGTCCACCTCGTCATCGACCCGCTCCTCGGCGACGTCATCAACGCCGTCGGGTCCGGGCGCATCCAGATACAGCGAAAAGCGGGCGAGCTCCTCACCTTCGGGACCTTCGAGGTCAGCGGCGGGGATTATCTCTTCACGGCGGGCGAGGTCTTCGTGCGGCGTTTCCGCATCGAACCCGGCGGCTCGCTCACGTGGGACGGCGACCCCATCAACGCCGTCATGAACATTCCGGCGTCGTACCACACGCGGGCCTCCCGCGCGGGCCTTCCGGCGCTCGGCAACCAGAACGACCCCTCGCTCCTGCCGCTCATCGTCAAGCTCCAGATCTCCGGGCGTGTGGCGGCTCCGGTGGTCAAGCTCAGCCTCGCCATCGACCGCACGAACCAGTCGCGCCTCGGGGATTATCAGGGCATCGAGGCCCTTCTCAACCAGCCCGAACGCGCCACCGAATACGCCACGAGCGTCCTCCTGACGAACTCCTTCCGCCTCACCACGAGCAGCATCGGCAACGGAGCGGGCGGGCAACTCGCCTTCAACAGCGTCTCGCAACTCGTCTCCAGCCAGCTCAACCGGTTCCTCAACGAGGCTCTGCCGAACGTGGACTTCAGCTTCGGGCTCCAGGGCGAGAACGCGCGGGACCTCGACGTGACGTACGGCGTGGCGCTCCGCTTGCTCGACGAGCGCCTCATCATCCGGGGCGAAGGCGTCTATCAGGGCTCCCGCTCCGGCGCCGACAACGTGCAGAATCAGAGCCTCCAGGGCGAGTTCGTCGTAGAGGTGCGCCTGAACCCGAACGTGTCCGTCGAAATCTTTTACCGGCGCGAGGGCGACGTGCTCGCCGAGAACGCAGCCCTGACCAACACCACCGGCGCGGGCCTCTCGTATCAGACCGAATTCAGCACATGGGGCCAGTTCCTCCGCAAACTCTTCGGATGGCTGATCCCGGACAAGAAGAAAGAGCCCTCGCCGCCCGGAGAAAAAATCGCCGGCGGCGAAACCGGCTCGTAGCCTACCGCCCCGAGGCGCCTTCACCCCGTTTTCCAACCCACCTTTCCAAGCACCGTTTTGAACCAGAAAGATCTTACCCGACAACAGATCCGGCGCGACATCCTGCGTCTTCTGAAAAACCACGGCAAAAAAGCCTTCCGACCGAAAGAGATCGCGCAGCGACTCGGATACAAGGACAACAAGACCTATCGCCTCTTCCGCAACGTCCTCGCCGAAATGGACGAGCAGCGCATCGTCGCGCGGGGACGGGGGAAAACCTACACGTACAAACCCCGCCCCAAAAAGCTCGAAGGCATCCTGAGCGTCCATCCGCGCGGCTTCGGCTTCGTGAAAGTGGAGGGGCATGAAGAGGAATATTTCGTGCGCCCGAATAATCTGGACGCCGCCCTCGACGGCGACCGTGTGCTCATCGGCCCGGCCGCTCTCAAGCGGGGCGACCAGAAGCGGGAAGCCGAAGTGCTCGAGGTCCTCGAGCGGAAACGCACGAAAACCGTCGGCACGTTTCAGAAGCACGGACACTTCGCCTTCGTCAAACCCGACGACCTTCGGCTGACGCACGACATCTACGTGCCGCGCGAGGCGTTCAACGGCGCGAAGAACGGCGACAAGGTGGTCGTCTCCATCGACCTCTTCGACGATCCCCACGCCAATCCGGAGGGGCGCGTCCTCGAAGTGATCGGCAAGGCCGACGACCCGCGCGTGCGGGTTTTGGCTCTTGCCCTGAGCTTCGACGTTCGCTCGGGCTTCCCGGAAGAAGCCCTCAAGGCGGCGGAGAAGATACCGGAGGCCCTTCCCCGAAAGGAGATTGCCCGGCGGCTCGACCTCCGCGACAAACGCATCTTCACCATCGACCCCGAGGACGCCAAGGACTTCGACGACGCCGTACACGTCGAGGAACTCGCCAACGGCAACTACGAGGTGGGCGTGCACATCGCCGACGTGAGCCACTACGTGCGCCCCGGCGGCCCCATCGACGAAGAGGCTATCCTGCGCTCGACGAGCGTTTACCTCGTCGACCGGGTCATCCCCATGCTCCCGGAAAAGCTCTCGAACAAGGTGTGCTCGCTCCGCCCGCACGAGGACAAGCTCGCGTTCTCGTGCATCATGGAAGTGACGCCCAAAGGAAAGGTGTCCCGCTACCAGATCAAAGAGACCGTCATCCAGTCCAAACAAAGGTTTACCTATGAGGGCGCACAGGCCGTCATCGAGGGCAAGGACGCGGAGCACCCGTTTGCCGGGGACGTGCTCCGGGCCAACCGCCTCGCCCGCACGCTCACGCAGAAGCGCATGCTCGACGGCGCGGTCGACTTCGACCTCCCCGAGGTCCGCATCATCCTCGACGAGAAGGGACACCCGGTCGACATCGTGCGGAAAGAGCGCAAGCAGGCGAACCGGCTCATCGAAGAGTTGATGCTCCTGGCCAACCGGACGGTGGCCGAACACATCGGCCGGCGGAAGAAGCCCCGTCCGTTCGTCTATCGCATCCACGACCAGCCCGACGCCGAGCGGATCACGCAGCTTGCGCAGTACGTCAGCGCCTTCGGCTATCAGCTTCGCGTCAAGGACGGGCGCATCAGTTCGAAACAGCTCAACGCGCTCCTGCAGGCCGTCAAGGGGGCGCCCGAGGAGCCGGTCATCGAGGAAGCGGCGCTTCGGGCAATGGCCAAGGCCAAATACAGCACCGAGAACATCGGTCACTTCGGCCTCGCGTTCCCGTTTTACACCCACTTCACCAGCCCCATTCGCCGGTATCCGGACCTGATGGTGCACCGGCTGCTCAAGCGCTATGCGACGGGCGGCACGAACCCGGACGTGGACGAGCTGCAGGCCCGGTGCGACCATGCCTCCGAGCGCGAGCGCGCCGCCGTCAAGGCCGAGCGCGAGTCCGTCAAGCTCAAGCAGGTCGAGTTCATCGCCGAGCACGTCGGCGAGACGTTCACGGGCGTCATCAGCGGCGTTACCCGGTTCGGCGTGTTCGTCGAACTCAACGACATCCTTGTCGAGGGCATGGTCCACGTCCGCGAAATGGAGGGCGATTTTTACGAGTACGACGAGCGGAACTACGTCCTCGTCGGCATGTCGACGGGCCGGACCTTCCGCCTCGGCGACCCGGTGCGCGTGCTGGTGGCGGCGGCCAATACGGAGACGCGAGAGATCGACCTTCTCTTCGCGGAATAATCATCCACTCCCCTGTGATTTTGCACAAAATTTAGGGGTTCGCCATCCGGGGGTGCGCTAAGTTTCCGGCGCGAACGGCGCTCCCCGACGGCCTCTTTCGGGTCCGAGGCGGGGCGCTCCCTTCTCGTCCGACGACCCGCTCCCCATCCAAGCTCATGATTCACGTAAAAGACCTTCCCGCGCCCGAGGACCGCTATCGTGTTCGGCGGGCGCTGCTGTCCGTATTCGACAAGCGCGGCCTCGAAGCTTTCGCCCGACGTCTCCACGCGCTCGGCGTCGAGCTCGTCTCCACCGGCGGCACGGCGCGGGCGCTCCGAAGCGCGGGCCTGCCCGTGCGAGACGTCTCCGAGTGCACGGGCGCTCCCGAGATCCTCGCCGGTCGGGTGAAGAC
>Ga0256841_1002779_pt1 | contig 13588 bp, 14 predicted proteins | sample 356308metaG_FD_185971 | JGI IMG/M metagenome (GOLD analysis project Ga0256841, IMG submission 185971) | Hydrothermal vent microbial communities from Mid Atlantic Ridge, Atlantic Ocean - 356-308 | ecosystem: Environmental > Aquatic > Marine > Hydrothermal vents | place: Atlantic Ocean: Mid...
TATGCTGTGGACGGGCAGAAAGAGCGTCTGGTAAGCCGTGATATCTACAAACTCAAAGAGATGCCGACACAGATATTTTTCGATGCGGCGGGGAATGAGATCTTTCGTCATACAGGAGCTTACAAAAAACCGGTACTTGAGATCATCCTGAAAAAATACGGCTTCGCCCTGTAAACCAAATCATAACCAAATTTACGCTAAAATCGCGGCAATATTATTTTAAAGGCTATTGCATGTCAAAAAGAAAGATCAACAAAGCGGTACTTGCTTATTCCGGCGGCCTGGATACAAGTATCATCCTTAAGTGGCTTCAAGATGAGTATGAGTGTGAGGTAGTGACGTTCACTGCGGATCTGGGGCAGGGTGAAGAGGTGGAGCCTGCGCGTCAAAAAGCATTGGATATGGGGATCAAACCGGAGAATATCTTTATTTTGGATTTGAGAGAAGAGTTCGTCAGAGATTTTGTTTTTCCTATGTTCCGGGCCAACGCCATCTATGAGGGGGAATATCTTCTGGGAACGTCCATTGCAAGACCGCTCATTTCCAAAAAACAGATCGAGATCGCACATCAGACAGGTGCAGATGCCGTATCTCACGGGGCAACGGGAAAAGGAAACGATCAAGTGCGTTTCGAGCTTGGTTATCTTGCGCTCGATCCGGATATTGCCGTGATCGCACCCTGGAGAGAGTGGGATCTGAACTCTCGTACGAAACTTTTGGCCTATGCCCAGGAACATGGTATCAATATTGATGGAAAAGGGCAGGCAAAACCCTACTCCATGGATGCCAACCTGCTGCATATCTCTTACGAGGGTGAACACCTTGAAAATCCATATGCAGAACCCGAAGAGGATATGTGGCTCTGGTCCGTCAGTCCAGAGAATGCACCCGATGAGCCCGAATATATCACCATCAGCTACAAGAACGGAGATCCTGTTGCGATCAATCGTGAAGAGATGAGCCCTGCGACCATTCTTGAAACACTCAACACGTATGGGAAAAAGCACGGTATCGGGCGTATAGACATTGTTGAGAACCGTATGGTCGGTATGAAGGCAAGAGGGTGTTACGAGACACCGGGCGGTACGATCATGCTCAAAGCACACAGGGCCATAGAATCCATCACGCTTGACAGGGAGGAAGCGCATGCCAAAGATGAAATGATGCCCAAATATGCAAAGCTGATCTACAATGGCCTCTGGTGGTCTCCGGAACGAAAGATGATGCAGGCAGCGATCGATGCAACCCAGGAAAATGTAGAGGGTACGGTCAAGTTGAAGCTCTATAAAGGAAATGTGACAGTAGTGGGAAGAAAGTCAGACCTTTCTCTTTACTCAGAAGAACACTCTACCTTTGAGGCGGATGATGTTTATAATCAGCAGGATGCAGAGGGCTTTATCCGACTGAATGCGCTCAGGTTTATCATCGAGGGTAAAAAACAGCCTGAGCGTATCAAATCGCTTATCGGCAAATACAATGAAGTCGAAGTATGCAGAATAGAAACCGGTTCTGTAACAATATGCGAACGTATCAAACGTTTCTTCGGCTTCGGCAAAGAGGATGAGAAGGGTTAAAAAACGACAACTGCTTGTCGTTTTTAGCTTCGAAACCGGAACGGTCGTAACGTAGTGAAGCCGTGAAGGAAAAGGCGTTAAAAAACGACAACTGCTTGTCGTTTTTAGCTTCGAAACCGGAACGGTCGTAATGTAGAGAAGCTATCATTTTCTCTCATTATTTTTCAGGTAATATCTTTTCCATATCCTTCAGTACTTCTGCAGGATAGAATTTCATAAAACTTTCTCTATACAACAGACTGGGGATCCATTCCAAAAATACGGATGCGACCCAAAGCATTGGGTAGAATGCTTTATATTCCATTTTGAAACTTTTGTAGGTATATCGCTGTTCAAACCATTCTCTGGCATTTTTAAGACCATGGTAAAAGAGAAGGACTTCCATGGCAAATATCGATCCCCAGACAAAATAGGTCAATCCTACAAAAAGGGCTGCACCTTCAACACCGTACATCTGCATAATGATGGCAAGGAAAAGTGCCATATAAAGGATAAAAGATCTCAATCCTATCGTCGCAAAGACAATAAGGAGTGAGATAATGAAAAGGACTGCGCCAAACATCATGAAGAGTTCCAGAAAGCTTTTCTGTTCTGAAAAGGTGGGACTGAAATATGCTCCGGCAAGTGTAATGACAAAAATAGCGATAATGATCAGGGCCAGGGAACGATACTCGTGCATATATTTCTCCTTTGCTTCTTTCAGGAAGCTATTTCATAGAGTTTGATCAGGCTTTTGATATCCGGTTTGCGTCCAAGCCATTCATAATAGAGTTCACTCATCTCTTTGGATCCGCCTTTGGCGAGGATGATCTCTTTGTAGCCTTTGGCACGTGCTTTGTTGAAGCCTTCTTTCTCATCGAGGCATTCAAAGAAAGCATCTGCGGAGAGTACTTCAGCCCATTTGTAACTGTAGTAGCCTGCGGCATATCCTCCGGCAAAAATATGAGCGAATCCATGTTGAAATTTGTTGTAACTCGGTATTTTAAGAAGCGAGGTCTTTTCTCTGATGCTGTCAAGAAGATCCTGAACGGCTTTTCCCTGATAGAGTTTCTGGTGCAATTTAAAATCAAAAAGAGAGAACTCTACCTGTCTGAGGATACCCAGTGCAGCCTGAAAATTTTTGGTCTCTTTGATCTTTACCATCAATGTCTCGGGAATAGGCTTCCCTGTTTCATAGTGGAAGCCGAAACGTTTTAAAATGGCTGCTTCATAAGCGAAGTTCTCAAGGAATTGTGAAGGGAATTCGACCACATCCCATGCGACACCGTTAATACCGGAAACAGAGCGTTCATGGCACTTTCCAAAAAGGTGGTGAATGGCATGACCCATTTCATGAAAAAGTGTTACGACATCATCATGACGCAGGAGAGAAGGTGCGGTTTTGGTTTTAGCGGCAAAGTTGCAGACAACAAAAGCAGAGGCCAGATGCTCTTTGCCTTTTGTATCGATGAAGTGTGTCTCCCAGTCATTCATCCAGGCGCCGCCGCGTTTCTCCCTGCGTGCTTCAAGGTCGAAATAGATACGGCCGGAAAGTGTGCCGTTCTCATAAATATCGAAAGGCTTGACACAGGGATGCCAGGTGGGGACATCAACAGGTTCAAAAGTGACAGAAAAGAGTTCCGAGACGATATCAAGCATCCCTTTCAACACTTTTTCCTGTTCAAAATAAGGTTTCGTCATCGTATCGTCAAAGTCGAATTTCTCTTTTTTGAGTTTTTCGCTGTAATATCCCAGATCATAGGTGGCAAAATCTTTGATACCGTCTGTTCTTGCTGCATAAGCTTCGACCTGGATCAGCTCTTCTTTTGCCTGGGGCAGTGCGGCATCTGCAAGATTGTCGAGAAAATGCAGTACTTCCTCCTGTGTGCCGGCATCTCGTGTTTCAAGGGCATACTGGGCATAGTTTTCAAAGCCGAGCAATGCTGCTTTCTCCTGTTTGAGTGCAAGGATACGGTCGATCACTTCTGCATTTTCGGGTGCACGCGTAGCGTAGGCTTTGGAGAGCTGTTTTCTGTATCGGCGATTTGGTCCATAGGTCATATAGGCCAGATAGCTTGGGATCTGCAGAGTGAATTTATAGACGGTTTTACCCTCCATAATCTCTGTGGCTGCATCAATGTCGGTTTGAGGCATCCCTTCTACATCTTTTGTATTTTCTATGACCAGTTCATAGGCATTGGTAGCATTGAGAAGATTTTGGGAGAAGGTATTGGAGAGTTCTGAAAGTTCCAGACTGATCTCTTCCATTCTTTTCTTTTCGTTTTCGGGAAGTTTGACGCCGGAAAGTATAAAATCCCTCACGTCATGTTTGACAACGGTCTTTGCTTCATCATCATTGGTTTTGATCTTCTCTATCTTTTTGAAGAGTGCCTCGTTCTGTGCCATTTCAGATGAGAATTTTGAGAGCAGGGGAATAGAGGCTTCATATGCTTTGCGCGTTTCCTCGGAATTCATGACCGAGTTGAGGTGGGAGAGCGGAGTAAAGAAGAGTCCAAGCTCCTCATCCATGTCCTGCAGGGGTTTAAGAACCTCTCCGTAAGATATTTCACGATTGTTTGTGATCTCGTCTATTTGGTTTCTCTGCTTATTAAGCAGTGTATCAAGCTTTTGAGGAAAACGCTCCAGATCATCGATTTTGAATTCTTTAAACATAATAATATAGGTATCCTGTCAAATATTTTCGAGATTGTATCATACACATTAACAAACTTTGGATAAAATATTGTCAATATATGAAGCAAAGGATAGAACAAGATGAAAGTATTATTGATAAAAGATGTAAAATCTCTTGGAAAAGCCGGTGAGATCAAAGAGGTAAAGGATGGTTACGGACAGAACTTCCTCATCAATAAAGGTTTGGCAAAACTGGCAACACCGGAAGTGGTAGAGCATTGGAAAGCGGAGCAGGAACGCAGAGAAAAAGAGCTCAAAGAAGAGATCGCGCGTTTTGAATCGGAAAAAAAGAAACTTGAAGAGGCGACTATCCGCATCGAAAAACAGTCTGCACCGGTAGGGATCAAAGGATCGGTAGGAAATGCAGACATCTCGTCTGCGATCAAAGAGCAGCTTGGCATTGAGCTGGACAAGAAACATATCAACCTGAAGAAAGCATTGAAATCTACCGGCATCCATGAAGTCGATGCCAAACTCGGGCATGGTATCCATGCCTCATTGAAAGTAGAAGTAGTGGGTATTTAAGCATGTTTGATGCGACTACGATACTGGGATATAAAGGGGATGGGCAAGCAGTTATCGGCGGCGATGGCCAAGTGACATTCGGAAATACCGTACTCAAAAGCAATGCCACAAAGATCCGTACTCTGTATGAGGGGAAGATCCTTGCCGGATTTGCCGGAAGTACGGCTGATGCTTTTAACCTCTTTGATATGTTCGAGGGGATATTGGCCGAGAAAAGAGGGGATCTTTTCAAATCGGTCATCGGTTTTTCCAAAATGTGGCGAAAAGACAAACACTTGCGCCAGCTTGAAGCGATGATGATCGTTCTGAACAAGGAACATATTTTTATACTCTCCGGTACAGGAGATGTGGTAGAGCCGCAGGATGGTAAGATCGCAGCCATAGGCAGCGGCGGGAACTATGCTATTTCCGCGGCAAGAGCTTTGGACAAGCATGCAAACCTGGAGCCGAGAGAACTGGTACAGGAATCGCTGGAGGTTGCCGGAGATCTTTGTATCTATACCAATAAAAATATCAAGATATTGGAATTGTAAAAAAAGGAATTGAGAGTGGATAATATGACACCCAAAGAGATCGTTTCGCATTTGGATGCTTATGTCATCGGGCAGAATGATGCGAAGAAGACCATTGCTGTCGCGTTGAGGAACCGCTACCGCCGTATGCAGCTTGATGAAGAGATGCAGCAGGATGTGACACCTAAGAATATCTTGATGATCGGAAGTACCGGTGTCGGAAAGACGGAAATTGCAAGACGCCTGGCAAAGATGATGCATCTTCCTTTCATTAAGGTCGAAGCGAGCAAATACACGGAAGTAGGATTTGTCGGACGTGATGTTGAATCAATGATCCGTGATCTGTCGGCTACGGCAATGGGGATCGTTCGCGAAAGCGAGAACGAGAAGAATAAAGAGAAGATCGAGAACTATATAGAGAACAAGATCATTGAAAAACTGCTGCCCCCGCTCCCTGCCGGCGCGAGCGAGCAGAAACAGACCGAGTATAATGCTTCGTTCGCAAGGATGCAGGAAAAGTTCGCCAAAGGCGAACTGGACCATCTCAAGATCAAAGTGATCATGCCAAACAAGCCGCAAATGCCGGAAGAAGGCTTGCCGCCACAAATGATCCAGGTACAAGAATCGATCGTCAAAGTACTTGGCGGTATGGGGAAAAAAGGACCTGAAAAAGAGGTGACAGTGAAAGAAGCCAAGAAGATCCTGGCGCAGGAGGCTAGCGAGACCCTGCTGGATGAGGAACAGTTGAAAACTTTGGCACTGGAGAAAGTAGAGAAGGGCGGCATTGTTTTTTTGGATGAAGTAGACAAGATCGCCGTACCTTCCAATTCTCAGGGCAGACAGGATCCGAGCAAGGAAGGTGTACAAAGAGACTTGCTTCCTATCGTAGAAGGATCCACCGTAAATACGAAGCTGGGGCCAGTAAAGACGGACCATATTCTTTTTATTGCGGCAGGTGCTTTCCATTTGAGCAAACCAAGTGATCTGATCCCTGAGCTTCAGGGAAGATTCCCTTTGCGGGTTGAACTTGATTCTTTGGACGAAGAGACCCTTTACCGTATTTTGACCGAACCGAAACATTCGTTGGTCAAACAGTATCAGGCACTGCTTAAGGTTGAAAATGTCGATCTTGTATTTGAAGAAGATGCACTGCGTGCTATTGCCCATTTTTCTTTAACGGCGAATGAAAAAACTGAAGACATCGGCGCAAGACGCTTGCATACCGTGATGGAAAAGATACTCGAAGAGATCAGTTTTTCTGCGGATGAACACAGTGGTGAAACAGTGGTTATAGATAAAAGACTGGTGAAAGAGAAAATAGGAAAAGTGGTCGAAGATGAAGACACTACAAGATATATCCTTTAACATAAGAAATGGAAGATAAATGTTTAATAATGGAAAAATAGATACCAAAGCAGGGTTTGTTGCAGTCGTTGGAAGGCCCAATGCGGGCAAGAGTACCATTTTGAACTACCTTGTCGGTGAAAAACTGGCTATGGTCTCCAAAAAAGCGCAAGCTACACGTAAACGGATGAATATCATTGTCATGCACGAGAATGCACAGATCATTTTTGTAGATACACCGGGTATTCATGAAAAAGAGAGACTTTTGAACAAGTTCATGCTTGATGAAGCACTCAAGGCAATGGGAGATGCCGATCTTATCGTATTTCTTGCACCTGTGACAGATAAGCTTTCCGAATATGAGAAGTTCCTTACCTTGAATGAAGCCAGAAATACCAGACATATCGTTGTGCTGACCAAGATAGACCATGTAAAACAGAGGGATATCCTGAAGAAACTCGGAGAGTATCAGAAGTATCAGGACCGATTTGAGGCGATCATTCCTTTTTCTGTCAATAAAAAGGTAGGGAAAAAGCCATTGCTTGATGAGATCGCAAAACATTTGCCTGAGTCTCCTTTTCTTTATGATACTGAAATTCTGACGACAGAGAATATCCGCGATATCTACAAAGAGCTGATCCGTGAATCCATTTTCGAGAATCTCAGTGACGAGATCCCCTATGAAAGTGATGTGACGATCGAGAAGATCGAAGAGAGTGAAACAATGGATAAGGTCTATGCAACCATTGTCGTGGAAAAAGAGACGCAAAAAGGGATGATCGTTGGTCAAAGGGGAGCAGGGATCAAACGTGTAGGAAAATTGGCCCGTGAACAGATGGAATATTTCTCGGGTAAGAAAATATATCTGGATTTGCATGTCTCTGTAAAAAAGGGATGGAGCAAGAACAGGGAAAGTCTGGAAGAATTCGGCTATATTGTTTGATGTAGTTTTGCCTATTTTAACGCCTGGGCGGATATTTATATGATAAATAATTAAAAAAAGTTATATTTTTACTAAAAAATATAACTTTGTAAGAGTTTTTTAATATTATAACATATATAATTGGCTAACAAACAAGGAAGTTTAATATGGTGGTGGAAAAAAAATCGTCGAACGAATCGAGATCGGATCTGAAAAACATTGTAATACTTAATGCCTATACCGATAGGAAGTATATCTATAAGGGTGATAAGCTGGAGCCTTTGAAAAAGCTCAGTTTCAACAAGTCCAACTTTATTACTTCTTATGTAAGCAATAAGGATATTATTACAACAACTGTACATTTGAGTCGCAGTATCCCTGAAGAGGATATTCAGGATATCCTGGATATCAAAGCATATGAAGATCTGGGACTGGATCAGGCCAGTGACTATGTGATCTCCTATGAAGAAGTGGAAACTACGGCAGAAGAAAGAGAATTCCATATCTTCGTGGCTCAGCCTGAAGTCCTTGAATCGCTTTTCCTGCCAATAAAGGATCAAACGAAATACCTTGATCTTATCATCCCGGCACCTCTTCTTTATAAAACTATCTATAAGAGAGAGATCCTTCAAGACAACGGAGTACATTGTTTTGTATATTTTAGCCGTTTTGATGCATCAGTGACCTTTTACAACAATGGCGAATATCTTTACTCTAAATCTATCGACTTCTCTCTCGAACAGTTGTATGACAAATATTGTGAACTCGTTGGAGAGAAAGTGGATGAAAAGGAGTTCTTTACTGTATTGGAATCAGAAGGTCTGAAAACGACTGACAGTACCTATCAGCAAAACTTCATGAAGATCTTTGGTGAAGTCTTTATTACTATCAATGATATTATTATTTATATCAAAAGGGCTTTCAAGCTTGAAACTATAGATAATATGTTCATAGGAAGTGTTCAGGGACCGATTATCGGACTGGATGACTACAGTGAGAATTATTTGGGACTGAATTCTGCGGATTTCAACTTTGACTATCATGTAAGCAGTGATGAATGGTATACGGATCAGCTGCAGTACCTCATGCTTTTAAGTTCTTTGGATTATCTGGATGATGAAACGTCAGTTGTCAATCTAACGATGTTCCCCCGCCCGCCATCATTCATCAATCGTGCCAGCGGACAGTTCATTATTGCAACTGTGGCGGCAATCTCTGTAGGTTTGGCATATCCTTTGGTCTATCTGGTTGGATCCTATGCCAATGAAGCCAAGATATATGCGCTAAAGATACAAAATGACAAACTTACTGCTGAAGCGAACAAATATAAAAAGATTCTGGGTAAAAAGAAACAGATTATTGCAGGTTTGGATAAACAGATCGCAACGCTTACCAAAACATATGGAGGGAAAACCAAAACACTTGAATCCATATATAATAAAAAAGTCAATTATCGTCTCAAATCTGAAATATTCTATACACTTGCCAAGGATCTTGCAAAACATGATGTCCATGTGGATATGATTTATACCAAGGATAATACTGTATGGCTTTCTTTGGTAAGTTCTGATGACAGAAAACTGACAGAGTTGATAAAGGATATTTCAGATACACACTTTAATGAATTGAACTCTATTGATATTGAATTGATAGAAAAAGATCCGGAAAGTGCATACTACAAAGGTCTGTTAAAGGTGGATTTAAGATGAGATTTATAGAAGATAAACTTGAAGAACTTGACAATTATTTTGCGCCTAAAAAAGAAAGCGAAAAATGGCTCATTATTTTAGGTGTGGCGGGTATTATTGCCTATCTCGCCTATGCTTATCTGCTTCCCTATACGGAAGAGAAGTATAAGAAGAGTGAAATTACCAAGAAAAACATACAAAAAAGCATTGCTGACAACAATACATACCTGAACTCTATTACAGTAGGTGGTAATCGGGAATATTATGTCAAGAAATACAGTAATGATATTTCAAAAAAGAAAAAACAGATCGCGGCTTTGAATAAAAAGATCACATTTATTGACAGCAATATCCGACAACTTTCCGATATGTTGTTCAACCAAAAAAGCTGGTCGACTTTTTTGAATTCGATCACTGATAGAGCGGAAGTTCAGAATGTTGATATTAAATATATTACCAATGATTATATCGATAATAAAGGCAGTTTTGGACATGTGCTTGAAATCGGTATAGGTTGCAAGGGCAGTTATAAGAATATTGTTAAATTCATGAATGAATTGGAACAAAATACATTGGTTACCGATATTTATGGTACAAAACTGGCATTGGACGGCAATGGATCGCAGATTGCTGCTGATATTAATATTTCTGTATGGGGGATAAACCACTAATGAAAAAATTACTATTAATTCCTGGAATTCTGGTGTTGTCTCTTAATGCAGATCTTTCGATCAAGCAAATACAGAATATGATCCTTAAAGTGCATGAAAAAAGAGAAGGTATTGATCTTGCGACACTGGACCGTACAAAGGAGCCGTTTGTAGTCCAGAGAGAAGAGAACAATGTTACTGTATTTGTAGCACCGATAGTAATACAGGAGGAAGCAAAGTTGTCATTGCATGCTATCATGAATAATAAAGCCTATATTAATGATGCATGGAAAAGCGTTGGTGATAATATTTTGGGATATACATTAAAATATATCGGTAAAAGAGGTGTTGTATTGAAAAATGGTAATCAAATAAAAAAATTATTTCTTCATGAAAAAAGAGATAATTTCATTCAGTTAGAAGAAGGGGAATAAAATGAAGACAATACGGAACAAGGGAACAAAATTCGTTATTGCATGTTTCATGCTTATCGGTTTTACAAACAGTGTAGTCGCTGGAAGTTGTTCAACAAAACTTTTCAGTGTTACAATCGACAGTAAACTCACGATCGGAGATGTGATTGAGAATTTGGCAGAGACATGTGATCTGACTGTTAATGTCAAAGATGATTCAGCCAAAAAGAGAATGAACAAAAAACTCTACTATGTGAAATTGAAGAACGCTACACTCAAAGGTTTTCTCAATACGATCCTGAAAGATAATGACCTTTACTATACGCTAAAAGGCAATAAACTGACAATTTCCTATTTGATTACCCGTACATTCAAAATCCATTATATTTCCGGCCAGAGAATTGGGAAAAGCAACGCGAATGTGACGATTGCCAATTCTGCCAATTCTGCTCAGGGAGCGCAAGGTTCCGGAAGCAGTAGCGGCGGCAGCGGGGGACAAGGAGGTGGCGGAAGTAACAGTATGAGCCGAACGGGTATTTCCATTGAAAGTAATGATGAATTTAGATTCTGGCAGACTGTCGAGCAGGAGATACAACGTATTTTGATCGGTGCGGCTGACGGAAGTACCCATTATACAAAAACAGGTGATGGATGGACAGGTCCCGATGGTCAGGTTTGGGAATATAATCCTCTCGCCCCTATCGTAAACCCCGAAGCAGGCATGGTAACAGTCACCGGTACGGCAAGACAGATTAACAGAGTTGCAAGGTATATCAGTGCATTGACCAGACAGATCAAAACTCAGGTACTTATCGATGTTAGGATCTTGGCAGTCAAATTCGATGACAGCCGTACGACGGGTGTCGATTGGTCACAACTGTACGGACTACAGAACTTTACTGTCAATTCACTGGCAATGGCACAAAAGAATGTGGCATCCTATACCTTTGATCAATTGACAGGTATTACCGATGCGACATTTGCACAGGATACACAGCCCAACAAGGCAAAATTAGTACAATTCACAGGAAAAGCACAAATTAATGAAGTAGTTAAATTTCTTGCTACTCAGGGAGATGTTAAAGCGATCTCCAGCCCAAGGGTCATGACTTTGAACAACCAGCCGGCATTGATCAGTGTAGGTAGGGAATTGTTCTACAAAATAAAATCGACCAGTGCGCTTGGAACAGGCAACAATGCCAATACAGCTGAGGGCGAAGTTGTGAACTCTGTCTTTGCCGGTATTTTGCTTGATATTACTCCTGAGATAGGCAGCAACGGTGTTATTACGCTAAAGATCAACCCATCCATTTCTGAGACGATAGACGATGTCAGTTCCAAGGTAGGTGCAAGAAATATTCCGCCTGATCTTATCAGAAGACAGATTGCTTCTGTAGTCAAAGTAAAAGACGGTGAACACGCAATCCTTGGGGGGTTGATCACTTCCAGTACTGGTACGAAGATCAATAAGGTACCGTTATTGGGGGATATTCCTCTGCTGGAGTATGCGTTTAAACATGAAGAGAAGATCAACAGAGTGGAAGAATTGGTCCTCATTATTACACCGCATATTATAAAAACATCCAAGTCTGTAACACTTAAAGACCTTGGATATACAAAGCTCAATGAAAAGTAGATACGAATCTGCAAAAAATGTATTCATCGATTCAATTGATATCGATGACTACATTGAATTGGGTACTTCCGTTACTGCATACAAACAGTTGGAGCACAGTATTGACAAACCCCTTAAAATGATCCTTCTTTTTGGCCGTCCTGGTACAGGGAAAAGTATTTTGCTTAACCGGATCCAGCAAAAACTGAAATATCAAAAAGAGATTTACTATTTTGACACCCCTTCCATCAGTGAAAAAGAGTTTTTTCATAAATTATTTAAAGTATTGACAGGAAAAGATCTGCCTAAAAATACAGAGGTGAATTTTTCTGCATTAGTGGATTTTTGCAAGAACTTGAGAGGTGAAAGAGAGATTATTATTCTTCTGGATGAGGCACAAATGTATGGTCCGGAACTGATGGAGAAGATCCGTCTTCTTTCAGACAGCCGTGCTGTGAAATTTGTTGTTTCTTTACATAAGACGGAAAATGAGGACCTGATCGCCAAAGAGCATTTTCAGTCGCGTATCTGGGAAGTGATCGAACTGAAAAATGCCAACAAGGAAGATTTGACGAATTATATTCATAAAAAACTTCTGAAAAAAAATCTTTTTGAGACAGCCAACAGCATGAAAGAAAAAGAGTTGAAACTTATCCATAAATTCACCGGGGGTAATTTCAGGGAATGCAATAAACTGCTGTTCACTATATTTGAGATCTGTGAATATTACGATAGGCATGAACCTTCAAAGATACATTATGACAAGATCCCCAAAAGGATCATTGAAATGGCGGCATTGAAATTAGGATATATCAATGTATGACATAAAACCGTTAGAAGAAGAGTGGAAAAAATATAGAAGGAAAAAGCGACGTCCCTATATTGTTATAGCTGCATTTGTACTTCTTGCAGGAGCGGGTCTTGCTGCTTTGTATTATACCAAAGGAATAGATCAACTATTCTCCAAGGGTACAAACAGCACTTCTAAAACGCAACATACCTCTCTGGTCTTTATCGCAAACAAACCGTTGGATCGTATAGAAGTTGCCAAACCTGTACATGAAGAATCTTTAAAAGTATCAAGCGAGGGAATATCTGATGAAATAGTAGAGGATCTTCCACTTGCAAACAATAAGCCGATACGCAAAAAACCAAGAGTCAAAATGCATATTGTTACGACCGAGATGCCGTCTGCAGCAAAAAAAGCGGCAAAAAAAGAAAACCCTCATAAAAAAGTACATTTAAATATAAAAAAGGTATCTGCTTCACATGCCTATAAAGAGGTTGCTGCACGATTTAGGGAGACACAGGACCCGGCTGATTCGCTCTTCCTTGCAAGAGCCTATTATAAAATGGGAAAATACAAAAAAGCTGAATACTGGGCTTTGCAGACAAACAATGTGGACAGTCGTAATGAAGAGAGTATTTTGTTATTTGCCAAAGCAAAGGTGAAACGCAGGCATAAAAATGAAGCTATTCGAATTTTGTCAAAATATATCCAGCAAACAAATTCGACAGAAGCAAAGATATTGTTGATGAAAATCAAAAAAGGCAAAGTATAGCAGTAGGATACTGTATATTTTTTAGAGGAGAAATCTATAAATGGTCAAACTTATTGAAATAATGTTGGATGAAGGGCTGATAACCAAAGAGGCCATTTCGACCCTGGTCA
>Ga0256841_1002780_pt1 | contig 13586 bp, 13 predicted proteins | sample 356308metaG_FD_185971 | JGI IMG/M metagenome (GOLD analysis project Ga0256841, IMG submission 185971) | Hydrothermal vent microbial communities from Mid Atlantic Ridge, Atlantic Ocean - 356-308 | ecosystem: Environmental > Aquatic > Marine > Hydrothermal vents | place: Atlantic Ocean: Mid...
GGTGCGAAAATCCGGCGGAGAGAGTCGGGCCGAAAGCCTGGAGGAGGAGGGGCGGATCCGGGAGATCGCCCGGATCGTCAGCGGAGAGGATGCCGATACGGAAGCGACGGCCTTCGCCGCAAAACTACGGGCTTCGGTCCGAGAAGGAGATCGCGACGATGAAACAGATTGAAATCCCGGGATTTGGCACACTGCATCTGAAACGGCTCCTGCTAGACTACAACGGCACCCTGGCCAAGGACGGCCGTCTCCTTCCCGGGGTCTCCGAGAGACTGAGCGCTCTCAGGGAGCAGGGGTGGGAACTTTTCGTCGTCACGGCCGACACCTTCGGAAGCGTCGCTTCCGAAATGGCGGGAAGCGGCGTCGAGGTGATCGTCCTTGAGAGTGACAAGCATACCGTGGAGAAACAGGGAGTCCTGGAACGCCTGGGACCCGATCATACCGTCGCCGTGGGCAACGGCAACAACGACGCGCTGATGCTCAAATACTCGATCCTGGGCATCGCGATCTTGAGCGAGGAGGGCTGTGCCCTGCCGTCGTTGCAGTCTGCGGAGCTCTGCTGCCGCAGTATCGGCGATGCGCTGGATCTCCTGCTTCATCCCAAACGCCTCATCGCGACGCTGCGGCGTTAGGCTTGGGATTATCCCTTTCGTGCTAAAATAGCGCCAATCATTTCAAAGGAGAGTATCGATGCTGATGCAGGGAAAAAAGGGGATCGTCCTGGGAATCGCCAACAAAAAGTCCATCGCCTACGGGATCGCAAAAGCGTGCCGGGAGCAGGGGGCCGAATTGGCGATTACCTATCTCAATGAGCGCTTCGAAAAGAAGCTCGCTCCCATCGCCGAAGAGCTGGGATGCGGCGGCCGTCTCTACCCCTGCGACGTCAGCCGTCCCGAAGAGATCGCAGCCCTCAAAGCGTCTCTCGAGCGGGATTTCGGACAGATCGACTTCATCGTCCATTCCATCGCCTTCGCCCCCAAAGAGGGGCTTAGCGGCCACTTCACCGACATTCCCAAAGAGGCCTTCAACATCGCCATGGAGATCTCCGTCTACTCCCTCATCGAAGTGACCCGGGCTCTCAAACCGATCATGAGGGATCGCTCGTCGGTCCTGACGCTCAGCTACTACGGCGGGGAGAAGTATATCCCCAACTATAACCTCATGGGCGTGGCCAAGGCGGCGCTGGAGATGACCGTCAAATATATGGCCGAAGATCTGGGCCGCGAGGGCATCCGGGTCAACGCCATCAGCGCCGGACCCATCAAGACCCTGGCGGCGGCAGGCATCGGAGACTTCTCCTTCATGCTAAAATGGAACGCCGCCCACGCGCCGCTGAAACGCAACATCACCATCGAGGAGGTGGGCGCCAGCGGCATGTATCTGCTCAGCGACCTCTCCAGCGCCGTCACCGGCGAGATCCACCACGTCGACGGCGGTTTCAACATCATGGGCATGCCCGCCGTCGAATTCGACGAAAACGGCAAACCCCACATCGCCTGGAATGGGGAGGACCGTTAGGCAGACGACACCTGCGTGTTGTCTGTAGGTCCGCACGGCGATCCGTATATGCGAACGGAGTGAGCATAGGATACGCCCGGAGAAGCTCCGTCAGGAGCGGGGATTGTTAAGCGAAGGCAAACTGCTTTGCCTTTGTAGGTCCGCACGGCGCGGCGTTTATGCGGGCTGAGCCTGCACAGCGGATTTCAACCTTCTCTTTTTCTCTTTGAGCCATTTTCTTTCGAACTCTTCGGGGGGAAGGGGAGGGTCGAAGAGGTAGCCTTGTGCATAGTTACAACCATACGCCTCCAAGTCTTTGAGCAATGATATAGTTTCGACACCCTCGGCGACACATTCCATCTGAAAGACTTTTGCCGTATGGATGATCATTTTGACCACCTCCTGATTACGACTTTCGAAAAATTCCAACAAAAAGCTTCGATCGATTTTAAGGACATCGACGGGGAGCTTGTTGAGATAATTCAACGAGGAGTATCCAGTGCCAAAATCGTCCATACTGAAGGTGATTCCCATTGCTTGAAAATGACGAATTACATCGATGGCGTAGTCGATGTTTCGTAATAATCCGTCTTCGACAATTTCGAGATCGAGTAGTTGAGGATCGATTCCGGAGCTTTTCAAGCTCTCTTCAAATTTACGGGAAAATGCGGGACGGTTGAACTCTTCAGTCGAGACATTCAGAGATGCTCTCAAATCAAAATTTTCATAGCGTTGCGTCCAGATTTTTAATTGTCGGAAGAGCTGTTTTTGGATCAGGGCGTGGAGCTTGCTTCCTAGTTGGCTTTCATGTACCACATCGAGAAATGCATCGGGGGTGAGGAGCCCTCTCACGGGGTGCCTCCAGCGTACGAGGGCTTCCATCCCGACGATTTTTTTTGTGGAGATTTGAATTTTTGGTTGGTAGTAGAGGATGAACTGTTCTGTTTTGATTCCCTCTTTGATCTCGTTTTGCAATTGGAGGAAACGATGGCTCTCCAAAGCCATCTCTTTCGTGAAAAGACGGTACTCCCCTTTGCCGCTTTGCTTGGCATGATACATTGCGATATCTGCATCGGGAACGATATCGGAACGCGTACGATCAGGTAGTGGAAAGATACGAATGCCCATACTCAGACCGATCTGGATATTCTTCCCGCGATACTTCACGGGTTTTTCCATGATTTCAAGAATAGCTTTAGCCTGTTTTTCCGCAAGGTTTTGAGCCTCTTCTGCACTGGAGGTTTCGAAAGGAACGATCAAGGCAAACTCATCTCCGGAGATTCGTCCGGGAATTGCGCCGGGAAACATCGATTTTTTCAATCGCCTTGCCGTCTGTCGGAGGATCTTGTCGCCTGCTCCGTGACCGTGATAATCGTTGATTTGTTTAAAGTCGTCAAGGTCGAAAAAGAAAAAAGCTCCATAGAGAGAGCGTATTTGCGTCTGACGATGGATCCGCTCAAGCTCCTCGATCAGTTTGTGGCGGTTGTAAAGGTCGGTCAAAGGATCATGGGTTGCACGATGTTCAGCCTCCTTCTGCGCGGCCTTCATTTCGCTGATATCGTAAAAGTGGGCGACATAATGGGTGATTTCTCCCTCTTGGCTTTTAACGGCGCTGATAGAAAGAAGCTCTGGGTAGACGACTCCATCTTTTCTTTTATTGTAAATCTCACCGCTCCAATGCCCTTCTTTATGGATCCTTTTCCACATCTCCTTGTAGAAGGTTTCATCATGGATTCCGGATTTAAGGATATTGGGCGTTTTCCCTACGACTTCTTCTTGACTATATCCCGTAATACGCATGAAAGCGTCGTTGATTTTGATGATCTTTCCTGACGCATCGGTAATTGTGATGGCTTCGTGGGATTGGAAAGTCTGTGCGGAGATGCGGAGTTCTTGGCGGAAGAGTTCTTCCGCTTGTTCCGCTTCGATCTTTTCAAATGCGTATCCCAAGGCTCTTGAGAGTTTTTTCAGGAGCAAAATTGTATCGGAGTGAAGAGGGCGTGCGTGTGTCCCTGCAGCAAAGATGACATATCGGCTCTCTCCTCGAATCGAGACGGGAAAAAGTCCAAAATGGCGGATTTCGTGAAAAAAAGGACGAGGATAGCTTCGTGGAGCTCGAAGAATGCGCATTTTCTTTTTGCGTTGGACGGCGCTAAGCCCTTTGGCAAGAAGGTCGTTTTTTTGAATCGAATAGGCCAGCTCTCTGTTGAACTCCGTAACAGGAAAGCCTCTGCTGCAAATTGCTCTGTATCCCTTTTGATCTTTTTCCAGAATGGAAAGATAGCGGAAAAACGAGCTCTCCTCCAGGATTGTGCATGTACTCAAAAGGATCTTTTGTGTCGAGAGTTGATCGTTGTAGATAAGGGTTTCAAGAAAACTGGAGAGGGTCTCATGTGCGAGACGAGTTTGGCGATTCTCTTCAAAAATTTTGCGCATCTTCCAGGTGAGCCAGCGCATGTAGCGCAAAATCAGCAAATGCAACACTCCGAGGAGCAGAATGATCGTCAGTGCGGAGAGGAGGATAAACAGAGATCGATGATGCTGGGCCTTTCTTGTGAGGTAGAGTTGATTCAGCAGCCATTTCTCCAGGAGATAATGGTGCTCTATCACTTCGGTTGCACAGTTCCACCAGGTAGACAATGAGACCTTTTCCCCGGCACTTGTAAGAATCTTCTTTTTTAAGTTCTGAAAATGGTCGATTTTTTCTCTCTCTTGTACCAACCACCCTTTGGGGAGTCGGTTCTCTTGGCGAATAAGGTGAAAGAGAAGTTTACGCTCGTGACGGATAAGGGCATCGTAACGCAGGAGAAGATTGTTCAGTTGACGGTTGTGCAAAAATTCGGGGTGGGTTAGAAGATATCCCAGGATCGCCCGTTCCCGGCCCAGATATTCGGAGAGTTCCAAGTCCTCACGGAGGATGGCAAGAAGTTGTCGGATCTTTCTATTTTGAAACGAAGAGGGATCGGGAAGGAGATGGAGAAGAAAGTTGTCGATTATTGTGCTGTAGGAGTTCATCAGTTCATTGAAGTTTATCTTTCCTTCATCATAGTTATGACGGAGGTTCTTTAGTGTTTCCCTCTCTTTATCAATCAGTCGTCGTATGCTTTGATAATCTCCTTCGGCACTTTGTAGCGGAACCGGAAGCATACGCAAAGAGCGGTAGATCTTATCCGTATCGTTCCTGGAACGTTGAACTGCCTGAAAGAAAGGACCTTGGTCTCTAGGATGATCGAGGGCGACGATACTTCTGCCCCGTTCTTTTTGGAGGGCGTTGACGAGTGAGAGGTCACGGTCGATCATTATAATCCGATTTTGGAGACGTTCACTCATAAGGAAGCGTGAGTATTGATCCAAGATGACCAATAAAGAGATCAGCAGTAATATAAGGGCAGGGATGAGGAAGAGTCGATGTAAGCGCTTACTGATCTCTTCTATAGAAAATGTATGGTCTCCCCATCGCTTTAAAAATTTGTATGTGAGAGGAGAGAAAAAAGATGCTATGGGCACGTAGGTATCCTTGTGTTTGCTCCAGGCAGGCGTCTATAGTGTATGGAATTCTATCAATTTTTCAGATGCTCCCGGGAGATGAAATGACGTTATTATTTGCTCCTAATCAAAAGGAGTGGATGAATTGATTATTTTTGGGGTGATAGGTCGATGGAAAGAGTGCCAGAATCCATTCCCATACAAGATAGAAGAAGGAGACTGGAGTCTCCTTCTTCATATTTAGCTCTCGGTGGTGAGCTGAACTCTGGGGGATCGTCCCGGAAAACATCAACAAAAAAAGTTCATCGTCTACGAGGTCATTAAAGCATTCCGGAAGCACAAGGACCGTGAAATGAGGGAAAGGGCTTTGCCCTACCGTTGAATAGAATCTGCCTCTTTACTAAGTTGCCCGTGATTTTTAGATAAGATATTTGTGAGGTATTTATACGACATAATAAAGGACAGGGCATGTCAAAAAAGAACGATGGTAACGGTAAACATACTCACCATGCAGGATGCGGCTGCACACCGACATTTTTTATGCAGATGATGGAGCAAGCGGCTCAAGAGCTCAGCCGCAGGGAGTTTCTCAAGGGCGCGTCGCTGGTGGGCGGGGCATTGGCGATGGGGGCGCTGGGCGGTTTGGCCGATGCGTCCGAAAATTCAGTTTCGGGCAATGAAGCCGATGTGATCTACTTCGGCGGGCCCATCCTTACGATGGTGGATGAAAAGGATCGCCCCGAAGCCCTGGCCGTCAAAAACGGAAAGATTCTCGCCTGGCCTATGTATAAAGGAGTCGACGACGCGCTCTTTCAGAAGACCGCCACTTCTCGCCATCTTCACAAACGATTGAAGCTGGGGGGAGTGAAACTCACCGTCGACGGCTCTATCCAGGGCTATACCGCATACTTGAGCCAACCCTACTACAAAAGAGCAAAAAACATCCTCCCCCACGGAGACAAGTGCAACGGCGAAATGGTCGAAGAGACGCTCGTCACCGGAGAGAAAAGCGCTTCGGATGAGACAGCTGTCGCCAAGAGTTCGGCTGCCGATGTCGGATATCCCAGTATGACCCAGGAGCAGGTCGACGGCTGGGTCAAGCGCTGCGACGAGCACAATGTGCCTTTGCAAGTACATACCAACGGGGACGCGGCGACGGATATGCTGCTTCAGGCGGTAGAGCACTCACGGGGCAAAAAGCCCCGTCCCGATCTGCGCACCACCATCATCCACGCCCAAATGATGCGCGACGACCAGCTCGACTTGGCGGCGAAGCACGGAATGACGCCTTCGTTTTTCCCGATCCATGTCTACTTCTGGGGCGATCGCCATCGCGATCTCTTCCTGGGACCCAAGCGCGCAGCCCGACTCAACCCTTCCCGTTCGGCGCTCGATCGCGGGCTCAAGATCACCCTGCATCACGATGCGCCCATCGCCGGCATCGAGATGCTCTCCGTCGCCGATGCGGCGGTCAACCGCATCACCACCAGCGGGAAGCTGCTAGGGGCACAAGAGCGCATCACGCCCTTTGAAGCCCTTCGCGCCATTACCGCCGATGCCGCGTGGCAGAACTTCGAAGAGAAACGCAAAGGCACCTTGGAGGCGGGCAAGCTGGCAGATATGGTCATCCTCTCGGAGAATCCTTTGACGGCCGATCCTAAAAAGATCAAAGAGATCAAAGTGCTGGAGACGATCAAAGAGGGGCGAAGCGTTTACAAAGCCGATATGCCGCCTGCGGCGTGAAAGTCGCTGGTTCCAAGTTGGGGTCTACTCGACACGAGGGCTGGCTGCCGGCACTGTAGGCGCTGATCGGCTATTGTGTGCATGCCTGCTTGATCAGGGCTTCGGCCAGGATCGAGCGGTAGCTGTTGCCGATGCAGAGGATCAGTACTTTTTTTATCTGCTTCCTTATGCAGCGCTAGGTTTGGCTCAAAACCGCGTTGAAGAGATAGCCGACGGCGATGATGCCAGCTGTGACGGTGCCGAAAAAGATGGCGATGAGTTTGGTAGAGAGGATCTTTTTGAGGATCATCGCTTCGGGCAGGCTCAAGGCGGTGATAGCCATCATGAAGCTCAGTGCCGTGCCCAGGAGCATTCCTTTTTCCGTGAGCACCTGGATCAGGGGCATGACCCCCGCGGCGTTGGAGTACATGGGGACTCCCAGCAGCGTAGCCAGAGGCACGGCGTACCAGGCGTCGCCCCCGGCGTAGCGGACGATGAGCTCCGAGGGGACGTAGCCGTGGATGAAGGCGCCCACACCCACGCCCAGCAGCACGTAGAGTCCCACCTTCTTGAGCAGATCGTAGGTATACCCCCACGCCTCTTTGAGCCGTTCTCTCAGAGGGATTTTGGGCAAGTCGATCTCCGGTGGAGGGGTGGCGGGGGGCTTAATGAGGACTTCCTCCTCCAGATCGAGGCGCCCGACGATCCAGCCCGAGACGATCGCCACGATCAGGCCAAGGCCGATATAAAGCGCCGTGATCTTCCAGCCGAAAAGGCTAAAGAGCATAGCGATGGCGATCTCATTGTTCAGCGGTGCGCTGACGAGATAGCTGAAGGTCACGCCCAGAGGGATGCGCGCCTGCAAAAATCCCAAAAAAAGGGGAATCGCCGAACAGGAGCAAAAGGGGGTAATGATCCCAAAGAGCGCCGCGGCTACATGGCCGACGAGGGGGTGTTTGCCCTCGAGCCAGTCTCGGACCTTCTCGGTAGGGAAAAAGCTGCGCAGGAAGGTCACCAGATAGATGATCACCGTCAGCAGAATAAGGATCTTGACCGTATCGAAGAGGAAAAAGTCCAGAGCGCTTCCCGCCGCGGAGTGGGGATCGAGCCCGAGATTGGCGTAGACGAAGCGATCGACGAGCCGCTGCCACCATTCAAACATAACCGTTTTCCTTTGGGGAACCGTAACGTGCGATCAGGGCTTTGATCTCTTTGGAGCAGCAGCGCTTGTTGGGATTTTTCTGCGCACACTCGTCTCCGGTGCAGGCACCGGTCGCACTTTTGATCTCTGAGAGCGTCGCGGCTCCTTCGTTGATGGCTTGGACGATCGTGGCTTTGTCCACGCCGATACACCAGCAGATCGTGTCCGTCTCTTCGAGCGTCTCAATATTGTCCCATCGCTTGGGGCGGGGAGAAAAACGCATTGCCCTAGCTTCCCATCAAGGAGACGATCTCGTCGGGGCTGAGGAGTTTGCCGACGCTGACGACTTTGCTGTCGATGACCAGGCCGGGAGTGCTCATGACGCCGTAGGCCATGATCTTGTTGAGGTCTTCGACCTTCTCGACCTGGGCGAATTTCCCGCTTTGGGCCAGGGCCTGCAGGACGTTTTTCTCCAGAGCTTTGCATTTGGCACATCCGGTGCCGAGGATTTCGATTTTCATGATCTTCCTTTCTTGTCCGTTTTGTCGTGCACAGTTTTCGTTTCAACCGCGCAACTCTGCGAAACTCTCTGCAGCGCGGGCAGCTCGAGCCCCAGGGTGCGGATCTCCTCCATGGCATAGAGGCGGAAGCGATCCAGGGGACTGCGCACGCTGTAGTAGGCCCAGCGTCCCCGGCGCTCGACCCGCAAAAAGCCCGCATCATGCAGGATCTTCAGATGCCGGGAGAGGCGCGACTGGATCATGCCGAAGCTCTCTTGCAGATCGCAGACGCAGAGCGGTCCGTGGCGATCGATGAAAGCCAGCAGCCGCACCCTCGTTTCGTCGTACAGCGCTCCCGTGGTGGAGAGAAAATCCTCCAGGGCATCTTCTCTGTGGGACACAGGATCACTCCCAATCGAGCTGGCGGTAGTAGTTGCCCGCATTGTGACGGTTGAGGATTTCGTGGTGCCCCAGCCGGTCGAAAGCGTGTAAATCGAGGTGCTTCATGAGTTCGCTCAGATCCACATCCTTGTCGTAAGCGGCTTTGACCTGCTTTTTGAGGCTCTTGAGATAGGCGAGGGTTGTTTCGTAGGCTTTGGGACCCATTTTGGCTCCATGGCCTCCCAGGACGATCTTGGGGTGCATGGCGGCGATCTTCTCCAGTGCGGCGATCCAGCCCTCAATGTTGCTGTTTTTGGTGTAGTTGAGCATCCGGTCGTTGAAGACGATGTTGCCGGCGAAGAGGAATTTGACGTCCGGCACCCAGACCACGATGTCGGAGTGCTCTTCGCTGACGGGGGAGAGCTTGAGCAGCTCCACATTGCGTTTGCTTCCCTTGACGACGTAACGATCTTTGAAAAGCGTGTCGGGGGTGACCAGGCGGGTCTTGGCGAACTCCGCTTTGTTCAGCAGTCGGGGAAGGCGTTGGAATTTCTGGGGATTGTTCTTGATGTCGCTAATGATGTTTTCGTGGGCGATAATCGGGATGTGCCGATTAGCGTAGTAGGAGGCGCCCAGGAGGCGGTCGTCGTGGTAGTTGGTGATGACCACGGCTTTGATGGGCTTGCCGGTGCGGGTGCGGGCGAGCTCGGCGAACTCTTTGGCGAACTCGTAAGTAGGGCCCGCATCGACGATGAGCAGGCTCTTGCCCAGGTCGATCCAGCAGACGTTGCTGACAAAGCCTTTGTTGGCTTTGGTCGGAGGATTGAAATCTCCGATGACGCACTCGATGCCGTCGGCGACTTTGACGGGATGGAGGGGATAAAGGTTTTTGGCACTCAAGCCTGCGAGTAGGAGAGTTGAGACAAAAAGGGATTTGAAAAGAGCCATCGGGTTCCTTTGGATGTACTTGGAAAAATTATATCAAAATATCTTGATCTATTGAAGTCTAGTTTTTGGAATTTCGTGCTATGAGGAGTTGTCCGAAACGCTCCGCGATCTCTTCGGCGGAGGGAAGCCCTTCGAGGAAGATCGCTCCGTCGAGCACCAGGGTGGGATCGGCACCGATGCCGGCTTCCAGCGCGGCGAGGGTGTCGTGCTCGTAGTGAAACTCCAGTCGCAGAGGCAGGCTGCGCAGGGCGCAAGCAAGGCGTTTGGAGAGTTTGGCGCATCGGGTCGGATCTCCGTAGATTAGGGCATGGAAGAGGGGATACTCCTCATGCTGAGCATGGAGCGTCTCTCCGGGCGCCATGACATGGCAGGCGTCGTACTCAGGAGCGCTCATCGTCGACGCGGCTTTCTCGCTGGAGGATCTCTTCGACCACTTCGACCACCCTATCGGGGGGCATATGGCCGTGGGTGTAGTGGTATTCGTCGTCGAAGCCGGTTTTCATCAATTTGGCCAGTTTGGAGTGCCAGGCCATATCGTGACCGCCGTGGTAGAGAGCATCGGAGAAAATGAGGGTGGCATCCATGCCGCCCATGTTCATGATGCAGAAGACTTCGGGATGGTAGGGAATTGCCTCTTCGTCACTGAGCCCTTCGGCGCGGAGGATGGCACTGACGGCCACGTCGGCCTGGTGGATGGCGATATGGCCCAGTTTGGGCTGGGAGAGGGCATTGAGGTCCCCGATCGCATAGATCTCGTCATAATCGAGATGTTTCATACTCCGGTCGGTGGGGATCCACCCCTTGTCGTCGCCCAAGCCGCTCTCGGCGACGAATTTTGGCGCCGCGTAGGGAGGGATGACGATCGCCAGATCGCAGGGGAATTCACTGCCATCTTCGAAGGTGACGCTCTCGGGTCCGATGGAGCGCAGGACCTTGTTAGTATAGAGGGAGATGTCGCGCTCTTTCATGATCTGGGCTACGGGTTCGCGGGCTTTGTCTCCCACGTCTTCGAAAAAGATCTCCGAGGGGCTGAAGACGGTGATGGAACTTTGGTCCCGGGTTCCCTTTTTTCTCAGTTCATGATCGAGCATGAACATGACCTCTCCGATGGGCCCTTCGCACGGGGCGTTGAGCCTGGGGGCCTCCACTCGGGTGCCGAACTGGCTCCGGGCGGCGCCGGTGACGATGCGGCCGTACTCGAAGCTTTTGAGGCGCTCATGCAGACGAAGCGCTTCGGTATCATCGCAGACGGAGTAGCCGTACTCCCGGTATCCAGGAATGGCGTCGTAATCCTTGACGGCACCCGCGGCGATGAGGAGATAGTCGTAGGGCAGTTCGCTGCCATCGTCGAGGAGGACTTTGCGTGCTTGGGGATCGATACGGGTCACTTCCCCCTGAACCCAGGCGGCATCGTGCCGACGAAGAACCGGAGGCAGCTCGATATGGACCTTCTCTACCGATTTTCCCTCGAGCGCCACCTCGGGCAGAGCCGGACGCTCCAGGGAGTAGTCGTGACGGTCCACCACCGTGATTTCGAAGTGGTAGTCGTAGTCGCTGAGTTTGTACAGCGCCCGCAATCCGGCGAATCCTCCGCCGATGATGAGCACTTTCTTTAATGGTTTCTCCATAATCGATCCTTTGATGATTGAGATAAGTTTATGATAGATCTTTGGAGTTTAAAAAAATGAAACTCCGGTTGCATATTTCAAATACGGCAACGCTTTTTTCGAATTTCGCGGATTTGCTCGATGCGATCGTGCAAATCTTTGAGCATGGCGTAGCGTTCGGAGTCGATCTCTCTTTTCTCTTCCAAGTGTGACAAAGGAGCGTCCAACCCGTGAAACGGGCTGGACGTCATCGATGCCGTTGGCATAGACGATGCGTCGTGCGAAGCGGCAGAAGCAAAGCAGTTTGCTTCCGCTAATCGCTTCTCCTGTTCGCGACTGCCAGAGTGCTTGACCCAAAGAACGGGGTTTTTCAGAGGCCACTATTATACCAATCGTTAAGTAAATAAACTTTAACGCCGTCGGGAACATGGTAGAATCCTTCTCATGAAAAACAAAGATCACTCCCCCGACTCCCGAGCCTATCGCCAGAAAAAGGCCTTTTACGACCGGGTCTTGACCCTCTACGGGCGCAATCCGGTCCTCGAAGCCCTCAAGGATCCCTCCTTGACGATCCACCGTCTGCATCTGAGCCGTAGCAACAAACCCTCCAAAGAGTTGGAGGAGATGAAGCGACGGGCACGGGAGAGAGGAGTAGAGATTCTTGAGCATGACAAAGCCAAGCTTTCGCGCATTTCACGCAATGCCCGGCAGGATCAGGGGGTAGCCCTGGATATCATCGCAAAAAATATCATGAGCCCCGATGAGTTCATATCAAACAATATGAACTACCGTCTCTTGGCTCTCGATCGCATCACCAACCCCCAAAACGTGGGGATGATCCTACGCTCCGCCGCGGCGGGACGGATCGACGGCGTGCTGATCCCCGCCAAAGGCACGGCGCCGGTAGTCTCGCCCCTGACGGTCAAAGCCAGTGCGGGGACGCTCTTTCGCCTGCCGATTCTTCGCTGCGATCGGCTTTCTCACGCCTTGGCGAGTTTTAGAGAAGCCGGAGCGAAACTCTATACCCTCGATTCCCATGCTTCGAAAAACTATGATGAAATCGATTATCCGTCCAAATGCATCTTCGTGCTCGGTAACGAGAGCGACGGGGTCGCCCCCGAGATCGTGACCCTGTGCGACGAACGCATCGCCATTCCTATGAACCGGGGAGTGGAGTCTCTCAATGTCGCCGTGACGGCGGCGCTTCTGGCATTTTGCACCGATAAATGAGGGCGGGGGCTGCGATCAGGGACGCAGTTCCGATCGCATCCTCTCGTAGAGATCTCTGGGGTCGAAGCGGGCGATACTCTCACCGGTGAAGCGGTGGGGAATGTATTCGAAGAGGAACCAAAATCCCCAGATCATGGGGTAGAAGACTTTGTACTCACGGGAGAAGGCCCGAAAGGTATAGCGCTCGCGAAACCAGCGTACGGCGCTTTCGACGCCGTTGTGATACAACAGCAACTGAATGGCAAACACCAATCCCCAAACCAAGTAGGTCATGACGACGACCATCACGCCGGCTTCGACGCCGTAGAGAGAGACTGCCATCGCCAGAAAGAGGGCCATGAAGAGGGCGAAAGAGTGAAAGCCCATAGCCGCGACTACCACCACGACGGAGAAGACGAAGAGGAGGGCGCCGAGCATGACGATCGCCTCGATGTAGCTTTGCTCTTCGGCAAAGGTGGGGCTGGTCCATGCCCCGGCGATCAAGAGCAAAAAGGCGGCGACCACCGCGCCGATGAAGTAGAGATGTTCCCGCTTCATCGGAGGGGCTCCGATGAAAGGGATGGAAGATCTCGATTTCCAAGAGCTTTCTTGCGACTTGCGACTTGCGATCTACGACTGACTCTTCTCATGCTTCGATCCCGTAGAGCTTGGTCAATGATTCGAGGCGGGGTTTGCGGCCGAGCCACTGCTGGTAGAGGGTGCTCATCTCTTCACTGCCTCCCTTTTCGAGGATGTGGCGGCGGTAACCTTGGGCTTTTTCCGGGACAAAAGAGCCCTCGTCGTCAATGCAGGCGAAAAAGGCGTCGGCGCTGAGGACTTCGGCCCACTTGTAGCTGTAGTATCCTGCCGCATAACCCCCGGCGAAGATATGGGCGAATCCATGCTGGAAACGGTTGTACTCGGGGGGCTGGAGGACGGAGACTTGGCTTCGCACTTCGTCCAGGAGCTTTTGGACCTCCTCGCCCTGGTAGAGCCGCTGATGGAGCCGGAAGTCGAAGAGGGCGAACTCCAGCTGCCGGAGCATTCCCATAGCCGACTGGAAGTTTTTGGCCGCTTTGATCCGGGCCAGGAGCG
>Ga0256841_1002781_pt1 | contig 13583 bp, 17 predicted proteins | sample 356308metaG_FD_185971 | JGI IMG/M metagenome (GOLD analysis project Ga0256841, IMG submission 185971) | Hydrothermal vent microbial communities from Mid Atlantic Ridge, Atlantic Ocean - 356-308 | ecosystem: Environmental > Aquatic > Marine > Hydrothermal vents | place: Atlantic Ocean: Mid...
CCAGATAGGTTATACTTTCCCAGATTGTGTTTTGTGATTTAGATTTATTGTGTTTAACAAATTCATCTATTTTCTTATCAAGAAAAAAAGATATAGCTAAAGAAGGAACACCTATGTATAGAATATTTTTATTAAATTTAGTATCATAAAGAACATTTTCTCCAAACGAAAAAGATATAAAACCTATTATTAAGTTTATAACAATAATACTTTTTTTATATATCATCACTGACTCATATTTTAACAAACTTCATATACAGGTTTGATTTTTTATAAAAGTTATATTAAGTTATTAATATGTTCTAAATTTTTAATGTAGGAGGGTAAGTATGAAAAAAGTAGTAATGGCAGTAGTAATGGGAGCTGTAATATCTGTAGGTGGAGCTTTTGCTGCTGATGGAAAAGCTGTATTTCAATCAAAAGGATGTACAGCATGCCACAATCCAACAGTTGACACAGTAGGACCTTCTTTAAAGAAAATAGCAAAAGCTTATGCAGGCAAAGAACAGCAACTTATAGAGTTTTTAAAAGGACATGGAAAAGCTATAGTAGATCCTGCAAAATTTCCAATAATGCAACCACAGCTCAATCAGCTAAAAAGCCTATCTGATGCTGAATTAAAAGCACTTGCAGAATTTATTTTAAGCCATAAATAATAATTTCCAGGGGCTTTAGCCCCTTTATAAAAATGAGGTTTATTTTAGCCTTATTGTCTTTTCTACTTTTTGTACTAAACTCATATTCAGAAGAATCTTTAGGTAAACGTCTTTTCATAAAATACAGCTGTGGTTCGTGCCATGATATTGATAGAAAGGTAGTAGGACCATCTCTTATTGATATAGCCAAAAGATACGGAAGTAGCGAAAAAGCTATAGAAAAAGTAGCCAGGCTTATTATTAATCCAGAACCTTCAAACTGGCCTGGATATGCTTATATGCCTCCTTTTAAAATCCCATTAGAAGAAGCTATGGCACTTGCTAGATATGTTCTTGTAGAAGCTCCTAAAGAAGCACAGAAAAAGAAAAAGAAAAACTCATTAGAAGAGGATTTAGATTTAGAACTTCAGATGCATTAATTATTAGATTCATTCCTATGATTTTGTTTTTCATTGTTTTTCACAAACCATATAGAAAGTCCAATAAGTCCTGCAACAGCGATAATAACAAAAAAACCTTCCCATATAGAGTTTACATTACAGAAAAGCCCAAAACTTGAGTATGGGTCACACTGCTGAGGAACTTCTTTAAAAGGGTTTTGAGCCTGTACTAAAAATTTTTCCATATTTACACCTTCTTATATATCAATAAATTCTTATATAATTATATTATCTTATAGGAAAGTATGCATATCCTTTATTCTGTAAATCAACCAGTGCTACAAATACTGTATATACTGGTTTTACAAAGTCATATATGTTTTTTAAATCTATTTTTCTACTTTTTAATCCTGCTTCACATATCTGGAATTTAACATTATATATATCGTGTAAACTTTTTAATCTCTGGTAGATTTCATACTGTTTTTTTATCAGTTGTTTTTCTTCTTTATATGGAGATTTAGATAAATCTTTTATGAAAAATTTGTATGCATTACCATGTATAACAACTATAACATCTACATCTATTAATTTGTTTTTATAATAACTTATATTTGTTGCTAATCCACTTAGTAGATAAATCTCAAATCTTTTTAAATCCCCAGTAGTTAGGTCAATAACCACTTTTCTTTCTTCAGCTTTTGTTATGTGAAATAGATAAAGGATTAAAATAAAAACTGATAAAACGGTTAATCTTTTCATGATTTTTCCCTCCAAATAAAACATGGCACGAATTTAAAAGTAGATTAATTTATCCAAATAAGCAATGTATAATAAGTTTTATGGAAATGATAAAGAGAAGAAAAACAAGGGCAGTCTATATAGGAAATGTAAAAATAGGAGATGGTGCTCCTATAGTCGTTCAGTCTATGACTGATACAAAAACCTATAATGTACAGGAAACATTAAACCAGATATACAGACTTTATAAAGCAGGTTGCGAAATAGTTAGAGTTGCTGTTCCTACAGAAAAAGATGCAGAGGCTTTACCAGAGATTGTAAAAAATTCGCCAGTTCCTATAATAGGAGATATACATTTTAGCCCAAGAATAGCTTTTAAGGCTCTTGAAAGTGGTATACATGGTATACGTTTAAATCCTGGTAATATAAATGATAAAGAAAAAATAAAAGATATTCTTTTAGAGTGTAAAAGAAAAAGTATTGGTGTTAGACTTGGAGTTAACTCAGGTTCTTTAGAAGAAAGACTTTTACAGAAGTATGGCTATCCTTCTGCACAGGCTCTTGCAGAAAGTGCTCTTTACTGGTCGGAGTTTTTTGAAAGTGTAGGATTTACAAATTTTAAAGTTTCAATAAAAGGCTCCGATGTTTTGCAAAATGTGGAAGCTAACAAAATTTTTGCAGAAAAAACAGATATTCCTCTTCATATTGGTATAACTGAAGCAGGTCCTTCTGGAAGAGGTTCTATAAAATCAGCTGTAGGTATAGGTATACTGCTTTATATGGGGATTGGTGATACAGTTAGAGTGTCTCTTACAGCAGACCCTGAAGAAGAGGTTGAGGTAGCATATCAAATACTACAATCCCTTGGTCTTAGAAGAAAAGGAATTGAAATAGTATCCTGTCCAACATGTGGAAGAATAGAGGTAAATCTGCCTGAGGTTGTTAAAAAGGTAGAAAATTCGTTGAAGGATATTAATAAACCTATAAAAGTGGCTATAATGGGATGTGTAGTTAACGCTATTGGTGAAGCAAAAGAAGCAGATATAGGTCTGGCTTGTGGGAATAAATCTGCGATTTTGTTTAAAAAAGGTCAACCAGTTAAAAGAGTTTCAGAAGAAGAAATGGTTGATGAACTTTTAAAGGAGATAAAGACTCTATAACATGGAAAAATTATATTACATAGCAGGGTTGTTAGACGCCTGTGGAAAGATATCCATTGTAAAAGTAAGAAACTCTCCAAATTCAGTATATATAAAGGTAGTTTTAAGAAGCTCTGGAACCGAGGCACTTGAACTTGTAAAAGATATATATGGTGGAACGTTAAAGCAAGGCAAAAAAGTTTGTTCTCTTACTCTCACTCATAATAAGGCAAAAAAATTACTTGAAGAAACAAAAGATTTCCTTCTTTCAAAAAAGAAAGAAGCCCAGATAGTTTTAAGATTATATGAAACACGTTTTACTCGCAAATATGAAGCTGAGCGAAAAAAAGAAATTATAAGAGAATTTCTAAAGTTAAATAAAGAAAAGCCAAGACGTATAAAAGATGGAAAAACCTCTTTATATAAGTGGATAGAAGAGTGATAAAATATTTTAAATCTCCGCTAAAAGAGGTTTTAAATGCCTAAAAGAACAGATATAAATAGAATACTTCTTATTGGTTCAGGTCCTATAGTTATAGGACAGGCTGCAGAATTTGATTATTCTGGAACTCAAGGAGCAAAGGCTTTAAAAGAAGAAGGATATGAAGTTATACTTGTAAATTCTAACCCAGCAACCATTATGACAGACCCAGAAATTGCAGATAAAACCTATATAGAGCCTCTAATCACTCCAGTTTTAGAAAAGATTATAGATAAAGAAAGACCAGATGCTATTTTACCTACTCTTGGTGGTCAAACTGCTTTAAATCTTGCTGTTGATTTGTATGAAAAAGGTATATTGGAAAAATATAACGTAAAGATGATAGGGGCTTCCTATGAAGCTATAAAGAAAGCTGAGGATAGAGAGCTATTTAAAGAGGCTATGGAAAAAATAGGTCTTCTTATGCCTAAAAGTGCAGTTGTTAAGACCATTGCACAGGCTTATGAAGCTATTGAATGGATAGGATTTCCTGTTATTATAAGACCATCTTTTACTTTAGGTGGGACCGGAGGAAGTATAGCTTATAATCAAGATGAATTTCATGAAAAAATAAAAGCAGGTTTAGAGGCATCTCCTATACATGAAGTTTTACTTGAAGAGTCTGTTATAGGGTGGAAAGAGTTTGAGATGGAGGTAATGAGAGATAAAAATGATAATTGTGTTATCGTATGTTCCATAGAAAATTTTGACCCTATGGGCGTTCATACTGGAGATAGCATAACTGTAGCACCTGCAATGACTTTAACTGACAGAGAATATCAGATACTCCGTAATTATTCTATAGCTGTGTTAAAAGAAATTGGAATAGAAACAGGAGGCTCAAATGTTCAATTTGCTCAAAATCCTAATGATGGAACTTTCTATGTTATAGAGATGAACCCTAGAGTTTCAAGGTCTTCAGCTCTTGCGTCAAAGGCAACAGGTTTTCCAATTGCAAAAATAGCAGCTAAACTTGCTGTTGGATATACTCTTGATGAGCTGAAAAATGATATAACAAGGGAAACGCCAGCATCTTTTGAACCTACTATAGATTATGTGGTTACAAAAATCCCTCGTTTTGACTTTGCTAAATTTCCAGAAACAGATTCAACTTTGACTACTATGATGAAATCTGTTGGAGAAGTTATGGCTATAGGAAGGACTTTTAAAGAAAGTCTTCAAAAAGCTATCAGGAGTCTTGAGCTTGGTAGATATGGTTTTTATATAGGTCTTGAAAAATATGATGATGAAGAAATAAAAAAGAAGATAATCACACCTAATGCTGATAGACTCTGGTACATAGCAGAAGGTTTTAGAAGAGGTCTATCAGTAGATGATGTTCATAGATTATCTCATATAGATAAATGGTTTTTAAATGAAATAAAAGAGTTAATAGATTTTGAAATTTATCTTTCTAATAAAACGTTAGGAACTATTTCGCAGGAAGATTTAGAGAAAGCAAAACAGTGGGGTTTTTCTGACAAAGAGCTTGCACGTTTATTAAAAACTACAGAAGATAAAATTAGGGAAATTAGAATACCTACAAGCTATAAACTGGTAGATACATGTGCGGCAGAGTTTGAAGCTTATACACCATATTACTACTCAAGCTATGAATCTCTGTCAGGAAAGATAGAGCCAGATGGCTCTATAAATTACTTTAGAGACTCAGAAACTAATGATTAGTATTAACTATAATAAAGTCTCTTAATTCCTTTATCTCCTATATCTTTTCTGTAGTGCATACCTTCAAAATGTATTTTCTCAATTGCTTTATATACTTTTTCCTTCGCTTCTAATAGTGTATCTCCAATTGCTGTAACAGTTAAAACTCGTCCACCAGCAGTTATTAATTTTCCATCTTTTATATCTGTTCCTGAGTGGAATACAACTATATCTGGGTCTTTTTCTGCTTCTTGAATACCTGTTATTACTTTTCCTTTTTCATATTTTCCTGGGTAGCCTTTTGAGGCAAGAACTACACCTATAGAGTACTTATCACTCCATACTGGTTTAACTTTATCTATATTTCCTTCAAGTATATCTAAAATATGCTGTACTAAATCACTTTCTAATCTTCTCATAATTGGCTGTGTCTCAGGGTCTCCCATTCTTACATTGAATTCTAATACATTAATTCCTTTTGGTCCTATCATGAGTCCAGCATATAAAAATCCAGATAATGGTTTTCCTTCTTTTATCATACCTTTTAAAGTTGGATACATTATTTTTTCTAATATCTGTTTTTCAATTTCAGGAGTAATTACTGGTGCTGGAGAATAGGCACCCATACCTCCTGTATTTGGTCCTTTATCATTGTCAAACACTCTTTTGTGGTCTTGAGATGTGGCCATTGGGACAAGCTTGTCATCTTTTACCATGGCTATATAAGAAGCTTCCTCTCCTTCTAAAAACTCTTCAATAACTATCCTTTTACTTGCTTCTCCAAATTTACCAGCAAACATATCTTTTATAGTTTCTATAGCCTCTTCTTCAGTATACGCGATAATAACTCCTTTACCAGCAGCTAATCCATCAGCTTTTATAACTATCGGAGTTCCCATCTTTTTGACAAATAAAATGGCTTCTTCCTCTTTATCAAATGTTTCATAAAATGCAGTAGGAATACCATATTTTTTCATAAAGTTTTTTGCATATACTTTACTTGCTTCTAATATTGATGAGCTTTTTTTATGTCCAAAAATTTTTAGGTTAGCCTCTTCAAAAGCATCTACTATTCCTTCAGACAAAGGTTGTTCTGGTCCTACGATAGTAAGGTCTATTTTTTCCTTTTTTGCAAATTCTACAAGAGATGGGATATCTGTAGGTGATATATCTACTTTCTCAGCTATCTGCCATATTCCAGCGTTTCCTTTTGCAACATAAAGTTTTTTTACAAGAGGACTTTGTTTTACTTTCCATGCTAATGCATGTTCTCTACCACCATTTCCTACAATGAGTACCTTCATCTATTTTTTCTCCTTTTATTTTAATTTTCTATAAGTTCTGGAATAGTTAAGTAATCATAAGTTTCTCTTTCTCTGATTACATATACTTTGTCTTCATCTACAAGAACTTCCATAGCTCTTGGTCTTAAGTTGTAATTGGAAGACATGGAAGACCCATAAGCTCCAGCACTCATAACAGCCAGATAATCTCCCCTTTGAACATCATCTATTTCTCTATCAAGAGCAAGGAAATCACCGGTTTCACATATGGGACCTACTATATCAGCTATAATTTTTCTTTCTTTTTCTACTACAGGTAGAATGTGATGATATGCATTATACATTGCAGGTCTAACAAGGTCGTTCATTCCAGTATCAACTATAACAAAATGTTTATCTCCTTTATCCTTTAAAAAGATAACTTGTGTTAATAAAACTCCAGCTTCTCCTACCATAGACCTTCCAGGTTCAATAATTAGCTTAAGGTTTGTTCCTTTTACAATCGGTAAAATAGCATCTGCAAATTCTTTTGGTGAAGGTGGGTTATCCTCTGGTTTATACTTTATACCAAGTCCTCCACCAATATCAAAATACTCAAGATTTATTCCCTTTTCTTTAAGTTTACTTATAAGTTTTGCTGTTTTTTCTATAGCTTCTATATATGGTTCTATTTCCATTATCTGTGAGCCTATATGACAGTGAATACCAACAATTTCTATATTTGTAAGTTTAGATGCTTTTTGATATACATCTAAAGCCTTATCTATATCTATTCCGAATTTACTTTTTCTCATTCCTGTTGATATATATGGATGAGTTTTAGGATTTACATCTGGATTTACTCTTATTGATACTCTTGCTTTTTTTCCTAATTTTTTTGCTATCTGATTTATAACATCAAGTTCCATTTCACTTTCAACGTTAAATGATAGTATGTTTTCTCTAATTGCATATTCTATCTCAAAATCCGTTTTCCCAACACCTGCGTAAACAATTTTGTTTGAAGGTATTCCTGCCTTTTTAGCTTTGTATAGCTCCCCTCCAGATACAATATCACATCCTATATCGTTGTCTGACATTATTTTTAGTATAGATAAATTTGGGTTTGCTTTTACTGCATAGCATATTAGTGTGTCATAAGAAGAAAAAGCTTCCTTATATTGATTTATTTTATCCAAAATAGCCTTTTTTGAATAAACATATACAGGAGTTTTATATTTTTCTGCAAGATTTTTTAAACTTACATTTTCACAGTAAAGTTCTCCATTTTTATATACGAAATATTCATTAAAATCTTGTTTCATTTTAAGGACAAAACCTCCGAAATAGTGAAAATAAAAGTAAATTAAATTATAATAAATTAAGAGAGGTTTAACAAAGAAAAGAGAATAAAATGAGTATTGAAATTAAAGGTATTACAGTACCTGCCCTGGTTATAAGAATTCCTGAAAATAAAAACTTTGAAAAATCCATAAAAGAGCTAGAAAAGAAGCTAAGCTCTGCTTTTTTTAAAGGTTCCTTAGCTATTATAGAACATAATAAAGCTTTATCAAAGGAAGAAAAAGAAAAAATTGAAGAACTTTTAAAAAAGCATAATACAGGAATTCTTGCATACAGACAGCTATCTAATTCGAATAACCTAAAAGAAAAAAAGAGTTTAAAAATAATAAACAAAACAGTTAGAAGTGGACAGAGAATAGAATATGATGGTGATGTTCTGATTATTGGTGATGTAAATCCAGATGCGTATGTTATAGCTTCAGGAAATATTATTGTTATGGGAACATTAAGAGGGATAGTTCATGCTGGAGCTAATGGAGATGAAACAGCTGTTGTAATGGCTTTAAAACTAAAGCCTCAACAGCTTAGAATAGCAAGCTGTATAACAAGGTCTCCAGATGAACCTTTAGGAGAGCCTGAATATCCTGAAAAAGCTTTTATAGAAAATAATCAGATTTTTATAGAAAAAATATAACCTTGGAGATATGGGTCATGGCAAGAATTATAGTTATAACATCAGGAAAAGGTGGTGTAGGAAAAACAACAGTAACAGCTAATATAGGTACTGCACTTGCGATGCTTGGGAAAAAGGTTCTTGCAATAGATACAGATATTGGACTTAGAAATCTTGATATGATACTTGGACTAGAAAACAGGATTGTTTATGATATTGTAGATGTTGTCGAAGGTAATGTTCCTCCTGAAAAAGCATTTGTAAAAGATAAAAGAGGTCTTCCTCTTTATTTACTTCCTGCGGCACAGACAAAAACAAAAGAAGCTGTTCAACCAGAACAATTACAAGAAATCGTAAATGTAGTAGAGGAAGATTTTGATTATATTTTACTTGATTCTCCAGCAGGCATTGAAAGTGGATTTAAAACAGCAGCTACTCCAGCAAAAGAAGCTCTTGTAGTTGTAAATCCTGAAGTATCTTCTGTTAGAGATGCAGATAGGATTATAGGTCTTTTAGAAGCTATGGAAAAAGAAGATATCAAACTGGTTATTAATAGGATTAGACTTCATCAGGTAAAAAAAGGTGAAATGCTTTCTGTAGAAGATGTTGAGGAAATTTTACACATACCAAAGATAGGTATTATTCCTGATGAGGAAAAAATGGTTGATTATACAAACAAGGGAGAGCCTATAGTTTTTGAGGAAGATTCACCTGCAGGAAGGGCACTTATGAATGTAGCAAAAAGGTTAGAAGGTTTTGATGTTCCGTTTAACGAGCTTGAAGAGAAAAAAGGATTTTTCTCAAGATTATTTGGGAGGTAAAAATGTCTATTTTAGATATTTTTAAAAGAAAAAGTTCTGCTAATACGGCAAAAGAAAGGCTAATGATGGTATTAAGTATAGAGAGGAAAAATTTACCTCCAAATTTTACTGAAATATTAAAAGATGACCTTATATCTCTTTTTTCTAAATATCCTCAGTTTGATTCTGGAAAAATAGATGTTGAGCTAAAGAGAAATGGAGAAAGAGAAGAACTTTGGATAAGCATTCCTTTTGTTAAAGGTAATAGATGAGCAAAATCACTGTAGCACTTCCAAAAGGTCGCCTTTTTGAACAAACGATAGATATATTTGTATCTTCAGGTCTGTTAAAAGATAAGATAAAACCTCAGTCAAGAAAGCTTATAGTAGAAAATGATGATTTTAGATTTTTATTAGTTAGAGCAAAAGATGTACCTACATACGTAGAATATGGTATTGCTGATATAGGGGTAGCTGGAGATGATGTACTTTTAGAGAAAAATCCAGATGTTTATAAGCCTTTGGATTTAGGAATTGGTTTTTGTAATATAGTAGTTGCTGGTAAACCAGAGGATAAAGGAAAATATTTTTCTAATCCATCTACACTTAGAATATCAACAAAGTATCCTAAAATAACAGAAAAATTTTTTAAAGAAAAAGGTATTAATGTGCAGATAGTTGAGTTATACGGTTCGGTAGAACTTGCTCCTATACTTGGTCTTTCTGAATTTATTGTAGATATTGTAGAAACAGGTAGGACTTTAAGAGAAAACGGTCTTGTTGTAATAGATACTATTCGCCCTTCAACAGCAAAGTTAATAGTTAACCGTATAAGTTATAAAACTCAAACTGATAAAATAAAGAATATTTTAGATAAGATAGAAAATTTTGTTTCTACGTCGGTTTAACATTGGAAAAAAAATTAGTGATAAATTCGTTAAATCAGCTTCAACAGTTTTTTAATAATCTCTCAAAATGTCTTAAAGGAGATGAGATAATTCTTCTTAAAGGAAACTTAGGTGCAGGAAAAACTGCTTCCGTAAAAGCTCTTGTGAAAGCTCTTGGTGGTGATGAAAATGAGGTGAGTTCTCCTACCTTTACTCTTATGAATGAATACGATACAAAAAAAGGAACTGTTTATCACCTTGATTTATATAGATTAGACTTTTTTGATATTACTGATATTGTAGGAAATGGAATAGTTGCAGTAGAATGGCCTAAAGAAGATTATACACAGTATGATTTTCCTGTTATAGAAATTGAAATTATACTTTTAGATGAAAACAAAAGAGAAATAATAGTTAAGCCTGTGTACAAAAGTGATTATATACTTAGCTGTTTTTAGACTTAGTTAAAGCATCTTTTTCTTTAAAGAATATAACTATCAACGTTAATACAAACAAAATTAAAAGTAGTATTTTCCTGTATCTTAGGTAGAAGGTTGGTTCTTGATAAGGATTTACAAATACATCAGATATTATATATCCTCTTTTGAAAAGTCCTAAGCTTTTTTCTATTTGCCCAACAGGATTAACTATAGCTGATATACCAGTATTTGCAGCTCTTACAAGATACAGCCTGTATTCTATGGCTCTGACTCTTGCCATTTCAAAATGTTGGAATGGAGCAGATGTTTTTCCAAACCATGCATCGTTTGTTATGTTAACTATAATATTTCCTCCCTTTTTGACAAAATTTCCAACGAATATGGAAAATATAGATTCAAAACATATCAAAGGTATAATTCTCATTTTTTTGTAGTTTAAAGTAGTTATTTCCTTACCAGGCAGAAAATCATAACCTTCAAGATAAGGGAAAAGTTTTTTAAATGGGGAAAAAATTTCAGGTACATATTCTCCAAATGGAACTAGTTTTATTTTGTTGTAAAAATATACAGAATAATGTTCTTCATTGTATAAGAATATAGAGTTGTATAGATAAAACTTTCCATTTAAAGTAAAGTAGTTATCGTATCCTCCAAGAAATGCTACTTTAATATCCTTTATTTCATTAAAGAATTTATTTTTTAGAGGGTTGTTTGTAGAAAGTGGTGGAAATGGCAGTGCAGATTCAGGAAAAACTATAAGGTCTGGATTTTCTTTCGCAGCTTTTTTAAAAAGTGATAGATAAATATCAAGAACTTTTTCTTTTTGTTTTATATCTTGTTTCATTTCTTCAGGAATATTTCCTTGAAGAATTGCTATTTTATATTTTTCTCCTGATGGAACGAAATTTTTTATCTTTATATAGCCGTATATACCACTAAATATTAGTATTAGGCATACTAACGTAATCAAAGCTGTATAAAATATGGACTTTTTAGAAAAAAACAGGAATATAGAAACTGGCAAAAATAAAGTTAAAAGAGAAAGTCCATATATACCTACAAATTCAGCTATCTGCGCCAGAGGATTTATATATGAAATCATATATCCAGCTAAGTTCCATGGAAAACCTGAGAAAGGAAAAAATTCTCTCAGTAGCTCAATCCATACCCATAAAAATGGTAATGATAGTATCCCAAAGTATGAGTATCTATCATATAAAATCTTTGTTATTGATAAAGGTATTACAAACTGAATAAGGGAAAATGCTGTGGATAGTAAAATAAAAAGTAAAATGGAAACAGCTGGATTAACATTTCCATAATGGATAATTGCATTATTTACCCAATAAAAAGATAAAAGAGAAAATGAAAATCCTGATAAAAATGAATATAAAAAGTAAAGTTTTAAAGAGGATTTTGTAAGAAGGTAAAGAAGTATAAGAAATCCTATTATAAAAATGAAAGGAATAAAAAAATTAGGAAATGAGAGAGAAATTAATAATCCTGAGATTATAGATAAAAATATGTTCATTTATTATGAAAACCCCCAAACTCAGTTGGGGGATATAACAGTTATTCTAATATCTCAAGAACTGCTCTTTTATTCATTTTTCTTGCAACAGCTGCAAGCAAAGTTCTTATAGCTCTGGCAGTTCTACCTTGTCTTCCAATTACTTTACCAAGGTCTTCTGGAGCTACTTTTAGCTCAATAACCGTAGTTTTTTCTCCTTCAATCTCTCTTACCTCAACCTTGTCAGGATGGTCAACGAGAGATTTTGCTATGAACTCTACTAGTTCTTGCATTTTGCTCATCTACCTTCACCTCCAGTAGTTATTTTTTCACCACAGTTTCTTCAAGTCCAAAGTCTTTTAGAATTTTCAAAGCTCTATCACTTGGTTGAGCTCCTTTTAAAATCCACTGCTTTGCTTTTTCTACATTTATATTTCCTGTTTTTAAGATAGGGTCATAAGTTCCTATATAGTCGATATAATCACTTTCCCTTGGTTTTCTGCTGTCCACAACAACCATTTTGAACACTGGATGCTTTTTCCTACCGTGTCTTTGAAGTCTGATACGTACTGCCAAATTTATACCTCCTTTACATAGGTAGATTAAACGGAAGTTTCATTTTACCAGATTTTTTCATTTTTTTCATCATTTTTTTCATTTCTTTATACTGTTTTAATACTTGATTTACGTCCATAATAGTTGTACCACTACCTCTTGCTATTCTTCTTTTTCTACTACCGTTTATTATGTGGGGGTTTTGTCTTTCTTCTGGTGTCATAGAGTTTATTATCGCTTCTATTTTTACAAATCGTTTTTCATCTACTTTAAAATGTTTTAATTTACTACCTAAACCAGGAATCATCTTTAATATATTTTCTATTGGACCTAAATTTCTTATCATTCTTATTTGCTCTCTTAAATCCTCAAGGGTAAATTCTGCATTCAGTACTCTTTTTGCCATCTGTTCTGCTTTATCTTCGTCTATAGCTGCCTGCATTTTTTCGATTAAAGATTGAATATCTCCAAGACCTAATATTCTTTGTGCTATTCTATCTGGATAAAATGGTTGAAAATCTTCTATTTTTTCACCAGTTCCTATAAATTTGATAGGTACTCCTAAAACTTTTCTAACAGAAAGAGCTATTCCTCCTTTTGCATCACCATCTAATTTTGTTAAAATTACTCCTGTTAAACCTACCTTTTGGTGATATGTTTGTGCAGTATTTATTGCATCTTGACCTTGCATAGCATCAGCTACATATAAAATCTCTACTGGATTTACTTTTTCTTTTATTTTTACTAATTCATCCATAAGCTCTTCATCTATATGGAGCCTTCCTGCTGTGTCCAGGATAAGATAGGATATTCCTTCTTCTTTTGCTTTTCTTACAAAGTTTTCAGCTAGTTTAACTGCATCTTTTTGATATTCATCTGCATAACACTTAACATCTATGGATTGTGCCAGTGTACACAGCTGTTTCATAGCAGCTGGTCTTCTTACGTCTGTAGATGCTACAGCTACAGTGTATCCTTTGGATTTTAGATATTTAGCAAGTTTACCAGCTGTTGTAGTCTTACCTGTTCCTTGAAGACCTACAAGCATTATTACAGATGGGATTTTATCTGATTTTTCTAAAGGTGCATGTTC
>Ga0256841_1002782_pt1 | contig 13580 bp, 10 predicted proteins | sample 356308metaG_FD_185971 | JGI IMG/M metagenome (GOLD analysis project Ga0256841, IMG submission 185971) | Hydrothermal vent microbial communities from Mid Atlantic Ridge, Atlantic Ocean - 356-308 | ecosystem: Environmental > Aquatic > Marine > Hydrothermal vents | place: Atlantic Ocean: Mid...
CACGACGGCGACTACGACTACAACGCCGGCCGCTACCCCTGGCGGGCGGGCACGGCAGCCTTGCTGTACGACGACCCCTTCTGGCAGGCGCGCCTGAACCGGCTCAGCCACTGGGCCGAACGGGCTGCCGGCGGCAACCCTGCCCGCCTCAACGCGGGCTACCGCCTCGACGGGACCCCCACCCAGGGGCAGGACTACTTCACCACCTTCTTCGCCGCCCCCCTGGCCACCGCCGCCATGACCCAACCCGACCAGCAGGCCTGGCTGGACGAACTCTACGAAGCCGTGCACGACCGCCACGAAGACTACTACGAAGACACGGTCACGCTGCTCAACCTGCTGCTGTTGAGCAACAACTACTGGAATCCGTAACCCTGCACCCGGCGGGTCCTGCCGGCGGGTTCTTTAGCTCACGGCGCGGACCAGCCGAACGCGCTCGCCCGAATCCACGACGTAGTAGGGCACCCAGGCGATACCGAAGTACTCGAGGGCGACATCCTTCTTGTAGGGCGTCACCTGAATGGGCTCGATCTCCCGGGCCCGCTCCTCCCAGCGGTCCTCGATCGCGCCCACCTCGGCCTCCAGCTCGTCGAGGAGGTCCTGAATCTCCTGTTCCAGCGCGGCGATCTCGGCCCTCGACTCCTCCACGTCCTCCTTGGCGCGGGCGGTCATGCGCCGCTTGGAGAGCGCGCCGGTCAGCGCCCGCTTGCGCCCGCCGAAGAGGCCGATCACGGTGTCGAGGTAGCCGCCCATCTCCTCCATCTTGCGGCGCGCGAGCTCGGCTTCGTCCTCGGCCAGCTCGCGCTCTTCGCGCCGCAGCTTCTTCTTGAGGCCGGCGATCTTGCGCTCGTACTTCCGGCGCAGCTTCTCCGCCTCTTCGCGGGCCTTCCACTCGGCCTCCTTGAGGCAGCGCCTCAAAAACTCTTCGCGGGCCAGCTCGGGTGCGCCGTAGAACCCCAGGTGGGGGTTGTGCCAAACGCGGGCGCCGGCGGACCGGTACACCCAGTCCTTGAAGCCGCGGGCCCGCTTGGCGAGCGCACGGGTGTCGGCCAGCTCCGCCGGCAGCTCCTCCCAGCGAGCGCCGGGAGCGGGACGTGCCGCCAGCACGTCCTCGCCGAAGGGCTCGTGGGCGTGGTCTTCCCAGCGGACCAGGCCTTCCAATTCTTCCGGAGGCACGAGCGCGGCGGTCTTGAGGACGGTGTTCAGCCCGTACTTGCGGCGGGCAAAGCGCACCTCGGCCTGGGCCAGCAGCTCGGGCCGGTAGAGAACGGCGCGGGGTCCTTCGGCGTCCACCCCGACCCGGCGGGCCGCCTCGGCGAAATCGACGCTGGCCGGCAGTACGTAGGCCTCCACCCCCGCCGGAACGGCCGGCCGTGTGGCGAAACCGGGCAGCTCCTGCGCCTCGGGCTCCGCAGCGACTGCCGCAGCCCCGGAGGCGGACGGGGCCGCCGCGGCGTCCTCCCCGGGCAGTCCCGCCTGCGCGCCCACGAGCCCGTTCAGCTCCGGAATCTGCTCGCGGGTCAGCGGGCCGGCCAGGTAGTTCATCACCCAGCGGGTGCCAAAGAGGGCCGGGCGTCTTTCGTGGACGTTCTTGGCCAGGAAGACGCGCTTGCCCAGACTGGAGATGAGGCGGTCGTATTCGGCGCGGTCGAGGCCGCCGGAGACGCCCTCGAGCCCGTCGAGCAGCCGCTGCTTGTCGTACTGGGTCTGCAGCCGGCCGATGAACCAGGTGCCGGCGTTGGTCAGCGCCTTGTAGTCGACGTCGACCGGGTTCTGGGTGGCCAAGAGAAGCCCCACCCCGAAGGCGCGGGCCTGCTTGAGCAGCCGCAGCATCGGCCCCTTGCTGGGCGGGTTTTTGCCCGGCGGCAGGTAGCCGAAGATCTCGTCGAAGTAGAGCAGCGCCCTGAGCGCAGTGGTGCCCGCCTGCTTGCGGGTCCAACTCTCCAGCGCGGCGAGCAGCAGGGTGACGAAGAACATGCGCTCCTCGTCGGAAAGGTGGGCGATGTAGAAGACGCTGTGGCGCGGGGTGCCGTCGGGCGCGTAGAGCAGCGCCCCCACGTCGAGCGGCTCGCCCTCGGTCCAGACCTGGAAGGCGGGCGCAGCCAGGATGTTGTTGAGCCGCATGGCCAGCCCGAAGCGATCCTTGGGGGGGAAGAAGGTGTCGGTGTCGAAAACGCCCAGCTTGGCGAAGGGCGGGTTCTGGACCTGCATGATCAGCTCGCCCAGGTCCAGGTCGCGCCCGGCCCGCCAGGCTTCCTCGAGGATGCGCGCGGTCAGGATGTGCTCACGGCTGGTGACCGGGTCGAGGTCGGTGTAGCCGACCAGGCCCAGAAGGGCGGTGGCGGTGCTGGTCACCTGCTCACGCAGCTCCTCCGCCTGGGTCCGCCAGTCGCCCGCCGGTGCGCGCAGCGAGGCGAGGATGGATACGGGGATGCCGGCCGTGGAGCCGGGGGTGTAGACCGCGTAGCGGACGCGGTCCAGTTCGCGGATCTGCTCGGGGCCCAGTCCCCAACCGGCCAGCCCCTTCTGCCAGAGCGCCGCCTTCTCGGCGACCAGCTCGCCCGTCGTCTTGCCGGTGCGGCGGGCCTCGTCGGGGTTGACCCAGGGTTCGAAGTCTTCGGGGGCCAGCCGCGGAAAGTGCAGCAGCTCGTTGGTCAGGTCGCCCTTGGGGTCGAGGATCAGCGCGGGGATGCGCGCCCGCGCCGCCTCCTCGAGCAGGCCGATGCCCAGACCGGTCTTGCCCGACCCGGTCATGCCCAGGATCACGCCGTGGGTGGTGAGGTCGTCGGGGTCGTAGGTGAACGGGGTCTCGCCGAGGTCGCCGGCCGCGTCGTCCTTGAGGCGGCCCAGGTAGAAACGTCGCTTCATTCCAACGCCAATTCTACCAAGCGGGTAAGCAGCTCCGGGTACGGCAGGCTGCTGGCCTGCCACAGCTTGGGGTACATGGAGAAGGGGGTGAACCCGGGGATGGTGTTGAGCTCGTTCAGGTAGACCTCGCCCGAGGCGGCCAGGAAGAAGTCGACCCGCGCCATTCCGCGGACGCCCAGAACCCGGTAGGCGCGCTTCGCCATCTCCTGCACGGTTTCCTGGGTGCCGGGGTCGAGGGCGGCGGGGATGTCCAGCTCGGCGGCGCCCGCGGTGTACTTGGTGGCGTAGTCGTAGAACTCCGCCTGGTAGCGCACCTCGCCCACCACGCTGGCCTCCGCCTCCACGTTGCCCAGGAGGGCGACCTCGAGCTCGCGCACACCGGGCACGGCCTGCTCGATGACCACCTTGTCGTCGTGGCGAAAGGCCTCGTCCAGGGCGGGCTCCAACTCGGCAAAGCGCCGCACCTTGGCGATCCCCACGCTGGAGCCGGCGCGCGCCGGCTTGACGAAGAAGGGGGGCTCGATCCCCACGAAGACGGGCTCGCCCTTGCGCAGCACCTCCCAGGGCACCACGGCCAGCCCCGCCTGCTGGAGCACCCGCTTCGACAGGTCCTTGTCCATGCAGAGCGCGCTGGCGGTCACGTCCGCGCCCACGTAGGGCACGCCCAGCATCTCGAAGAACCCCTGGATCGTGCCGTCCTCGCCCCAGCGCCCGTGCAGCAGGGGAAAGACCACGTCGTAGTCGCGCCAGGCGATGGGCGGCGGAAAAGGGTGGTCGCCGTTCGGGGCGCGGCCCGCCTCGATGGCGTCGAGCGCCGCCCGCCCCAGCAGCCAGCGGCCGTCCTTGGCGATCACGGCGGGGTCGGCGTCGAAGGGCAGGGCCTCGAGCACGCCCTGGGCCGACTTGAGCGAGACCTCGTGCTCCCCCGAGCGCCCCCCGGCGATGAGCAGGATTCGTTTCGCGTTCATCACCGTCAGGATACTTCGGCGGGAAGGTACGGGAGGAGGGGCTGGCCGCGAATCCGCCCGGCCCGGACATTACCTAAACCCCCCTCCCCAAGGATAGGGGGCATTTTCTTACGCGCATACCCAAGCCCCGGTTGCTGCCAAAAGTTTCGATGATATCCACGAGCTATGTTTAAGACCTTCCAATTACCACGCACTACGCACTACGTACCACATACCGCCTTTCCTCCCCCTCGGGGGAGGTGGCCGCGAAGCGGCCGGAGGGGGGTTGTTTGCTGGGATGTGGGGAGTAGGAGGTGAGGGGGGTGAGGTATAGGAAGTGAGGTGTTGAACGGTAAAGGGCGGAATGTAGGTTGATCGTGCACAAGTAACCGGCTTTTCGGCTGCTGTTTCGCTCACAACCCCCTCCCCGACCCTCCCCAAGGGGAGGGAGAAAACTACCCCGCAGCCATAGGTCGCACGACTGCGATACTAGACAGGTAGTTTTCTTTTGGCGCGATTAAACCTAAGGTTTTAGCTGTAGCGAAAAAAGAAAAACAGCGGGCGACGAGCTACGGACTAAAAGACACGGGCCTTATCCATTACCAGATAACACGCTTAGACACTGCCTTCCCTCAAATCCAGCCCGTTGAAACGCTGCTGGGCGGCCTCGAGCCCCTGGTCGCGCCAGACGCGCACGGCCTCCACGGCCGCCGCCGCCACCCGGTCGGCGAGGGGTCGTTCCTCGGGGGTGAACTTCGAAAGCACCCAGCCGGCCGCGTCCCGGCCTGCCGGCGGGCGGCCGATGCCCAGACGCAGGCGGTCGAAGCGGTCGGTCCCCAGCTGCTCGATGATCGAGCGCACCCCCTTCTGCCCTCCGGCGCTGCCGCCGCGGCGCAGGCGCATCCGCCCCAGCGGCAGGTCCAGGTCGTCGTGGACGACCAGCAGGCGCTCGGGTTCGATCTTGTAGTAGCGCACGAAGGGCGCCACCGCCTCGCCCGAGGCGTTCATGAACGTGGTGGGCTTCATCAGCCAGCCGCTTCCCCAGCGCGCGGTGAAGGCCCGGCCCTGCTGCTTCCAGGCAAGGCGCTCCTCCCGGGCGATGCGGTCGACGACCCAGAACCCCAGGTTGTGCCGGGTTTCGGCGTAGCGGGGACCCGGGTTTCCCAGCCCCACCACCAGGAAGCGCGCGCTCACGTCCGCATCCCCCTCGTCCAGCTCCACGTCGGGGCGCATGGCGAACCCCGCCAGCCAGCGCTTGAACCTGCCCCAGTCCACCCGTTCAGTCTACGAAAAAGGGAGGCCGCGGCCTCCCCCAGGGTCGGGGCGCGAAGCTACTCGGCCTCTTCTTCTTCCTCGGCCTTGCCGCGCTTGATCAGCTCGGGTTCCGCTTCGAACTCTTCGGCCTCTACGGCTTCGGCTTCAAGCTTCTCCACGTCCTCGGGCGGCACCACCGTGGCCACGACGGACTCGGGGTCGGTGAGCAGCTCCACCCCTTCGGGCAGCGCCAAGTCGGAGGCGTGGAGCGCGTCGCCGATCTCCAGGCTGGAAACGTCGACCTCGATGAAATCGGGGATGTTGCGCGGCAGCACGCGCACCTCCAGGTCGGTGAGCGGCGTCGAGAGCACGCCCCCCAGCTTGACGCCCCTGGCCTCGCCCACGAACTTGAGGTTGACGTACATGTCCAGGGTCTGGCCCTTGGTGAGCACGTAGAAGTCCACGTGCTCGGGGCGGCGGCGGCGCTTGTCGAGCTGCACCTGGCGGACGACGGTGTCCACCGTCTCGCCGTCGGGCAGCTCGAGCGTGATCACGTGGTGCACGCCGGCGTTGCGGAACACCTTGTCGAACTCGCCCAGGTGGACGTAAAGCTTCTTGTTGACGTTCTTGTTGTACATGATGCCTGGCAGCTTGCCCTCCTGCCGCAGCACCTTGGGTTTTTCCGACTCGCGGTGGTAGGCTTTGAGCTTGTACTCCATGCTTCCTCCTCGGCCGTGTGCATCCAAGGCACACGGCGCCGGCACTCCGGCACGCAAACCCGATTGTACGCGGGCGGTGGGCCCGGGGTCAACCGCAGCGGGCGGGAAGCGGGGCGGCCCCCCTTCCCACGCCCTACCGCCTACCTCCTAAATCAACGCCGAAACCGACTGGTGCGTGTGCACCGCCCGGATTGCCTGCGCCAGCAGCGGAGCGGTCGAGAGGATCCCGTACCCCTCGCCGGCGTCCAGGGCGATGGTGTCGGTGAAGACGACCCGCTCGATGCCCATGTGCGAGAGGTTGCTGCGCGCCGGACCTACGAGCACCGCATGGGTCGCCATCACCACCGCCTCGGGCTTGGCCCCCGCGGCCACCAGCGCGTCCACCCCGCGGCGGATCGTGCCGCCGGTCGAGACGATGTCGTCGATGATCAGCGGCCGCAGCCCCTCCACGTCGCCGATCACGTAGGTGACCTCGGTTTCGGTGGGGCCGGTGCGGCGCTTGGCCAGCATGGCCATGGGCAGGCCCAGCAGGTTGGAAAGCCGCCGCGCCTCCTCGGCGCGACCGGCGTCGGGGCTGACGACGACCGACCCTTCCACGAGCCCCTCGCGTTCGATGTACTCGGCGAAGAGGCGGACGGAACGCAGGTGGTCGACCGGGATGTTGAAGAAGCCCTGGATCTGCGGGGCGTGCAGATCGATGGAGATCACCCGGTGGTACCCCGCCCGCTCGATCAGGTCGGCCACCAGCTTGGCGCTGATGGGCTCGCGGCCGATGCTCTGCTTGTCCTGGCGGGCGTAGCCGAAGTAGGGCACCACGGCGTTGATGCGGCCGGCGCTCGAGCGCCTTAGCGCGTCGGCGTAGAGCAGCAGCTCCATCAGGTTCTCGTTGACCGGCGGAGCCGTGGGCTGGATTACGTAGACGTCGTTGCCGCGTACGCTCTCCCCCAGCTGCAGCCGCACCTCGCCGTCGGGAAAGCGCTGCACCAGCGACTCCCCCAGCGGCAACCCCAGGTAGCCGGCGATCTTCTCGGCCAGCGGGCGGTTGGCGTTACCCGAGAAAAGCTTCATAAGGCACCCCTTCGGCTCCAATCTTAACCGTCGAGGTGGGTCAAGGTGTCCTCGACAAGCGCCGCGAGCTTGCGGGACACCTCCTCCAAAAAGGCCTCGAACGCCCCCGGCGCGGCCGTGTCGGCGGCGTCGGTGACGGCCCGAACCAGCGCCATCGGCACCCCCAGCCTGCGCGCCGCCCACAGCGCCGCCGCCCCCTCCATCTCCACCGCGTCGGCGCCAAAGGTGTGCCGGATCCAGCGCGCCTTCTCGGGATCGGCCACGAAGGTGTCCCCGCTCGCCACCCGGCCGCGCACGTGATGGTAACCGAGCCGCTGAGCGCTTTTGTGCAACGCGCCCGCGAGCACGGGGTCGGCGGGGATGAAGCGCTCGCCGCTGTCGAGCTCGCCCGGTTCGCGGCCCAGCGGGGTCAGGTCCATGTCCCACTGCACCGCGTCGTCGGCGATCAGCACGTCGCCTGTGGAAAGCGCGGGGTTCAGCGAACCCGCCACCCCCAGCCAGACCGCCCGCGACGGCGCATAGCGCGCCGCCGCCCAGCCCACCACCGCGCCGGCCGCCGCCTTGCCGATGCCGCTTTCCAGGAGCCGCACCTCGCGTGCGCCCAGCTCGCCGGCAAACGCCGGCCAGGGGGCCTCGAGCTTCTCTGTGCGCGCCATGCGCGCAAGCACCGCCTCGGCCTCTTCGCCCTCGGCGGCCAGGAGCAAAATCGGCCCCTCCACGCTAGCGCCCCTCGATCAGAATCGTTTCCTGAACGTGCAGCCCCTTCTCGAGCACGTGGCGCGACCAGAACTTGGCCTCTTCCAGGTCGTGGTCGCGGTAATTGCCGCACTCGAGCGGGTTGGCCGCCGGCACCGGCCCCTCGTGGGCGACGATGTCGGCCAGCGCCTTGGCAAACGCGTCCATCACCGCCTCGGGCGCGGGCTCGCCGATGATCACCGCGTAGAACCCGGTGCGGCAGCCCATCGGGCTCACGTCCACGATCCCCTCCAGGTGGTCGCGCATCCTCATGGCGAGCAGGTGCTCGAAGGTGTGCATCGCCCCGGTGCCGATAACCTCGCGGTTGGGCTGGCCCACCCGCAGGTCCCACTTGCTGATCACCTCCCCGCCGGGGGTGTGCTTCAGGTCGGCCAGGCGCACGTACGGCGCCCGAACTTTGGTGTGGTCCAGATCGAACGAGGCAACCTTGGCCATGGGTCCATTGTAGGACGAACAACGCGGACCTTTCCCTGAGCATATGAACCTTTCTCGGAAATGACCCGCAGTACGATAGCAGCAAATGAACCGCAACCGAGAAAAGCCGCTGGCCCATACTGCGGGCGCAGCGGGAAAACCCCAACCCCTCTCGGAGCACCTTTTGGCCGTCGCACAGCTGGCCGCCGAACTGGCCAGGCCCCAGGGCGAGGCCGCCGCCGCTACTGCGCTGCGCGAAGCCGCCAGCGCCCGACCACCGAAAGCCGGGACACCCCTCGTCGTCGCTACTACGCGAAAAGTTGTTCGCGAACCGCCCCTCAGAGGCGCGCAAACTCCACAACCTGGCCCGTTCGGCCATCCTGATCGACGAGGCGCAGAGCCTGTTTCCAGAGCTCTTGCGCGGCGCTACTTCGGTAGAACATGGAATGCCGCGCCTGGAAAAGTAACCGATACCCTATCCCCCGGCAAAAGCGTATCCGTCTCTTGGGGATCGTACACCACCGCCGCGATCGTCCGGTCTTGAATCTTGATTTCGTACTCCATCGTCGCACCCAGGTAGACCCCGTGAACCACCTCCCCCTCGAAACCGTCGCCCGAGTTGCTCAGCCGCACAGCCTCAGGACGCACCACCAACAAGACCTCCTGACCCGGTGTCAGGTCCGCGGCAGGGTTGGGTACGGAAGTCGTTTTACCAAACACCTTGACCGCAACGTGGGCTTCGTCGCGCTCCACCACCTGGCCCTCGATGAAGTTGGCCCGGCCGATGAAATCGGCCACGAAAACCGTGGCGGGCCGTCGGTAAATTTCGGCAGGGGTACCGATCTGCTCGATTCTACCGGCGTTCATCACAGCGATCCGGTCCGACAGGCTCATCGCTTCTGCCTGGTCGTGGGTCACGTAAACCGTAGTGATCCCCAGCCGCTTCTGCAGACTGCGGATCTCTAAGCGCATCTGCTCCCGCAGTTTGGCGTCCAGGTTGGAAAGGGGCTCGTCAAAGAGAAGAACCTGGGGCTCCATGACCAAAGCTCGAGCCAGGGCCACCCGTTGCTGCTGACCACCGGAAAGCTGGTGCGGTTTTCGATCGCCCATCCCCTCCAGGCCCATCAGCTCCATGGCCTTCGCCGCCCGCGCCTGGATCTCCTGCTTGTTCAGTTTTTGGATTTCCAAACCGTAAGCGATGTTGCCCAAGACGGTCATGTGCGGGAAGAGGGCGTAGCTTTGGAAAACCATCGCCATCGGCCGCTTGTTTGGCGGCAGCCTTCCTATCGGTTTCCCGTTCAGGTTGATTTCCCCCGAGGTGGGGAATTCGAACCCGGCGATAAGACGCAGGGTGGTGGTCTTTCCGCAACCCGACGGTCCCAGCAAGGTAACGAACTCCCCCGGCCCGATCTCCAGGTTGAGCTCGTCGACTGCCCGTACCTCCCCCCGGGAACCAAAGACCTTCACGATGTCCTTCAGAACCAAACTGGCTGAATCCATTGCACCACCCCTCAGCTCTCGATAGGCCTTTCAGCTCCGGTCTTAGAGCCAACAACCAGATACATAAGCCCGATAGCCGTTAAGACGATGGCGATCAGCACCACGCAGTAGGCCGCCGCGTTGCCAAAACGCCCCGTCTCTGCCTCGTTGAGAATCTGCGCGGTCATGATCCGCCAACGGGGCGTCACCAGGAAGATGATGGCCGAAAGGGAGGTCATCGAGCGGGAAAAGCTGTAAACCATTCCAGCCAGGAAAGCCGGTCGGATCAGCGGCACCGTGATCCGCCTGAAGGTGGTCAAGGCGCTGGCTCCCAAGCTGGCCGAAGCCTCTTCCATGGCGTTGTCGATCTGTTGCAGCGAGGCAACGATGGAGCGGACGCTGCCCGGCACGCTGCGGACCATATAGGCGAGGACGATGATCGCGGCTGTTCCGGTGAGTTTGGGGAAAACGCCGCTCCACATCGGTTCCCTGAAGGCCAGAATAAACCCGATACCTACGACCGTGCCGGGAACGGCCAACCCCAGCACCGAAGTGAAGTCGATTAAGCTGCGGCCGGTAAACCTGCGCCTCACCACCAAGTAGGCGATCAGCAGCCCCATGACCGCCGCCAGCGGCGTGGCGGTGGAAGCCAACAGGGTGGTGTCGATCATGGCAGCAGATCCGTATCCAAAGAGAACGAAGCGGAAGTGATCGAGGGTCAGCTGGTAGTTGATGCCCCAGACCTTGGTCACCGCGCCCACGAAGATAAAGCCGTAGACCAAAGCAACCAGCCCGGCAACAAAGAGCGCGAGCGAAAAAACCGGCCACTTGACCCAGGGCGAATCGATGGTGCTTGCCTGGCCGGTTGGCTTACCGGTTACGGAAACATAGGAGTTGCGCGAAACCCAATAGTACTGCAGGAAGAAGAGGGTCAGCGATGGAACCAGCAACAGGAGCGAGAGCACCGCACCCGCGTAGAGGTCGTACTCGCCAATGATGGCCAGGTAGATGCGCGAGGAAAGCACCGTATAGTTACCGCCGATAAGCAGCGGGTTGGCCAGATCGGCCATGGCCTCCACGAAGAGAAGGAGGAACGAGCTGGCCAGCCCCGGGGTCAGCATTGGCAGGGTGATCGTGCGGAAAACCCGCCAGCGGCTCGCCCCCAGGCTGGTGGCCGCCTCCTCAAGAGCGGGGTCCAGGGCCCGCATCATTCCCAGCAACGTCATGTAGGCTACCGGGAAAAAGGAAACCGCAAGAACGAAGATCAAACCGTCCAAGCCGTAGACGTCGTAACGCAGGCCGAGCAGCTTCTTGGTGATCAAGCCGCTCCGTCCAAACAAAACAATGGTGGACATGGCCACGGCAAAAGGGGGCGAGATGATGGGTAAGATTCCTATCAGATTGAAAAACCTCTTGAAGGGAACGTCCAGCTTTACCTGTACGAACGCGAAGAGGAAGCCCAGGGCCGTTCCTACGCTGGCCACCCCAAGTCCCATCCACAGCGTGTTGAGGATGACCCTCCAGGTGCCCCGAGCCGTTACTAGGCGGCGCCACGCCTCTGCGGCCTCGGCCCCGAAGCTTACGGAGAGGATCTTGTAGAGGGGGTAGACGACGAAAATCGCCAGGAAACCCACGGAGATCAGCAACCCAAGCGCCAGCGCTCCGTCCTGACCCAGGCGACGGAACTCCCCCAGTCGAAAACGCAAGTTGGCGCGCACGCTCGCTCCTTTGCAAAGGCAAGGCGGCGCCTAGCTGCGGCGCCTCCTTGCCGGGAGGATGTCTTCAGAACCTACTTCCCAGGTGCGGACGCGCCTTCGCGGACTTCTTCGCCAAAGCGCTCGGACAATCTGGAGCGCAGTTTTCCAGACTCTTCGTGATCGTAGGAAAGCAGCTTGACTTGATCCAGAGAGATAGCTTCCTTGGGGACCACGGTTTTGGGATTGGAAGGAACCTGGTACGACTTCACGGTAGCCGCAATGGCCTGGGCCTCGGGGCTGAGCGCCCAGTCCATCCAGAGCTTGGCGGCGTTCGGGTGCCTGGCTCCCTTGATCAGGGCCTCGGCACCGATCTCGTAACCCGTCCCCTCCTTCGGGAAGGAAACGACCAGATCCACTCCGGTTTCCTCGCGAAACTTGACGCAGTCGTGGGAGAAGATGATCGCAACCGGAACTTCGCCAGCGGCGGCCATCCTGCCCGGAGCCGAACCGCTCTTGGTGTACTGGAAGATGTTCTCGTTGACCTTCTTCAGATAGTCGAAGGCCGCCTCCTCACCGCGCAGCACCACCTGCGTGTAAAGGAAGGTGTAGGCGGTGCCCGAGGTGCGCGGATCGGCCACGGCGATGCCGTTCTTCAGCTTGGGGTTCAACAGGTCGTCCCACGAGGTGGGGGGTTTGATCCCCAGCTGGTCCAACAGCTCCTTGTTGGAGCAAAAACCGAGGGCGCCAACGTAGATTCCGGTCCAGACGCCGTTCTTGTCTTTGAGTTCGTCGGGTATTTCCGCAGCTCGAGGAGGAACGTAAGGCTCGATCAAACCTTCCGCGTAAGCGGCCATCTGGCCTTCGTTGGGCCCTCCCCACCACACGTCGAACGAGGGGTGCCCCGCCTCGGCGCGCAAACGCGCCAACGACTCGCCCGAAGACATCCGCACGTAGCTGGTCTTGATACCGTACTTCCTTTGAAAGGCAGCTACCATTGCCTGGGCCCAGTCCTCCTGCGGTCCGGCCAAGACCACCAGCTCGCCCTCGGTGTTGGAAGGCTTACCCGCCAACGCCGCCGCCAACAGCGCCAAGGCAACCATCGTAGCCACAATCAAAGCAACACGTCGCATACTGACCTCCTTAGTTGGTAGTAACAGCTGCTCCTCTCAAACGTCTAGGGTTGTGCAGGAACAGTATACTCCCCACCAGCCCCCCGTGAGTTTTCCTGCAGACCACGCCCGCCTTGGTCGTGAACCCGCGGGCGGTTTCGTAGACTTCTCAGCGCCGTTCTCAACGAAGCCGCTTCGCCAACGGCAACAGGGTTCGCGCCTCATGCGGGCGGCTCGTTTTCGATCCTTGAAGGCTGCGGCTTCACCTTTCCACCCGGCAGCCGACGCGCTCGGTGGCCACGACCACGTCGTCGTAGAGGATGGTCTGCACCGGGGACGGGTCGAGGCCGCGGTCGATCAGGGCCTGGCGCTTCTTCTGGTAGGTGTCGAGCTGGTAGTAGGCGTCGAGGAAGAGCCTCTGGAACTGCACCTCGGCGCTGCTGCGGAAGTCGAACCCCTCGAAGGGCCGCGGTTCGGTGCAGGCCGACCAGCGGCAGTCGCCGGCGTGGTAGAAGCGGTCGCGCAACCAGCTGCCCAGCGGATTGCCCGGGCGGTAGTGCTCCACCAGGCGGCCGTCCACCCACAAGGCCAGCTCGCCGTCGCTCGAGCCCACCCGGTTGGCGCGGGCCATCACCTCGAGGCAGACCCAGCGGTCGCGTGCGAAGGGGGTCTGCTGCGGCGGGTGGAAGACGTTGCCGTAGTAGTAGGTCGTGCCCTGGTCGCCCTCGCAGCCCGGGGTTGCGGAGCCGTCGTTGCAACGGCCCGAGCGCATCTTGTACCAGTAGGCGTAGAACATGAAGTCGTCGTCGTTGGTCACGTCCAGGTCGAACCAGAAGCCGCGGTCGCCCGGGGGCACGGTGTTGGCGATCCCGCTGCCGTTCCAATCGTCGGCGCGCGCCGCGAAGCGCACCCAGTGGTGCGGGTTGGGGGCCACGCCCACGAAACGGGCGTAGAACCGCACGTAGATCACGTCGGTCTTGCGGGCGAAGGTCTTGCGGGTGCTGGCGGAGATGTAAGGATCCTCGTTCAGGTCGGCCTCGGTGACCGTCGAGCGCAGGTAATGCGAGCCTCCGTGGGCGAGCGCGGCGTCGGTTTCGATGTGAAGGTAGCGGGTGTCTGCGGAGGGCCGGTCCCAGCGCCCCCAACCGGACTCGAAGTCCTCGTGAAAGAGCACCGCGGGATCGCCTCCGATGCCCGCGTCGGCCGGGTAGCGCTGCGAAAGCGTTCCCCCGGGTACGCCCTTGCCGCTGCCGCAGCCTGCCAGCAGAA
>Ga0256841_1002783_pt1 | contig 13577 bp, 7 predicted proteins | sample 356308metaG_FD_185971 | JGI IMG/M metagenome (GOLD analysis project Ga0256841, IMG submission 185971) | Hydrothermal vent microbial communities from Mid Atlantic Ridge, Atlantic Ocean - 356-308 | ecosystem: Environmental > Aquatic > Marine > Hydrothermal vents | place: Atlantic Ocean: Mid...
AGAAATGAAAAAATAGCTTAATAAAAAATGTGTCTTTCTCTAACACGGGCATCAAGGCGGAAACTGCCACGCGGGGGATGAATAGGCCGGTGTAAGTTTTTCGAGCGTGCTCGCGCCGGTTAGGCCTATCGTGGCGGCGGATTTTATGATCCCCTTGCTATCCCGCCTGCGGCGGTCTATCAAGCGGATCGAACGTCCCTCCCCCGCATAATAGCCTACGGCATTATGCGCGCTCGGAACGATCATCCGCCGCCACGTTAGTAGCTTTAATAGGATAGTATATTATGAATGATAAAATTTTATTGTTCTTTGGTTCTGGAATTTCTTATTTAAGTGGTTTACCAAATACTGATGAAATTACGAATCATATCATGAGAAATAAATGGCATGAACATACAGATCAAAATTTTTATCCTGGGGAACATCCTAGTGAACTTTACAGAAAAACTGATATAACAAAACGAATTCAAAAGTTTCTCTCTATTCTTAAAGAGTTTTCAGATCCATATTTTCGCCAAAGAAGAGGAAATGAAGCTAATTATGAAGATTTATTTTATTTATGTAATCAAATTTATGATAATGAATCAATGGAAATAGATAACCCATTATTAGTACCTTTTTTATATCAATTACATAACAAACTAGTTGGATTAGATATTTATACAAAAATTCCACCGAAAAATAAAAAAATAGACATCAAATATTTATCTGAACGTTCAATTTCATTGATTCAAAATGTGGTTTGGAATTTATTGTCTACTCAAGAAAATCCTAAAGGTTTAGATTTAATATTAAAAATAATTGATAATTTTAATTTTATAAAAATAGCAACATTGAACCATGATTTATTAGTAGAGAGAATATTAGATATTCATTCTATTAACTATTGTGATGGATTTGGAAAACCAAAAGGTGAAATAAGATATTTTGAACCTGACTTGTACGATAAAGAAGAAAAAGTAAAATTATTTAAATTACATGGTTCATTAAACTGGTATAGATTTAGAGAAGAAATTAATAATAGAACTATTGATCGATATGGAATGGCTTTAAAACCGGATCATTGGCATTTAAAAGATTCAAATGGTCATTTTGTAAATACAATCGATGGTACACCATTATTTTTAACAGGTTCTTATAATAAAATGCTAGATTATAATTTTGGAATCTTCAAAATTATTCATAATAAATTTGATAATATGTTGCCAAATATTAATACAATAATTATGTCTGGATATGGATGGAATGATAGGGGAATAAATGGTAGGCTGTTCCAGTGGCTTGGGTCATCATTTAAAAATAAAATAATTTTATTGCATGAAAATCCTGAAGATTTAAAAAGATATTCTAGAAGTGCATTATGGCATAAGTATGATGGATTAGTTAAAGAAAAAAGACTTATTCTAATAAAAAAGTGGTTTTCGGATACCAAATATTCTGATATTCAAGAGTATGTAAATTAATTGTTTGGCTACTAACAACGGCTTCAACAATGACGCGAGCACGCGGGACATGAATAAGGAAGTGTAAGTTTTTCAATGCGTGCTCGCGCAGGTTAAGCCTATCGTGCGTGGCATTTCTGTAAAATAATTGTATTTTGATTAATTTTATATATCTTTAAATTTACCAAGCGTTAACAATATCAATCTTATACATAGAAAAAGGAAAACAAAATTAAATGTTCAGTCCTAATGAATTCGCCGATTTTATTTGGAATATTAAAGAACTTATAAGAGACGAGTATTCAGAAAAAGATTACGAAGACGTTATTCTTCCTTTTACCCTATTACGACGCCTGGATTGTGTTTTAGAAAAAACACAAAATAAAGTAGATGAAGCATTCAAAAAATACAGCAAACAACCGCCCGGGACTTTAGACCGGTTGCTTACCAAGGCGGCAGGCCAGCCTTTTTACAACACATCCGGTTTTACGCTATCCAGTTTAACGAAGATACCCGCCGACCTGGGCGAAAATTTCGATAAATATCTCAAAGGATTCAGTAATAATATAAAAGACATACTTTACAATTTTTCCGGCGGTGAAGAAAAAGGACTTTCTCCAATTTACGAAACACTGCTCAGGAAAGACCTGCTTTTGGTCGTCACAAAAGAATTTACAAATATTGACCTGCACCCGGAAGTGGTTGACAACCACGATATGGGCACCATCTTCGAAATTCTCATCCGAAAAGCAAAGGAAACCACCAATGAAAAGGCAGGACAGTATTACACCCCACGTGAAATAGTTAAACTTATGGTAAATTTAGTTTTTACCAGCGAAACCGAAAAATTGCAGGAACCTGGGAAAGGGGTAATGATTTACGACCCCTGCTGCGGAACCGGCGGAATGCTGACAACAGCAAAAGAACATTTGCTGAAAACCATAAATCCAAAACTCGATGTTTATCTGTTCGGACAGGAAATAAACGAACAGACATACGCCATCGCCAAATCGGATATGTTAATGAAGGGCGAAAAGGCGGAAAATATCAAACACGGCAACACCATTACCCGCGATAAACTGCTCAGCCATCATTTTAATTATATGTTAACCAATCCACCCTTTGGCGACGACTGGAAAAATATCCGCGAGTTTGTCGAAGAAGAAGCGAAAACCAAAGGATACACAGGCAGATTTGGTGCGGGAACACCGGACGTAAGCGACGGCTCGTTTCTGTTTCTGCAGCATATGATTTCCAAAATGGATGCGCGCGGCTCTAAGATAGCCATCGTTTTTAACGGCTCGCCCTTGTTTAACGGGGACGCTGGCGGCGGCTGGTCGAATATCCGCGGCTGGATAATGGACGATTTGGATTTACTCGACTGCATCGTGGCGCTGCCAAAGGATTTGTTTTACGCCACCAATATCAGCACCTATGTGTGGATTTTGAACAACCGGAAACCGGAAACGCGCAAGGGAAAGGTATTACTAATCAACGGCATTCATAAAAATTTTTATAGTAAGTTGCGCCGCAGCATCGGTAAAAAACAGGTGGAAATTTCCGAAGCCGGCATCAAACTGATTACCGAGATGTATCAGGCGTTTGAAAACAAAACAATGGACATTGAAGAAGAAGACGGCAGCCTGAAATCCAAAGAAGTGGCCAAGGTCTTTAACGTAGAAGATTTTAAATACACCAAAGTAACGGTTGAACGCCCTCTGCGGCTCGCTTATGATATAAACGACGAACGCATTGAAAATCTGAAATCCAACGAAAAATTTATCAATCTGGCCTCTTCCAAAAAGAAAGACCCGCTTAAAGCGCAAGCGGATATCGAAAGGGGAAAGCAAAAACAGCGGGAAATATTAACTGCTTTGGATAAATTGAAAAACGAAGTCAAAATAATGGACGACCGCATTTTCTTTGAAATCATTGCCGATGGACTTTCTTTTAAATTGAATAAGCAACTCATAAAACTCTTGCGCGATGCGCTGGGCGAAAAAGACGAAGACGCCAAAGAAGTTTTTGAAAACCCTTTCGACGCGCCAACGCAAAGCGGCGCGGTATGGCAATGGCAAATAAAACCCCTGCCCGACAGCGACCTGCGCGACGCCGAAAACATTCCCTGGAAAACCGATATTGAAGAATATTTTAAAACAGAAGTGCTGCCCTTTGTGCCCGACGCCTGGATGGACCGCAGCAAGGACAAGATTGGTTACGAAATTCCCTTTACCAAATATTTTTACGAATACAAACCCCTGCGGGATCTGGAAGAAATTATGGCTGATATCGAAGCCCTGGAAGATGAGACCGAAAATTTATTAAGAGAAATTAAAGATGAGTGAAAAAACACTTCCGGCAAAACATCTGTCTGCAAGAGTTCCCTGGCATGACAATAAATGGAATGGGACAGTCTGCAATAATCCCACGGACAATTCATTCTGCAGAATTCTTGCGAGAATTGATTCAATAAAAGAACCGGATGTTGAAGAGAAATTAAAAAATAAAAATATTGATGATACCATTCAACCCCCTTGCGTTCATGAAAAAGGCACCTTTTTGTCGCCTAATTCATTTATACGAGTTTCAAAACACGCCTGGACGGATATTAATTCTTTATACAAGGATTTCCTTCCTTGCAACATTGTGCACGAACCATATTCCTTTAATGCGGTTCCATTTTTATGGATGATGAAAACAAAAGCAAATGAATTCCCAGCCCATCATTCAGAAAAGGCCGAGATCTATGGGTTGGACTATTATCCCGATCTGGAAGCAGAGATAGACGAGCAGTTAGGATTTAAAGGCAATATGTGGGTTCAACATCCGGATAATCAGAAAGCCTTGTTAAACGGTTTTTTCGGATGTTTAAAACCATCAAAATCTCTGGTTTTCTTTTACGCCAAACACACACCTTTGAGTGAACCCAACTCAAGAGTCATTATCGGCGCGGCAAAAATTAAATCTGTTGGTGATTTACTGGAATATAATTACCCGCCTAATTATAAAGGACATCGCGGATATGTTTGGGATAGGATTATAACCCATTCGCTTACTGGTAAAGATCCCGATGGCGTGATTCTGCCATACCACGATATAATCGATTTTGTAGACAAAAATGACCTGGATGTGGATTTGTCGTCATTTGCTGTTTATGCGCCGGAATTTATGCAGTTTTCCTATGCATCCGAACTGGTTGAGCATGATACCGCCATAGATTCTTTATTTGCAATGGCGGAGCATCTTCAAAAAGCGTCTGAACTACTTGGCAAAAGTTTCAAAAAGGAACTGGATTGGATAGACAATGAAATCAGTAAAATCTGGGATATGCGTGGCGCATTCCCAGGAATCGGCCCCGTGCTGTCCGCATTGAAAATTTCAAACGGAAATACCATATCGTGGGAAATAGAAAAACACATCATAGAAAAGGACGGGGATTTATACCAGACGAATCCCTGGCAAATATTCGAAGAATCCGTGGCAGAACCAAAAAAACATTTGGGTGCAAAAGGCGATGAACTTTTTGACGCGACTGTGCGCAAAATATGGAAACTCACTGCACCTAAGAAAAAAGCATTGATAAAATTGTTGAGCCGCTGTCAGTTAAACAATGAGCAGGCGGATTTCATTATTAATTATACCAAACAAATCGCAGAAAAAAAATCTTATATTCTGGAAAATCCTTATCTCATATTTGAAAAATCACGTTTTAATTTAAACGGGTTATCCTTTAAACAAATTGATAAAGCAATTTTACCGGCGCCAAAGATAAGAGAAGCCTTTCCCCTGGATTCGGCATCCAAAATGGAAGACGAACTTGATGTGCGAAGACTGCGGGCTCTATCCGTTTATGTGTTGGAACGGGCTGCGGAAGAGGGCCATTCCATTTTACCTTTCAACGACTTTTTGGCGCGAATTCAGTCCATCAAACTGGAATCTGATTTACCGATTACGGATGATGTGTTAACAGCGCTTTTAAGAGACGATTTTATCCATTCCGAGTTGTTGGTAATCTGGGATGAAGATGAAGAAGAAATCCGGTTCGTTAAATTACAGCGCCTGGCTGAAGTGAAAAACCTGATTTTAAACAAACTCGATATTGATAATGCCCTGAATTTTACGTATGGCATCGAAAAGGACTGGCTGGGTCTGATAAATAATTATCCTGATTTTGCCAGACAGGATGAGCAAAGTGAGCCTGATGAAATTGAACAACTGGCAAGAAAAGAAAAAGCCGAAGCATTACGAATACTCTGCAATTATAAAGTCTCTGTGTTGATTGGGCCTGCAGGTTCCGGCAAAACCACCCTGTTGAAAATATTTCAATCCATTCCGGAAATTAAAAACGGCGGCATTATAAAACTGGCGCCAACCGGCAAGGCACGTGTAAAACTCGGGCACGACGCCAAAACGGTTGCCCAGTATCTATATCCCGAAAGATACGATATTGAAACGGGACGATATTATCCCAATGAAGAAGCGCCTAAAGATGCATCCGCGGAAACGATTATCATCGACGAAGCGTCGATGCTTACGGAAGAAGCGCTTGCAGCCGTATTCGATAAACTCGGATTTGTAAAGCGAATCATTCTGGTAGGAGACTACCGCCAACTTCCCCCCATCGGAACCGGCAGACCCTTTGTCGATATCGTAAATAAAGTTAAACCCGCATCGTTTAAAGATAATATTATTGCAGGACCCTGTTACGCGGAATTGAGACAAATTCGCCGGCAGCATAATTCGCGCGAAATACGGCCGGATATCATTCTCAGCCGCTGCTTTGGCGATGAAATTGACAAGTTCGATCTGGAAACTTTCCACCGGATTGCGGCTGGAAATTATGAAAACGAATTTATCCGCCTGGAAAAATGGTATGATACCAGGGACTTTCGTGAGTTATTCGACCGCGTTTTACGCGAAGAACTGGACTTGTCGGATACCGAGCCGGAAAAGGATTTTAACCGCAGAATCGGGGCAATCGATTCCGGGGCCTATCAATACTTTAATTATGATTCGGCTGAAAAAATTATTGAAGACTGGCAAATTATCACACCCAACAACGGCTTTGCCCACGGTGTAAAAGAAGTAAACAAGTTTATTCAGAAAACCTATCGCAAAAATTTTATCGACCTTGCTCTGAACGTAAAAAAAGAAGGTCAGCAGTTCCCCAATAAAAGAAGAATCGCCAAACCCAAAGGGGCGGATAATTTTGTTTACGGTGATAAGGTCATCAATCTGCAAAACACTACCTGGAAGGCGAACCAATGGATTAAACCCAGAGAGAAAAAAGAAACCGCTCTGAACTATATCGCCAACGGTGAAATCGGTGTGGTTACCGGTGAATTCCGCAGTAACAAGGCCACTGGGAAAGGTGAACCCAACGTGGAAATCGCCTTTTCCACTCAGCCCGGATACAGTTATGTGTTTTGGCCTAACAGTCTGGATGAAGACGGCAAATATCCTATCGACCTGGCCTACGCCATTACCATCCATAAATCCCAGGGCAGCGGATTTAAAAAAGTCTTTCTTATTTTGCCGGCCCGGGGTCAGGCTCTTTCCCGTGAGCTGTTTTACACGGCGTTGACCCGGCAGGAAGATAAGATCATTATCCTGCACCAGGGCCCTTTTGGCGATTTTCTTAAATTTGCTTCGCCACTGGCATCCAGCACGTCACGCCGCTTTACCGATCTGTTCTTTGAGCCGACCATAAAAGAGATAGACCAAAAATATTACGACCCCAAATACATCAACGTTTCGGAAAGGGGCGAGCGGATGATTTCCAAAAGCGAAGTGATTATTGCCAATTGCCTGAACAAGTATAAAAACCAATTGACCTATTCCTATGAAGACAAACTGAAACTGGAAAGTTATGAAAAAGAAATAAAACCGGATTTTAAAATTCAAAACCTGCAAACCGGCAAAGTCTATTACTGGGAACACTGCGGTATGATGACCCTACAGCACTATCGCGATAAATGGGCAAATAAACTGGAAGCCTATAAGAAAGACGGTTTTGTCGATTACCGCAGCGCCACAGCCCAAGATGAAAAAGTTTTGATTGTTACCGAAGACACCGTTGCCGGTGGCGTGGATTCCCAGTATTTCGACCGTATTGTAAAAAAATATATCCTGAGCATTGAATGATAAATTGGAAGACGAGACCGAAGATTTGTTGAAAGAGATTAAGGAAGATTAAGTGTATACCTTTAAATCTGGTAAAACCAAAATTCTACATTTATCATTTGTCCCTGATAATTGGGAAATATGGAAATTAAAATTTTTAGTAAATCAAAAACTTAAATATGGCGCAAATGAAGTGGCAGAATTTGATGATGTCAATTATCCAAGATATATAAGAATTACCGATTTTGATGGTAATGGCCGACTTCGTTCTGATACTTTCAAATCTTTACCACCAGAAAAAGCAGAAGAATATTTGCTTGAAGATGGTGATATTCTGTTTGCCAGAAGCGGTGCGACAGTTGGAAAAACATTTCAATTTAAAAATTATAACGGCGCTGCGTGTTTTGCTGGATACTTAGTAATGGCAAGACCGGACACGACGAAAATTCTATCTGACTTTCTTTACTATTTTACCAAATCCGATTCATATTTAAATTGGATAAATAGCGTCTTTATTCAATCAACAATACAGAATGTTGGTGCTGATAAATACAGCATTATTGAACTTCCCAAACCTTCAATTTTTGAACAACAAAAAATAGCCGCCTTTCTCGACTACAAAACCGCGTTAATCGACAAATTTATTGCCAACCGCAAACGGCAGATTGAACTGCTGGAAGAGAAAAAAGCGGCCATCATCAACAAGGCGGTAACCAAAGGTATAAATCCAGGCGTCAAACTCAAACCGTCGGGCGTGGAATGGATTGGCGATATTCCAGAGCATTGGGAAGTGTTTAACCTTAAATACTTATTGATAGAAGGAAGTGAAGGATTACAAATAGGACCATTTGGCTCGATGATTAAATCTGATATACTGGTTCCTAATGGTTTCAAAATCTATGGACAAGAAAATGTCATTTATGATGATTTTACGATAGGTGAAAAATATATAGATAAATATGATTTTCAACGGCTATCTAAATATACAATTTCCCCAAACGATATTGTTATAACTATGATGGGCACAGCAGGTAGGTCAAAGGTTGTTCCAAGTAGTATTGAAAAAGGAATTATGGATTCACATTTAACAAGAATAAGAATTAAACCAAGTCTTGTTTCAAACACATTCATATCCTTATTAATAAACGATTCTGATTACATAAAAAATAATATTGCGTATGAGAGCAGGGGTTCAATTATGGATGGTCTGAATTCGACTATAATAAAAACGTTGAAGATTGCCTTACCACCGAAAAATGAGATAGACAAAATTGAAAATTATCTAAAACTAGAAGTAAAAAAGATAAAGTCACTATCTGAAAAATACAAGAAACAAATCGAATTAATTGAAGAATACAAAACATCTCTTATTTCAAAAGCGGTGACCGGCAAGATTGACGTGCGCGACTGGCAGCCACCCAAAAAGGAAAACGTATGAACGGTTTTAACGAACAACATTTTGAAGACGTTGTCTTTGAATATCTGAAAAACAGCCCTTTATATATTTCACGGGAATCCAAAGATTTCGATTTGGATAAATTGTTTGATACGGAAATGCTGGAACAGTTCATCAAAACAACCCAGCCCGATGAGTGGAAAAAACTACAAAAGCAATTTCCCGGCAATGAGATTGAATCGGTAATTTACGAATTCAACAAACTCAAACACAGGCGCGGTCTGCTGGAACTTATCCGCAAAGGCTTTCCGCTGCAGGGCGCCAAACTGCAATTCGCTTATTTTAAACCGTCATCCGGCTTTAACGAAGAACATAAAAAGAAATACCAGGCCAACCGCTTTGCCGTTATCCGCCAGTTTCACTATTCGCAAAAATTCCCGGAAAAATCCATCGATTTGGTGATTCTTCTCAATGGCATTCCCATTATCACAATGGAACTAAAAAACGAATTCACCGGGCAGAACGTGACTCACGCTCAGGAACAATACCGTAAACGCCGGGAAGCCAGCGACCCGTTTCTGCAAACCTGTCTGGTGCATTTCGCCGTGGATAACAACGCGGTTTTTATGACCACACGGCTGGCAAACGGCGCAACCAAATTTTTACCGTTCAACAAAGACGTTAAAAATCCCATCGTCAAAGATAATTTCGCGTCTTGCTATTTATGGGAAGATATTCTGCAGGCGGACAGTCTGCTCGATTTATTGCAAAATTATATTCACTACGCAACGGATGAAGAAAGCGGCAAGGAAAAAATCATCTTCCCGCGTTATCATCAATTGGATGCGGTGCGAAAACTTTTGAACAAAGCAAAAGAAAATGGTTCGGGAATAAATTATTTAATTCAGCACAGCGCCGGTTCCGGCAAATCCAATTCCATCGCCTGGCTGGCGCATCAGTTGGCCAACCTGCATCAAGACGACGAACTCGTTTTTGACAGCGTGGTCATTATCACCGACCGCCGCGTGTTGGACCGCCAGTTGCAAAACACGGTCAAGCAGTTTGAGCAGGTAAAAGGCGTTGTTAAAAAAATAGATAAAAATTCCAGACAATTAATCGAAGCGCTGCAAAACGGTGAAAAGATTATCATCAGCACCCTGCAGAAATTCGGCTATCTGGGCGAAATAGCCGACTTGCCTGGCAAGCGTTTTGCCGTGATTGTTGACGAAGCCCACAGTTCGCAGACCGGCGAGAATGTCAAAGATTTAAAAGTCGCGTTGACCGATGAAGACATCTTGAAAAAAATTATAGAAGAAGATGAAGAAAACGCGGAACCCAAAGACACGGTAGAATATGAACTGGAAAAGATTATCCGCAACCGTCAAAAATTGCCGCATCTTTCTTTTTTCGCCTTTACCGCCACGCCAAAGCCCAAAACGCTGGAACTGTTTGGCATTCCCGACCCGAACAGCCGCCTGAATTACCGGGCGTTTCATACCTACTCAATGCGCCAGGCTATTGAAGAAGGCTTTATTCTGGATGTGCTGCAAAACTACACCACCCGCGAAACCTATTTTGAACTCATTGAAAATGAAAAAGCAGAAGACGAAAAAGAATTTGAAAAACTTAAGGCCAAAAAACTGCTGCTGGCCGAAGTCAGCAAACATCCCCACGCCATTGAAACCAAAACCCATATTATGCTCAATCATTTTATGGAAAAATCGATATACAAGATTGCCAATAAAGCAAAGGGAATGCTGGTTACCAGTTCGCGTTTGCACGCGGTTTTATATAAGCAGGCGTTCGATAAAATTATCAAAGAAGAAGGCTATCCCATAAAAACGCTGGTGGCTTTTTCGGGCACGGTTGAAATAGACGGTGAAAAATATACCGAAAATTCGATGAACGGCCCAAAAGTCAGAGACATTGCCGAAGCGTTTAAAGATCCTTCCAATAAAATTCTAATCGTAGCCAATAAGTTCCAAACAGGTTTTGACCAGCCTTTGCTTCATACGATGTATGTGGATAAAAAACTTGCCGGCGTTGCCGCCGTTCAAACGCTTAGCCGGATAAACCGCATTGCCCCTAAAAAACAGGACACCTTTGTTCTTGATTTTCAAAACAAGCACGAAGAGATACAGGAAGCGTTTCAGGATTATTACCAGGCTACTATTCTGGATAAGGGCACGGATAAGCAAAAACTCTATAATCTGAAATATGAAATAGAAAAGCACGGCGTTTTTACGGAAGATGATATTGAATATTTTATCGATATGTTTGTGGCCAAGAAGGTGAAATCGGAAAAACTATCGCCGTTTTTTAAGCGCATTGTAACGGAAGGCTTTGAATCGCTCGACGATGAAGACAAAGAAGTTTTCAGAAAGAATGTTAAAGCCTATGTGCGACAGTATTCTTTCATTTCGCAGATAATCACTTTTGTGGATATCGACCTGGAAAAATTTTATTTGTTCGTAAAACTGTTATATAAATATCTGCCTTATGTTAAAGAAACGCTGCCTTTGGAAGTGGTTCAGATGGTGGATATGGATAAATTCCGTATTGATGAAAAAGAAAACGGCAGCATTCTGCTTAACCCTGAAGATTCGGTGATTGAGAATCCATCCGGCGACGGCCACGGCGCCAAAGTAAAAGTAACAGACCACCTAAAAGAAATCGTTAAAGAAATAAATGAAAAGTATGCCATCAATTTAACCGAAGCGGATAAAATTATAAATGGCATCAAAGAAAAACTTATCGAAAATGAAAGCCTGCGCGCCAGTTTTAAGGCCAATAATCTGGATGAGATAAAACGGCTGAAACTGAAAGAAAGCATTGAAGACGCTTTTATGGCCAATGTGGACGAGTATTTGAGTTTTATGAGCAAAATGGAAGAAGACCCGGGCTTCGGTAAATTTTTTACTTCGCACATTTATCACTGGTTTAACAATTATTTAAAGACAGAAGCATCACTTGCAGATGACGCATCCGTTGTAAAATATAATGGTTACGTCTATGTTGATTCGGCAAATTATGCTTTTGCGGAAGAATTCTATGATAGTTTAAAATCATTATTTGAAACATTCGGCTTTGAATTTTTAGATGACGGCGCCCAGGTACAAGGCTCGTGGGTTCGCAAAAAAATCAGTTTCTTTTTCCGTAAAACGGCTGAATTTGTAGAACCGGAAGAATCATTAGCCAAAATAAAGCAAGCGCTTGAATTAAAGCATATAGATAAAGTGCAGTCTGAAATTAACAAAAACAATATTGAAGCGGCTGCGGCTTTTGTTAAGGCCAACGAAAATGTAGATAATGCAGCGGCGGTGATGGGCCCGCTTCTATTTTTAAAAACAACGGTAGATGGCGTTTCAAATACGGTTACCCGTTTGCTCAATAAAGCCCAAATGAAATTTTTGGAAGAACATCCTGAGCTGTGTAATAATCCGCTACAAATTTTGGATGCATTAAAACAGTTACCGGCAGACGGCACGGTATAACCCGGGCATAAAGGCGAAAACGGCTAAGCGGGGCATTTATTGGCATTTTTAGTTTTTTTAAGCTTGGCAGTTCCGCTTATGCCCAATCCGTTAAATGCTTTCGTGTTCTTATTTATATTTCCGAATAAAGAATTCCAGAAACAATTTATAAATTTGCACTATGTACTGCAAAGTAGTACATTTCTAAAAAAATGAAGAAGGAATTATGATACAATTATCAGTAAATAAATTTAGGGCAAATTTAAAAACTTTTGTGGATCGAGCGATAAATGATCATATCCCTATTCGAGTTCGAAGACGGGCAGGACGCGATTTTATAGTTATGAGCGCTGAAGATTGGGAACGAGAACAAGAGACTTTATATGTTCTTCAAAATTCGTCATTAATGGCGCAAATTTATGAATCATTAAAAACACACAACACGAATACAGGATACAAACCTACAGAAGAAGAATGGGATGAGATCGATAGTCTTTGAGGGAAATACCTGGAATAAATACGAAGAACTACTCACAAAAGATAAGACTCTACATAAAAATCTATGCAAACTATTAAAAGATATGCAACGTAATGATCCATCTACCGGCTCAGGGAAACCGGAAGCACTAAAACATAATTTAAAAGGATTATGGTCAAGAAGAATATCCCGGAAAGATAGGCTGATTTACAAATTTGACCAGGACTATATTTATATATTTGCTATTGGCGGACATTACGATATTCCCATAAACTTACCCTCTGACAAATAACGTTCAAGAGGCATATTCCGGCATGTAACAAATCGCTTAACCGTTAAGTTCGCTTTTTTAATAAAGTGTAAATAAGGAAAGTCAAGGAAAAATCGGATTGAAATCATATCGATTTTTCTATTGAAAAGGTATACTAACAATGTTATTTTATATCAATTGGCAGAATAAGGGACAGGTATCGCAAACCCGTTTTTAACGACAGAGTCGTTATGGGAGGCTGCCTGTTCCTTTTAAAAACAATGGGAATGATTTTTTTTAGTGGTTCTGCCGTATTCCGTTTTCCATTTTTTCGTACCTGAGGGCTCTGCTTTTCCGCTTATCTTTTTCTACCTGATATCGTTATAGTCCATAAATTTCTTAATTTCTTCGAACA
>Ga0256841_1002784_pt1 | contig 13576 bp, 11 predicted proteins | sample 356308metaG_FD_185971 | JGI IMG/M metagenome (GOLD analysis project Ga0256841, IMG submission 185971) | Hydrothermal vent microbial communities from Mid Atlantic Ridge, Atlantic Ocean - 356-308 | ecosystem: Environmental > Aquatic > Marine > Hydrothermal vents | place: Atlantic Ocean: Mid...
CTATGGCTACCCCTATGGTGGCTACGGTGGTTATCCCTATGGCGGCTATCCGGGTTACTCAGGTTACGCCTACCCCGGTTATAGCTACCCAGGCTACTCCACCACGCAGCCAACCGCGCCGTCGGCAAGTGGCTCCGCCTCAACCTCAAGCAGCAGTAACTGACGTGACGAGCAGCAGTAGCTGAGGCATTGCATCACGGGGCGGAGCATCCGTCCCGTGATGTCTCATTCATCCACTGCAGTGGGAGGATCCGTCATGCTTGATCCACCACCCTGCCCACGCCTCGCTACCCGGTCTGCTTCGGCAGACTCAACCTGCGGGGATTGCGATCGCCGAAAGGGAATGGAATTTCCCGACCCGATCGGACCGGAGCAGCTCGGCGCATCGAGCTATTTCTTGCCTTGCTCGACTAGTTCGCGCAGCAGGGACTCGATATTCGCGAGGTGCTGTTCCATGCGCCGCATGTGCTGCTGTTTCATCTGCATCATGCCACTCATCATTCCAGGGTTCATCATGCCCATGCGCTGACCGCGCATTGGCATGCCACGCCCCATCATCATACCGCGCGGCACGCCCTGGGGCTGATCACCGGCAGCGACCTTCTCGGCATCGCCGGGCTTCTGACTGCCAGCGGTCATCGGCATGCCCTGCCCCATGCGCGGCATGCCACTCCAGCCCATTGGCATGTTGCCATGCCCCATGCGCGGCATGCCGCCACGCCCCATCATGGGCATGCTGGTCGAGGGCGCGCTAGCAGCCTGATCGATGGCCGCCGCGCCGGCATTGGTCGTCGCCTGGGCAGCTTCCGCCGCCGTGCTCCCGGCTTGAGCGACCGCCATTCCATTCATCTCGTCGGCAAGCACGTTGCCAGACATCAGCATGGAAAGCGTGGCGCCGGCCAAAGTAAATGTGATCGATGTTTTCATATCTTGGTCTCCTCGTTATTGTGTGGTCATATGGCATTCTCCGATGGCTGACCATCGGAGACCCCATGGTACCCGGATACACGGTGAATTACCGCCCCGGAATCCACATGCCGGATCAGAACCAGGCGCGAATCCCGGCGACCAAGCGGGTGTCGCTGATATCACCGCCCTCTTCCTCGGTGAAATCAGCGGTGGCGCCGAACTGGCGCGCCCACTCGATGCCGACATAGGGCGCGAATTCACGCCGGATCTCGTAACGTAAACGCAGCCCGGCGCTGGCATCGGACAGGCCACCGCCGATACCGGTGTCGGGATCGTCGCCGGAGTACCAGTTGAGTTCGACCTCTGGCGAGAGTACCAGTCGCTGGGTAAACATCAGTTCATATTCCGCCTTGAAGCGCGCGCCGAGACGGCCTGATTCACCGAAGAAGAGTTGCGCGTCGACCTCGAAGAAATAGGGAGCCAGTCCCTTGAAACCGACAGTGAACCAGTCGCGATCCGGCGCTGGACGGATATCACGTCGCCAGCCGGCCTGGATGTCCCAATAAGGCATGATCGCCCGGCTATAGAGTAGTTGGACCTCGGCTTCCTCGGTCTGGCCGCCGGCGTATTCGCCCTCGGTCTTGACCCAGAGCTTGTGCAAATCCTTGCCGAACCACGCCTGGGCGTCCCATGACAGCACATCGCCACCACTGCCGTCCTGCCACTCGAACTGATCGATCTTGACCATCGTCAGGAAGGGATCATCTTCCATGCCGCCGGCAATAACGCTATTTGCCGCGAACAGCGCGGAGACCGTCAATAATTGGTGTTTTTTCATCGCCAGACTCCTCACACGACTTCAACTTTTCTGAACATACCCAGCATGTGGTAGAGCAGATGACAGTGATAGGCCCAGCCGCCCATCGCATCGGCGGTGACCAAGTAACTGACCTTGGCCCCGGGCTGAACGATGGCAGTATGCTTGCGAGGGATGTAGTCTGGGTCACCGGTCTCAAGATCAGACCACAGGCCATGCAGATGGATCGGATGGTTCATCATGGTGTCGTTGACCAGGGTGATACGCAGGCGCTCGCCAAACTTGAAGCGTAACGGTTCGGCGTCGGCAAACTTGACCCCGTTGACAGACCACATATAGCGGCTCATGTTGCCAGTCAGATGGAGTTGGATCTCGCGTTCCGGTTCGCGCGGATCCGGTGTCTTGTTCAGATTAAATAGATCGGCATAGGTCAGAATACGGCGATCGAGTCCGCGCAGGCCGACACCGGGATCGTCCAGGCGATAGGCGGCGCCATCGGCCCGCATGTCGACATGCGGGCCGTACTCGGTGGGCGCATGCACCACCGCTTGGCTACTGCCGAAACCGGCCTTGCCATTGCCCATCATCGGCTTGCCGCTATCCATCGGCATCGATTTTTTCCCCATGCCAGCCATGTCGTGCCGCATGCCGCCGTGGCCCATGTGCATCATGCCCATGTCCATGCCCATGTCGGTGTGCGTCAGGATCGGTGCCGGATCCATCTCGGGAACCTCGGCCTTCAACGAGGGATCGGGCGTCAGGTTGCCGAACGCATAGCCAGAACGATCGATTGCCTGGGCAAACACCGCATAGGCACGGTCGTCCTTCGGCTCGACAATCACATCATAGGTTTCCGCGACACCGATACGGAACTCATCAACACTGACCGGCTGCACATACTGTCCATCGGCGGCGACCACGGTCATCTTCAGGCCCGGGATGCAGACATCGAAGAAGGTCATCGCCGCGCCATTGATGAAACGCAGGCGCACCTTCTCGCCGCGCTTGAACAACCCCGTCCAGCCATCCGCCGGCGCGTGGCCGTTCATCAAAAAGGTGTAGGTATAACCGGTAACATCGGAGATATCCCTGTCGCTCATGCGCATGTCATTCCACATGGCTCGCTGGTTCCATACCGCTCCGACACCGCTATCCTCGATCTCCGAAAACAATTCACCGATGGTGCGTTCACGAAAGTTGTAGTAGTGACTGAGTTTCTTCAGCTTGTGGTAGATGGTGTTCGGATTTTCGTCACTCCAATCCGACAACATCACCACATAGTCGCGGTCGTAGCTGAAGGGTTCCGGTTCGATCGGATCGATGACGATCGGACCATAGACGCCCGTCTGCTCCTGAAAACCGGAATGGCTGTGATACCAGTAGGTGCCACTCTGCGTGACATCGAACGCATAGTGATGGGTTTCACCCGGCTTGATGCCGTGAAACCCGTTGCTGATGCCTGGCACGCCGTCCATCTCGCTCGGCAGGATGATACCGTGCCAATGGATGGAGCTGTCCTCGGCAAGATTGTTGGTGACATCCAGCCTCACGTGGTCACCTTCCTTCCAGCGCAGCAACGGCGCCGGCACCACGCCATTCACCGCAGTGGCGATACGCTTCTTGCCAGTGAAGTCGACCACCATGGGATCGATCGACAGCTTGAATCGCGTGCCGCGCAATTCCACCGGCCCGTTGGATGCCTGGCTTTCGGCGAACACCTTGCCGCCCAGGCCGAGACCCGCGAGCGCGCCACCGGCCGCGATGCCGGTGACGAATCGTCTACGTCCAGAATCAAAATCCGGCGCCATCGGAAAAATCTTGTCTAACATGCTTGTCCCCTTGGCGGCGGCAACACGCCACCGCCCACAATACTGAAATCGATTGCATCGATATGGACGCCGTTCAGGGCAGACTGCGGTCTGAACGGAAAATCGAGAAAGATCGAGGATTCAGCCCCGGGGGGGACGAAAAAACGGGGAAGGCGCGCGACGCGGCAGGGAAAAAGAGAAACCATCGAAATACACGCCGCCGGCATGGTGCTCCGGCAACGGCAACTGCATCGGCAGGGCGGAAACAACACACACAGCGCAATGCCCAAACTGGCAACCACCACCGCAGCAATCCAGCATGTCACATCCGCCACAGGCATGCGTAGCGTGCCCGGACACCCTGCCACCGGCAGCACTCGCCATCATCGGGTGATGACTCACGCCTGATTCAATGGTCGCTGAATGATCGACAAAAAACGCGCCGCTCCATGCCGCCTGAATCGGCGACAGGCCGATCAGGCAGGCAAAGAGCAAGGTCAACAGCGATTCGATGCGTCTAAACATAGTAGAGGATTAGACCCGATAACGCTCACGAGTTCAACCTGGGAGCGCTAGCCCGCATGTCTCACCGGATTGACAAGCCCTCGCTGAATCCGCAACGAATTTTGCCCAGTCGGAAAGACATGCGGATATTCCACTGCTTCGTGAAATCCCTTGTGAATCCACCAAAGCCCTGCGCGATCATCTCGTCACCCGGAGAGACATGTCGGTTAGTCTTTCAGAACGAAGGTCACTTTCAGACGCACCTTGTATTCGCATATCTGGCCTTTCTTGTCGACGCTGACGCTGTGGTCGCTGACCCAGGCGCCACGCACGTTCTTCAAGGTTTTAGTGGCGCGCTTGACGCCCTGCTTAACGGCATCGTCGAAGCTCTTCGACGAGGAGGCGATGATTTCGGTGACTCTTGCAACGGACATGGTGATTTCCCTTGGTGATCGGCGGCAACGACTTTGTTACCATCAATGAGTTTACACCATTCCTTCCAGCAAACGGTCAACGCAGAAAATCCACCGGCGCGGCGTTCCGCCATTTCCCTTGAACGACTTGCCATGCATCGCCATCCCGACGAAACAGCAGTTCCAACGCCATCAGGTGGGCATGGATTTTGGCAAGCTTGTCCAGCGCCGGCGGCACCGACGTCATCGCGACGAGCAGGCGCGCGCGGATACGGACCGTCGGACAGGGAGTCAAGACCTTTAACAGGATGTTAAAAAAGCCCTTCCATGGACTTTTTCAACTAAGGAACCGGAAAATGCGATTTCCCGGTTCCTTCATTTTCAATGACTTGCAGTCATCGAAAAGGGTGGTACATCCCTACACCGCACACAGGCCGTTAAAAAAATGCCATTTTTCAACGGCCTGTTAATTGCGCACGAGAAAATACGGTGACCGGTAGCGGAAGAACAAACGCGTCAACAAGACGCGCGCCCCGCCGGGTGATCATATCCGGCCCGCGAAAATCCGCAGCCAGAATGTCCGTCAGCCCGTTGGCATCGCGCTGCTCGGCAAGCTGGCGACCTTCCTCGATGCGCTCGCCCACCTGCTACGCGGGTGTCAACTCATGCCGCGAGCAGGCACCCAGCAGAAACGCCCGCAGTACGCCGGGAAGCAGGCCGTGCAACATCGACGCCTCAATGTAGATCAAGCACATCCCGCATGTCGAACACACCTCGCTCGCGCCCGCTGATCCAGTGCGCGGCGCGCGCCGCTCCAGCGGCGAAGGTCATGCGGCTGGATGCCTTGTGGGAGATCTCGACACGCTCGCCCTCGCTGGCGAACCACACGCTGTGTTCCCCGACAACATCACCAGCGCGGATGGTCTCGAAGCCGATGGCTTCCGGGCTGCGTTCACCGGTATGGCCTTGGCGGCCGTACACGGCAACTTTGTCCAGATCCCGTCCTAGGGTATCGGCGATCACCTCACCCATGCGTAACGCGGTGCCGGATGGCGCATCCACCTTGTGGCGATGATGTGCCTCGATGATCTCGATATCGGCGGCGTCTCCCATCACGCGGGAAGCGATTTCGAGCAGCTTGAAACACAGGTTCACGCCAACACTCATGTTCGGCGCGAAAAGAATAGCGATCTTCCCGCCAGCATCGGCGATCGCCTGCTTGCCCGCGTCGTCGAAGCCGGTGGTGCCGATGACCATGCGCTTGGAGTGTTCATGACACAGCGCGAGATGCTCGAGGGTCGCCTCCGGGCGAGTGAAGTCGATCACCACGTCGAAATTGTCGACCACATCCGACAGGGCCGACACGATGGCAACGCCCAGCCGTCCAATCCCGGCGACCTCGCCGACATCCGCGCCGATCAAGCTGCTTTGTGGATATTCAGTGGCCGCGCTCAGCTCCAGCTCGGGATGATTGTTCACCGCTTGCACCAGGGTTTTCCCCATGCGTCCGGCGGCGCCGACGATCGCGACTTTGATCATATTACCCCTCCTAGGGCCTGGATATTTCACCCGGCCGCTGAAAAGTTGGATATTTTTCCCGCTCAACGTATTGAATAGATCGGGACCAGGCTACAATCCTTACCCGATGACGCGCTTCGGAAACGTTCCGACACCGAGTGCAACATCCGGGCTAGCCTTTCAAGCCGTCGAAAAAATGTTTCACGCCATCGAGCCAACCGCTGGTCTGCGGGCTATGCTTGGAACCCTTGCCTTGCAATGTGTCGTCCAGCTCGCGCAGCAGCTTCTTTTGATGCTCGGTGAGTTTCACCGGGGTTTCCACCAACACTCGACAGACCAAATCACCGACCGCGCCGCCACGCACCGGCTTGACGCCCTTGCCACGCATGCGGAACATCTTGCCGGTCTGGGTACCGGGCGGGATCTTCAGCTTGATCTTACCGTCCAGCGTCGGTACTTCCAGCTCGCCACCGAGCGCGGCGGTGGTGATGTTGATCGGCACTTCGCAGTACAGATTGCTGTCGTCGCGGGTGAAGATGTCGTGCTCGGCAACATGGATCTGCACATACAGATCGCCGTTCGGGCCATTGTTCTCGCCAGCCTCGCCCTCGCCGGCGAGCCGAATGCGGTCGCCGTTGTCGACCCCGGCCGGCACCTTCACCGACAGGGTCTTCTGTTCCTGCACACGACCCATGCCGTGGCAGGCATTACATGGGTCGCTGATCACGCTGCCCTTGCCGCGACAGTGTGGGCAAGTCTGCTGCACCGAGAAGAATCCCTGCTGAATGCGCACCTGACCCTGTCCGTGACAGGTCGCGCAGGTCTTCGGCTTGGAACCCTTCTTCGCTCCGCTGCCATTGCAGGTGCTGCATTTGACCGTTGTCGGGATGCGGATTTTGACCTCGGTGCCATGCACCGCCTCTTCGAGCGTCAATTCCAGGTTGTAGCGCAGGTCCGCACCGCGATTGCTGCGCTGCCTGCCACCACCACGACCGCCACCAAAGATGTCGCCAAACACATCACCGAAGATGTCGGAGAAGTTGCCGCCACCGAAGCCACCCGCTCCGCCGCCACCCATCGACGGGTCGACGCCTGCGTGACCGAACTGATCGTAGGCCGAGCGTTTCTGCGCGTCGGAGAGAACCTCAAAGGCTTCCTTGGCTTCCTTGAATTTCTTCTCGGCCTCGGCGGCGCCATCACCGGCGTTGCGATCCGGATGGTATTTCATCGCCAGGCGACGATAGGCCTTCTTCAGCTCGACTTCGGTACAGCTCTTGCTGACACCGAGGATTTCATAGTAATCACGTTGGGACATAGTGCTGTTCTTATAAAAACGGTAAACGTAGAAGGCCGCATCTTCCAAAAGAAGATACGGCCAGCACCCATCGGCGACCGGCCGGCTTCTCACCGAAGCCAGCCGCGAACACCCCGGGCTTACTTGTCGTCCTTGACCTCTTCGAACTCGGCATCGACGACATCATCATCGGCCGCCTGTCCCGCGCCAGCACCCGCGGCGGCACCCGCTGCTCCAGCGGCGCCCGCCGCGGCGCCAGCACCCTGCTCATCGGAGCCATAGGCGCGTTCCGCCATCTTACCGGAGGCATCGGCCAAGGTCTTGGTCTTCGCCTCGATGGCGTCTTTGTCATCGCCTTTGATGGCCTCTTCCAATTCCTTGATCGCGCTCTCGATCGCGCTCTTTTCGCCGGCTTCCACCTTGTCGTCCATCTCTTCCAGCGACTTGCGCGTCGCATGGATCAGGCTATCCGCCTGGTTGCGCGCATCCACCAATTCGTGGAATTTGCGATCTTCATCGGCGTGCGCCTCGGCATCCTTGACCATCTTCTGAATCTCGTCGTCGGAGAGACCGGAAGACGCGGTGATCTTGATCTTCTGTTCCTTGCCGGAGGCCTTGTCCTTGGCCGATACGTTAAGAATCCCGTTCGCGTCGATGTCGAAGCTGACTTCGATCTGCGGCACGCCGCGCGGCGCGGGCGGAATGTCGGTCAGGTCGAAACGACCCAGTGACTTGTTCGCCGAGGCCTGCTCGCGTTCGCCCTGCAACACATGCACGGTCACCGCCGTCTGGTTGTCATCGGCAGTCGAGAAGGTCTGCGACGCCTGTGTCGGAATTGTGGTGTTCTTCTCGATCAGCTTGGTCATCACGCCACCGAGGGTCTCGATACCCAGCGACAACGGGGTGACATCAAGCAGCAACACGTCTTTTACATCGCCGGACAGCACGCCACCCTGGATGGCAGCGCCCATCGCGACGGCTTCGTCCGGGTTGACATCCTTGCGCGGCGCCTTGCCGAAGAAACTTTCGACAACTTCCTGCACCTTCGGCATGCGTGACTGACCACCGACCAGAATCACGTCGTCGATGTCCTGCGTACCCAGTCCGGCATCGCTCAACGCGGTCTTGCACGGGCCGAGGGTACGTTGGACCAGATCATCCACCAGACCTTCCAACTTGGCACGGGTCAGCTTCAGGTTCATGTGCTTCGGACCCGAGGCGTCGGCGGTGATGTACGGCAGATTGATGTCGGTCTGCTGCGACGAGGACAGCTCGATCTTGGCCTTTTCCGCCGCTTCCTTCAGACGCTGCAACGCCAGCGGATCGTTACGCAGATCGACACCCTGATCCTTCTTGAATTCATCGACAAGGAAGTCGATGACGCGCATGTCGAAGTCTTCCCCACCGAGGAAGGTATCACCACTGGTCGACAGCACCTCGAACTGATGCTCACCATCGATCGCAGCGATCTCGATCACCGACACGTCGAAGGTACCGCCGCCAAGGTCATAGACGATGATCTTGCGGTCGCCCTGCTGCTTGTCCATGCCATAGGCCAACGCGGCGGCCGTCGGCTCGTTGATGATGCGCTTTACTTCGAGACCGGCGATACGACCGGCGTCCTTGGTCGCTTGACGCTGCGAGTCGTTGAAGTAGGCCGGCACGGTGATCACCGCTTCGCTGACCTCCTCTCCGAGATAGTCCTCGGCGGTCTTCTTCATTTTCTGCAGGACCTTCGCGGAAATCTCCGGCGGCGCCATCTTCTTGCCGTTGATCTCCACCCAGGCGTCGCCATTGTCCGCCTTGACGATCTTGTATGGCACCATCTCGATATCGCGCTGCACCACGTCATCGTCGAACTTGCGTCCGATCAGACGCTTGATCGCGAACAGGGTGTTGTGTGGGTTGGTCACGGCCTGGCGTTTTGCCGCCTGGCCAACCAAAACCTCACCGTCCGCGGTGTAGGCAACGATGGATGGCGTGGTGCGATCGCCCTCGCTGTTCTCGATAACCTTTGGGGCATCGCCTTCCATCACCGCGACGCAGGAGTTGGTCGTACCCAGGTCTATACCGATAATCTTTCCCATCTTGGTCTCCGTTATTCTGATGGCCGGACGGGTTCGCCAGCCGGGTCAATGTTTCTTGAGTCTACAAATAGGGGCGGAAGCCCGGTTTTCAAGCGGTTTCGTCTATTTCTGGCTGCTGTCCGCCCGCCGCCGGGCCCTGTGACACCATGACCATCGCCGGACGTATCAGGCGATGGTTCAGTTCATAGCCCTTTTGCACAACATCCAATACCGTGTTGGGCGGCACGATGTCGCTGGGCTGCATCGCCATCGCCTGATGTTTCTCCGGATCGAATGGTTGGCCCTCTGGATCGACCGGCTCGATGCCATATTTGCTCATCACATCGGTCAACAGCTTAAGGGTCAGCTCGGAACCTTCGCGCAGCTTATGCACATCGGCGTTCTCGTCCTGGGCCGCATGCACGCCCAGTTCCAGGCCATCGCGCACCTGCAACAGATCCTTCGCGAAACCCTCCAACGAGAACTTGTGCGCATTCTCCAACTCGCGCGCATGGCGCTTGCGCAGGTTGTCGACCTCTGCTGCCGCGCGCACGGCTTTCTCCCAATTCTCGTCGGCCTTGGCCTTCAGTGCCTCGACCTCGGCGGCCAACCGCTGGTGCGGTTCGACGCCGGGATCATTCTCGCCCGCGTCGGCCTGCCCGGTTTCCTCGCTGAGCGTGCTTTCGTCTGTCATATCTCGACCTCGTTGTTCATTCATCGGATTCCGGCGCCATCGACACGCCGCCCAAAAAAGCTGTTTGTCATATGGGGACGGACGCCACGTGATTCAAGCCCGACACCGCCGCAGGCTATTTTTTCAGCGCCGCGCCCAACAGTTTGGCGGTGATGTCCACGATCGGTATCACCTTGTCATAGGCCATGCGAGTAGGTCCGATCACCGCCAGCACGCCGGCAGTGGAACCTCCATCGTCATAGGACGCGGAAATCAGACTGCAATCGCCAAAGGTCTTGTAGCCTGATTCCTCGCCAATGAAGATCTGCAAGCCGTCGGCCTTCATGCATTGATCCAACAGATGCAACATCTCCTGCTTGTGACTGAAGGTCTCGAACAGTTGCTTCAGCCGGTCGAGATCCGCCAGCTCGTCGAAATTCATCAGATTCGTCTGGCCGCTGATAATGTAGTCATCGCCTTCGTCAGCGGCCACCACGGCGTCCTCGGCCATCGCCAGCGTATCCGACATCGCCTGATCCATCCGGCTGCGCTCATCGCGCAACTGCTCGATCAGATCACGGCGTATCTCGGACAGATCCTTGCCACCGAAGGTGCTGGTGAGGAAATTTCCCGCCCGCTCCAGCTCGGCCGGAGAATAGGTCTTGCGCGTGTGCAGCAGGCGGTTGTGTACTCCGCCCTCCTCGGTCACCAGGATTGCCAATACGCGCTGTTCCGACATCGGCAGGAACTCGATCTGGCGTAGCAGAATACGATTGCGCCGGGGGATCATCACCACGCCGGCCATGCGCGTCAGGCCGGACAACAATTGCGACGCCGACTGAATCAGCGCGGCCGGGTCGGATTCTGCGCGCAATTCGCCGTGCAAATGGCTCACTGCCTGTCGATCCAGCGGTTGCAGCGTCACTAGCGAATCGACGAAGACCCGATAACCATCCGGCGTCGGCACGCGACCCGCCGAGGTATGCGGCGACACGATCAGCCCCATGTCTTCCAGATCGGCCATGACGTTGCGGATCGTCGCCGGACTCAGGTTCATCCCCGCGTCGCGCGCCAACGTGCGCGAACCGACCGGCTGACCGTCGACGATATAACGCTCGACCAGCACCTTCAAAAAGTGCCGGGCACGTTCGTTCAGATCCTGATGGGAGGCTGTTGGCATGAACGCTATCTGAAAACTGGGTCCGCTATTCGGGCTTGTTAACACGAAATCAATGGACTCTATTACCCCTGAAACAACGCCAATCAAGGCGCGAGGCGTGACGTCTGGTCATGCCAAATAAACGACGAGCAACGCAGAGTGGCGCTTTTTCAGGACCAACCCAAAGGGCTGAGACGCTTTTTCCGCCCAGCAGCGTTATCATCCGCTCATGTCGCCTCACGACACATCGCTCATTCTACCTTGCTGGACAAAGAAGCGTCTCAGCAGAGTGCATTGCTTTGCGTTATCAGGCCATTGAAAAATGGCATTTTTCAATGGCCTGCGTGCGGCACAGGGATGTACCGCCATTTTCGATGACGGCAAGTCATTGAAAATGAAGGAACCGGGAAGTAGATTAATCCTAAATCCGACAGACGCCTAGCATAAAAATACATAGTCGGTTGCCTGCGATGCGTCTGCGGGAACACCGTGAATACACCCTTGTCGGCTTGGCCTCGGCATAACCCACGGGGAAGCGGGAAATGCTGGAACCGCCGGGAGCATTTCCCGCGCCCTGCCTGGGACTTCCCGTAGCCGAACAACAGGCAAGCTTTCAGGATCCAGGGGTCCTTCAGCCCCTGTCATGAAAGGTTAGCCCGGATGTTTCGCCCGGCCGCTCGAATATGCTTCTTTCCTGTTCAATGTCATGAATCGATCAAGGCCCGGATGCAATCCGCACGCGGTGACGCTTTCCGGAACCGTATGAAACATCCGCTCTGGCACTCAAGCCACATGAGTGCCAGAGCGGAGATTATCAAGGCAAGGGAGGCGTCGGTCAAGCCGGGTTCCCAGGGTTGGGCCGCAACGGACGGGCTGACGGCTACAGGGAAGGCTAAAGGCTATGCCTGCCCCTTCAAAGACGCCTGCAAGACATTCAATTCATCCAGACGCCCTTCCGCCAGCAACGCAGCCTGCTCGGGCCAGTGATGCGGATCGTGCATGCGAAAACGCGGGCCAGCGGCATCGAGAATCGCTTTCAGTCTCGCCGGGTCGGCCTTGGCCAGGACGGTAAAAGTCTTGATACCATCATCCTTAAGCAGGCCGGCGATTTTCGGCCCGATGCCGTCGATCTTGCGCAGATCATCCTCGGCAGCGGGATCCGACGGAGATGTCTCGGGCGTAGCAGCCACGGGTTCTGGATCGTCTTCCTTCGCAACCGCCTCCTCGACTATCGAGTCGGACTCGAGCACCGGACCGGAGTCCGCCACCGACAGCGCTTCCCCGGCGGTCATCTGCGGCGTCGCGACAGGTGCTTCGGGCCGAGGTTCCGGCTGGCTCGACGTTGATCGCGGGGCAGGCTCGCTCGCCTGGCCCTTTTGCCGCATGAGTTCGGTTTTGGGTTTGCAGAAGATATGCCTGAGCAGAAAACCCAGCAAGAAAGCCACCGCCAACATGATGACGATTTCCAATGTGGCGTCGCCACCGCTATAAGCTTGGGTAACCTTCTCGAACATCGCCATCACTCCTCAATCATGCACAACCAATTCCACCGGATCGGTGGGGAAACTCGAATCCATCCTCCGCCCGGCCACCATGGCCGGAAACGTGCCAGCACGCGCCTCCAGATCGATCTCCGAAAGGGATACTCCACGCCGATGCAACAGGATGCGCACATAGCGTGCGCGTCGCTCATTGGCGAAGGAAGCCGACCCAAAACCCCAACGACTGACCGGCGGTGTAAACAGGGTGACCCGCTTGCCCCCGTTCCTGACCAGTCGGGCCACGCTGTCGAGATAATAACCAACATCCTCCGGAACGACCCCACTTATGGTCTGCTCGAAATAGAGATAGACATGCTGGGGAACCGCCCCTGGGAGAACCACCTCGGGAGACACCACGGAAAACAGGCGATTGCCAAGAACAAAGGCGCTGGCGCCCGTCGCCGCTCTCGCTCCCAAGCTCGGAGCGGAGGCGATCGGGGCACCAATACCGGATTCGATAACGGCTCGGGACGACGCCGCCGGAGGCGCTTCGGGCCGGACCTCCACCTCGGCCTCGGCGGCCGGGAGCACCGTCGCCGGCGCATCGGAATGATCGGGGACAGACTGTCGGACAACGGTCGTTTCGTCCAGCCGCGAGAGCGGGTCTGTTTCCGCGGGCGCAACGCTCTTGGGATTGGAGTCGACGGCCGCCCTATCGAGCGTATCCACGGAATCCACCGGCCCAGCGGCATGCTTGGACACGACATCGGAAAGCGACCGCGGATGTGAGGGCAAGGGTGAAGGGGGAGGTTCAGTCACGTCTGCGGTATCCAGGCGTATCAATACCTGCTCGACGACAACGCCATGCGGATCGGAGGACGGGGAAGAGGCACCGGCCCGCGCGATCGGGGAATCCTCGCGCGCGATATTCCCG
>Ga0256841_1002785_pt1 | contig 13572 bp, 12 predicted proteins | sample 356308metaG_FD_185971 | JGI IMG/M metagenome (GOLD analysis project Ga0256841, IMG submission 185971) | Hydrothermal vent microbial communities from Mid Atlantic Ridge, Atlantic Ocean - 356-308 | ecosystem: Environmental > Aquatic > Marine > Hydrothermal vents | place: Atlantic Ocean: Mid...
TACACTTGGAGCAGGTAAAGGTGAAACTCTAAGCGGTATAGATATCGCAGCAGAAATAGTAAACGCTTTACCAAAAGATATGCAAGTAGAAATATTAGAAGAAATCAGAAAAGAAGACAAAGTATTAGCTGACACTATAGAAGAAAAAATGTTTAAATTTGAAGATATTGTTAAACTTGACAACAGAGCTATTATTGAAATTCTTAAAAACGTTGATAAAAATGACCTTCTCCTTGCTCTTAAGGGAGCTCCTCAAGAAATTATTGACAAATTCCTGTCAAATATGTCTAAAAGAGCTGCACAGATGTTTATGGAAGACATGGAGGTTCTTGGACCTGTTAAAAAATCCGATGTGGAAAATGCAAGGAAAAAAGTTATTGCTAAGATAAAAGAACTTATTGAAACAGGTGTTATAGAGTATGGTGCTGGAGAAGAATACCTATAAAGGTAAGAGGTTATGAGTGAAGAATTTTTATCTCAGGAAGAGATAGACGCTCTTTTAGGTGGAGAAAAGAAAGAGGAAAAAGAGAAAAAGGATATAGAGCCCTTTGATTTTTCACAGATAGAAAGTGTAAAAAAAGGAAGTCTTCCGGGATTAGACCTTATATATGAAAGATGGGTTAAGACATTTAGAGAAGAAGCAAGGAAATTAGTAGCACAGATTAATATGGTATCAAAGGAAGATATATATATAACAAGATTTAACTCATTTATGTCAAAAATTCCCTTACCATCAGCATACGTGATTTTTAATATGAAGCCACTTAAAGACAGTGCTCTTTTAGTACTTGATTCCAGGCTTGTTTTTACCATTATCAGTGTTCTTTTTGGGGGACCAGCTAAACCTTTTAAAGTAGAAGGAAGAGAATTTACAAAACTAGAAATGCATGTAGTTAATGATTTTATTGAAAAGATACTAGAGACGTTTGAAGAAACGTGGGAAACACTTTATCCAGTAAGTATAGAAACAAAATCTATAGAACTAAATCCAAACCTTGCAAAAATCGTCGCAGGAAATGAAAAAGTAATAATAGTTGAGATAATGGTAGATATTGATGGATATGAGGCTCCTTTATATTTTTGTTTCCCTCATGGAATGTTCCTTCCTATAAAGGACATAATCCACTCAGAATTTTCTGTAGAAGAAGATGATGAATGGAAAGAAAAACTTTTAAATAAAATATCTGTACTTGAGGCTAAACTTCATTTAGAACTTTGCCGAAAAAGTTTTAAGGTAAAAGATATTCTGCAGTGGGATGTAGGAACTCAATTAGACCTTAAGGTAGATAAAGAAGATAATTTGATTTTATTTGTTGAAAATGCACCAAAGTTTGCATGTAAATTAGGAAAGATAAAAGAAAAATATGCAGCACTTATAAAAAGCAGGATAGAAAAGAAAGATGAGTGAAGAAGAAAAAAATAAACAGGAAAATATGGAGCAAGAACACCAAGAAGAACAAGAAGAAGTCTCACAAGAAGACTTGGCAGCTCAGTGGGAGCAGATGGTACAGGAAGAAGAAGCACAAACAGATACACAGGAAAATCAAGAAGATTTAGCAGCTCAATGGGAACAGGCTTTATCACAGCAAGAAACTAAAGAATACTCAAACCAAGAAGAAAAAAACCTATCTACATCTGTTTTATCAACAGAAGAAAAACTCGTATTCTTAATGGATATTCCTCTAGAGATTTCTGTAGAGATTGGAAGTACGAAAATGCCTCTTGAAGAGATACTAAAGTTAAATCCAAACTCTGTTGTAGAACTGGATAAATTTATAAACCAGCCAGTAGACCTTAAAGTAAATGGAAAACTTATAGCACAGGGAGAGCTTTATACAGTAAAAAATCACTTTGGAATAAAAATAACAAACATAATAACACCACAAGAAAGACTAAAACTTTTAGATGAGCTACTTTAAATGAGGTAAAAGATGGGAATAAATTTCCAACCAATATATATACTGGCGTCTGGTTCAGAAAGAGCGAAAGATATGTTAGATACTGTATCAAACAATCTTGCAAATATTAATACTCCCGGTTTTAAAAAACTTATATTAAGAGAGATGAGCCAGAATATACCAAATAATCCGGGAAAATCAAAAGAGTTATTTACATTTGCAAGGTTTAATGATAATCCTGTCATTCTAAATCAAGGTACATTAAAAGAAACCAAGAGAAAGTTAGATTTTGCAATAACTGGAGAAGGATTTTTCACAGTACAGGATAAAGCAGGTAATATTTTTTTAACAAGAAATGGACACTTTTTTATAGACAAAACAGGAACACTTATAGACCAGAATGGAAACATAGTTTTAGATGAAAATAACAATCCTATAACAATAGATTCATCTAAAGACCTTATAGTGCTAAAGGATGGTACAGTACATCAGGGAAACAACCAGATAGCAAAACTTAAAATTACTAACTACCAGTCTGTTAAACCTGTAGGTAATTCCTACTACACACCAGCAGGAAATCAGATAGCTTCAAACTACCAGATACACCAGGGGTTTTTAGAAAATTCTAATGTAAACGGTATAAAAGAGATGATAAATCTGATAGAAGCAAATAGAAGATTTGACATATATGGAAACTTGATTAGAGCTTTAGACCAGTTAGAGCAAAAAACCCATGAAATAGGAAGAGCATAAGGAGGATATAAAAATGATTAGAGCATTATGGACTTCAGCATCAGGTATGGAAGCACAACAGATAAACCTTGATGTGATATCTAACAACATAGCAAATGTTAACACAACAGGATTTAAAAGAAGTAGAGCAAATTTTGAAGACCTTATATACCAGACTATCAGAGACCCTGGAGTTATGAGTTCAAACCAAAATAGAGTCCCTTCAGGTATTCAGATAGGTTTAGGAGTAAAGCTATCTGATGTTTCAAAAATACATTCACAGGGAAGTTTGATAAAAACAGACAGGAATTTAGACCTTGCAATACAGGGAGATGGATACTTTAGAATTGAGCTTCCAAATGGAGGAGAGGCATACACAAGAGCAGGAAGTTTTCATATAGATAATGAAGGATTTTTAGTAACATCAGAAGGATACAGGCTAAGTCCAAATATACAAATCAGTGCCCCAGAAACCCTTGTAAGTATCTCAATAAGCCCAAATGGAAAAGTTTTTCTTGTTAGAAATGAAGGTGGACAACAAACAACAGAAGAGCTTGCCGATATAAAACTCTATAAATTCATTAACCCAGCAGGACTAAAATCTATCGGACAAAATCTTTATCTATATACAGATGCATCTGGAGAACCTATAGAAGGAGACCCAAACACAGATGGATTTGGAAAAATAGCACAGGGATTTTTGGAAGCATCTAACGTAAACATAGTAGAAGAAATGGTCAATCTAATAGTAGCCCAGCGAGCGTACGAAATAAATTCTAAGGGAATAATAACAGCAGATGAAATGCTTAGAACTGTTGGAACTCTTAAATCATAAAACCAAGGTTATCCTCCTTTCTCTCCTTTTCCTTTTTTTTAATGGGTTTGCAGTAAACATAAAATTAAAACAGTTCTCAAAAGTAGAAACCCAGAACATTTATCTAAAGGATATCTCTTACATACAGGCTAAAAACCAAGATTTTAAACAATTCTTACAAAATATAGTAATAGATAAATCACCACCACCACAAAAAACAAAACTCATAACAAAAAAACAGATTATAGAAAAACTAAAAAATTATCATTTAGACCTTTCCTCAATAAGAATAACTGGGAATAAAACACTAGTTTTGTCTGACTTTAGAGAATTACCTTTAGATAAAGTAAAGAAAGATATTACATCATTCTTAAAAAAACACGTGCAGAATATAAAAATCCAATCCATAAACATAACATCAAGAAAACTATTTGTACCATCTAAATACAAAACCAACATACATATTCGCTCTAAAACAGGAAATTACATATACCTTGATTATATAGTTTCCTTTAACCAAAAAAGCATAAAACTACCTATTTCTGTACAATACTCTACTGTTAAAACTGTGGTAATAGCGAACAAATATATACCAAAAGGGAAAAAAATCTCACAGGAAGATATAAAACTTATAAAAATGTCTAATGTTCGGGATGAATTTATCGAAAATATAAAACAGGCTGTTGGAAAAATTGCAAAAGTGAATATAAAGGCAAACAGTCCTATTAAAAAGTATTATTTAAAGCCGGATTTTTTAGTAAAGAAAAATGACAAAGTTAAGGTAATTTACAGCAACAAAGTGATAAGAGTAGAGCTTATAGGACAGGCTTTAGAAAATGGAGAAAAAGGACAGATAATAAAAGTTAAAAATATATCATCAGGGAAAAAGATAAAATGCAAAGTAATAGACAGAAAAACCGTCTTATTTATAGGAAATTGATTTTAGTAGGAATATTTATTTTTCTAACAGGATGTGCCCAGAAACCAAACTATGTTTCTACACATCAGTATAAACCTCAACCACCTCAAATGATAACAGTACCAGAAGAAAAACCGCCAGGTTCTTTATTTACAGGAAATCCTAATAACCTGTTTAACGATGATAAAGCCCTAAAAGTAGGAGATATACTTACTATAAAAGTTGTAGAAAATGTTGTAGGTTCTGGAAGTGCAGCTACAAAAACACAAGAACAATCTAATCTTGGTTTAGATTTTCCTGCTGTAAATATTCTTGGTAAATCTATCCCAAAACAAACACCTATAGCATCTGTAAAGGCTTCATCTGGACAAAACTTTAAAGGAACAGGAGATACAAGTAGAAAAGCAAAGCTGATAGCAACAATCACAGCTAGAGTAGTAAAAGTATATGAGAACGGTAATCTATATATAGTTGGGAAAAAAACAATAAAAATAAATGATGATACACAAGAGTTGGTAATATCTGGAATTGTAAAACCTACATACATTCAACAGGATAATTCTGTTTTATCTACTCAGATTTCAGACATGTATGTAGAATACAACGGAAAAGGATACATCACAGATAGTCAGGAGCCAGGATGGTTAGCAAAATTTTTAACAAAAATATGGCCTTTTTAATAGGTTTTTTAATACTATCTCTCACACAATTTGTATTTCCTAAAGAAACAAAAATAGGAACAGAAGTCAATGTAGAAGGAGTAAGGACAAACTATCTTACTGGATATGGAATAGTTGTAGGACTAAACGGCACTGGTGATGGAACAACAAGTAGATTTACACTGATTAGTATTGCTAATATGCTCAGAAAAATGGGCATTTTTATAGACCCAAATCTAGTAAGAACAAGAAACGCAGCTGCAGTTATAGTAACTGCTAACATGCCTCCATTTGCAAAATCCGGTATGAAATTTGATGTTACAGTTGCTTCCCTTGGTGATGCTAAAGACATAGGAAATGGAGTTTTAATAAGAACTCCTCTCTTTGGCCCTGATGGTAAAGTTTACGCATTTGCACAGGGAACAGTGTCAACAGGAGGAGGATTTACTGTATCAAACAAAGGTGGAAAAGTACAGAAAAACTTTTCTACAACAGGAGTAATAATAAATGGTGGAATTATAGAAAGAGATTTACCATTTAGTATAAAAAATATAAAAAAAATAAAGCTTACACTAAAACATCCAGACTTTTCTAAAGCATTCTCTATAGAAGAAGCTATAAACAAAACATTTGGAAAAAAATTAGCAAAGGCTTTAGACACATCAACAATAGAACTAAACATACCAGAAAATGAAGAACCTGTATCATTTTTAGCCAAAGTAATGAACATAAAGATAAAAACAGATAGTGAGCCAGTAGTAGTAATATATGAAAGAACAGGAACAGTTATAATGAGTGGAGATATAAAGATTGACGCTCCTGTATATGTATCCCATGGAAATATATATGTAGCTGTAGAAAAAACACCTATAATATCTCAACCACCTCCTTTATCTCAGGGACAAACAGTAATAACACAGCAAGTTCAAACTAAAGTAGTAGAAGAAAGTGGTAGGATTTTTTCTATAGACTCTCCAAGATTAAAAGACCTTGTAAAAGTATTAAATGACCTTGGTATATCACCAAGAGACCTAATTGCAATAATACAAGCTATAAAGAATGCAGGAAAACTACACGCAAAAATAGTAGTAATGTAGGGAGGATAACATGGAAAGAGTAAAACCTGTAGTTCCTTACTGGGATATTCAGAATCTAAATAATATAAAAACACCAGAAGAAGCAGTAAAATCATTCGAAGCTTACTTTATAAAAACAATCTTAAAAGAGTTAAGGAAATCTATACCAGATGGATTATTTAACACATCTTTTTCTTCAAAAATGTATCTTGATATGTTTGATATGCAGATTGCACAAACAATAGCAGAATCAGACCAGCTTGGATTAAAAGAGTATCTTCTACAGGGATTAAACCAGCTTCAAGCATCAAAAGTATACAGGAAAGAATAATGCAGGAAACACTTTCCCTGTTTTTTACCCGTTTTCAAAAATATGCTGATGCATTAATGGTAGTTCTTATCCTTGCGATACTCGGTTCTATGGTTTTACCAGTCCCACCATTTTTACTGGATATTCTTCTTACATCAAGTATAACCTTTTCTCTTGTTATACTTATGGCAACAATATATATAGGCAATCCTCTTGAGCTTAGTTCATTTCCTTCTTTATTACTTTTAGCAACATTATTTAGACTTTCTTTAAATGTTGCATCAACAAGAAGGATATTACTACACGGACACGAAGGACCAGATGCAGCAGGTCAAGTAATTCAATCTTTTGGAGAATTTGTAGTAGGAGGAAGTTATATAGTAGGAATTATAGTTTTTATAATCCTCGTTACAATAAACTTTATAGTTATAACTAAAGGCACAGAAAGAATTTCAGAAGTAGCAGCAAGGTTTACTCTTGATGCACTGCCAGGGAAACAAATGGCAATTGATGCTGACCTTAACGCTGGACTTATTGATGAAAAAGAAGCTCAAAAGAGAAGACAGGAAATAGCCAAAGAGGCAGATTTTTATGGAGCCATGGATGGTGCAAGTAAATTTATAAGAGGAGATGCAATAGCCGGAATTATTATCACACTTGTTAACATTATCGGTGGTATAACCATAGGTATGCTTCAACATAATATGTCTCTTGAAACAGCTTTACAAAACTTTACCATTTTAACTATTGGTGATGGGCTTGTAAGTCAAATACCAGCACTTCTTACCTCCACAGCTGCAGGACTTATGGTAACAAGAGCAGTTTCAGAAACAGATTTAGGACACGAAATATTTAAACAGCTAACAGGATATCCTAAGGCTTTACTTATGGCTTCAGGAGCTTTATTTGTTATGGGAATTATTCCCGGAATGCCTACTATACCATTTTTCTTGCTTGGAACATTATTAGCCCTTACCGCATATATGGTAGAAATCTCCATAAAAGAAAAACAAAAACAACAGGCAGAAGAAAAAGCTAAAGAAATGATAAAGCAAGCAGAAGAAAAAGAAGAAAAACCAGAAGATTTTATAACACAACCAGAACCTTTAGCTCTTGAGATAGGATATGCTCTAATTCCATATGTAGACGAAAGCCAAAACGGAGAAATAGTAAAAAGAATAAAAGCCCTTAGAAAACAGCTAACAAAAGAATTAGGAATTATTATTCCACTTATACATATAAAAGATAATTTAGAACTAAAACCAGGAGAATATAGAATTCTCCTAAAAGATATAGAAATAGCCAGAGCAGAAGTCCAACCAGGAAAACTGCTTGCTATAGATACAGGAACTACCAGAGGAAAAATAGAAGGACAACCTACTAAAGAACCTACATTTGGACTTAATGCTTACTGGATAGATGAATCACAAAAAGACAGAGCAAAAATGCTTGGATACACTATTGTAGATATTCCTACCGTTATCATAACTCACTTATCAGAAACAATAAAAAGACATGCTCATGAGATACTTGGAAGAGAAGAAACAAAAAAACTGATAGATAAAATAGCAGAAAAATATCCTGTGGTAAAAGAAATAGTACCTGAACAGGTTCCTCTAAATATTGTACATAGAGTATTACAAAATCTACTAAAAGAAGGTATACCTATTAAAGACCTGCTAACCATAATAGAAAGTCTATCAGATAATATAACTAAAACTAATGACCCAGATATACTTACAGAATTTGTAAGACAGTCTCTATCCAGACTTATAACAAGCCTGTATGTAAAAGATGGAACATTGCACGCTGTAAGTCTTTCACCTACAGTAGAAAATTATATACTAGAAAAAGTAAAAGAAAATGATGGAAATCTACCACCTTTAGACCCTATATTTGTTCAAAAACTTATAACAAACCTTACAAAACATATAGAAAAATTTTTAATAAATCAGGCAAACCCTGTACTACTTACATCTCCAGCAATTAGAAGATTTGTAAGACAGATAATACAACCATATTTATCAAACTTTTCTGTCTTATCTTATTCAGAGATAGAACCGAAAACTAAAGTAAACATTATAGAAGTGGTGGATGTTGATGGTGATAAACATTTATGAAGGACAGACTTTAGAAGAAGCAATACAAAAAGCAAAAACAGAACTTGGAGAAAATATAAAGGTTCTTCATTATGAAATAGTAGATGAAAAATCATGGATACCATTTAGGAAAAGAAAAAAATACAAAGTATTTATTGAACAAACTGAAGAAGATACACCAAAATTCGAAAGCCATCTTGAAGAACTATACAGCAATATAGAAGAAGAGACTATAGAAGAACCAAACACATACTCCTTAACAAATCTAAATGAAGATGAAGAACCAGAATATGAAGAAAAAAACAAAGAAAACATAGACTACGAAAAGCTTTTAGAAAAAATAGAACTCTTAATAGATAAAAAACTTCAAAACATAACAACACCACCTTCTATAAAAGTTAGTTCTGACGGTGTATGTAGCGAACAGATAAATGAGATTTTAAAAGAATTTACAGGAGAAGCGATAGACCTGATAAAGTTTCTAGTAGAAAGAGAAGTAGAACCAGAAGTGGCAAAAGAAATCGTAAAAGTCTCCTGCGGTCTTGATTTAGACAGCAGTAAAATGGATTTAACAACTCCAACATTTAAAGAAGCTGTATATAAAGGTATAAAAGAAAAAATAAGCTTCACAGGTAGTTTTAACAAAGCGGAAAATCAACTAAAGGTTATCACATTTGTAGGACCCACTGGAGTAGGAAAAACAACAAATCTTTTCAAAATAGCATCAGAACTAATAATAAACAAAGACCTCAAAGTAGGAGTCATAAGTACAGATACATTTAAAGTAGGAGCCGTACAACAGGCAAGAGCATACTCAAGTATTTTAAACATTCCTTTTTACACAATTACAGATTCAAAAAATCTAAAGAAAACACTCCTTGAGCTTTCAAACATGGACATAATTTTGATAGATACAGTAGGAAGAAGTCATTACGATTACTGGCGACTTGGAGAAATAAAAGAAATACTTAGCGGTGGTACAGACTGGATGGATGTTGTACTTGTCTTAAGCTGTAATTACAAATACAAAGAAGCTTTAGAAATAGTCAATAGATATAGAGCATTTTTCTCAATAAACTCTCTTTTATTTACAAAAGTAGATGAGACAAAAACTCCAGGAATACTTCTAAATTTACCATTTAAAACAAAATTACCTCTTTCTTATCTAAGTACAGGACAAAGAGTGCCAGAAGATATAAAAGTATTAAACCCTGAAAACTTAACAGAGTATATATTAGGTGAGTGATGGAAGAACAAATTCAGGGACTTAGAGAACTTATAGGAAAAGAAGATAAATTTGTAAACAGCAAGTTTATTTCTATAGCCAGTGGAAAAGGTGGTGTAGGTAAAACAAACTTTGCAGTTAATTTTGCATATGTACTGGCTAATAATTTTAGAAAAAAAGTACTTTTGATAGATGCAGACATTGGAATGGCAAATGTTCATATACTTCTTAATTCTGACCTGAAAAAAAATATAAAAAGGCTTTTAAATGGAGAAAACATAGAAAACCTAATCGTTAACATAAAAGGATTTGATACACTTTTTGGGTTTTCTGGTATAGACAGCATAGCAGAGCTTGATGATTTTAGAATTCACAAATTAATCTTCCAGTTAAATAAATTATCTCAAACATACGATTACATAATAATAGATAATTCTCCCGGTATAGGAGAAAAGGTAATTAGTTTTCTTAGAGCTTCTAATACCTCATATATACTTACTACACCAGAACCTACATCAATCATGGATTCATACGCACTTATAAAATCACTATACAAAATCTACGGCTATTCAAGATTTAAAATCATTGTAAATATGTGTAAAAGAAAGTTTGAGGAAAAAGAAGTTTTTGACAAACTAAACTTTTCTACAAATAAATTCTTAGACCTTAACCTAGAGCTTGCAGGAAGGTTATCATTCTCAGAAAACTTAGAAAAATGTGTAAAAGAAAAAAAGTTAGTTGCAGAAATTTATCCATCAGACCCTTACACAGTAGACCTTAAAAATATAGCAGCAAAAGAAGTAGGAGAGCCTATTAAAGAAAAAAATCAAAATTTCTGGGACAAGGTATTAAGCTTTCTAAAACAAAGAGTATAAGATGAGCACAAGATTAACACAGAAGAGAAAAGAGGAAATAGTTCTTGAACATTTACCTCTTGTAAAAAAAGTAGCAGCCAAAATCTACCACAAACTACCAGACTGTGATATAGAATTTGATGACCTTGTAAATACAGGAATTATAGGACTTATGAAAGCTATAGATAAATATGACGAGAGGAAAGCAAAATTCTCTACATATGCTTATATAAAAATAAGAGGAGAAATATTAGATTTCTTAAGAAGTCTTGAAGTAGTTCCTCGCTCAGTAAAAGATAAGATAAAAAAAGAACAAGAAAATACAGATGAATTAAGTATACCTTTATCCAATACAGCTGTAATGGTATCTATAGAAAAAGCCATCTATGACAAAGACCCAAATCTAAAACTTGTTGACATATTAGTATCAAACAAAATATCACCAGAAGACTACGCCATTAAACAAGACCTAAAAGAAAAAGTTTTAAAAGCCATGGAAAAACTAAGTGATAAAGAAAAAGCTATACTTCAGATGATTTTCTTTGAAGAAAGAGACCTAAAATACATCTCAAAAGAACTAAATATATCTATGTCAAGAGTATCCCAACTAAAAAACATAGCTATAGAAAAGATAAAAACTATCTTAAAAGTTTAACAAAAAATCAATACTACCTACATTATAAACCTAACATTTCCTAAATTATTATATAATATGTATTTAGCCCCTAATAACATTTAAAGGAGTTTAAGGTTGTATATTAACAATGAAAAAGATGCATGTGGTGTAGGTTTTCTTATTAATACAAAAAAAGAAAAAACCCATAAATTAGTCTGTGATGCCTTAGATGCCCTTGCAAATCTTGACCATAGGGGTGCTGTAAGTGCAGATGGTAAAACTGGAGATGGAGCTGGTATTTTAACACATATACCATATAAACTCTTCTCAAGAGAACTTTCCAAACAAGGAATTAGTATTCCTAAACCTGAAGACTTTGCAGTAGGAATGTTTTTTCTTCCTAAAGGAAAAGAAAAAGAGTTAAAAGTAGAAATAGAAAAAATCATAAATGAAAAATTTAAATTTATAGGATGGAGAGAAGTACCTATAGATAGAAATGAACTTGGTGTAATAGCCCAGAAAACAGAACCAACAATAGTACAGGGATTTATATCAAAAGAAGGAATAAATGTAGAAAACTTTGAAAAAGAACTGTTCATTCTCAGGAAAAGATTAGAAAAATTAGCAAATATACAGGATTACAAAGATTTCTATATTCCTTCTTTATCTAACAAAACCATAGTATACAAAGGTATGATTACAGCTCCAAGACTTAGATATTTCTATTTAGACCTTCAAGACAGTGATTTTGAAAGTGGTATAGCTATCTTCCACCAGAGATACTCAACAAATACATTTCCAAACTGGAAACTTGCCCAACCATTTAGAATGTTAGCTCACAATGGAGAAATCAACACAATTTCTGCTAACAGAAACTGGTTCAGAGCAAGAAGAGACGATATAAGACAGGTATGGGGAGAATTAACTGAAGAAATACTGCCTATTGTAAGTGATGAAGATAGTGATTCAGCTTCACTTGATAACGTTCTTGAGTTTTTAGTTCATTCTGGAAAAGATATCTTAACAGCTGTAAATGCTCTCATACCAAGGGCATGGGAAAATGATGAAGAGTTATCACCACAGCAAAAAGCATTTTACTCATATTTCTCATGTATATTAGAAGCATGGGACGGACCAGCAGCTATAGCCTTTACAGATGGAAATATAATTGGAGGAAAACTGGACAGAAATGGTCTAAGACCTGCAAGATATATAATTACGGAAGACCATGTTCTTATGGCTTCGGAAGTGGGAGTAGTAGAGTTTCAAGAAGAGAAAATAATAGAAAAAGGAAGATTAGGACCTGGTGATAAAATAGCTGTAGAATTTGAAACAGGTCAGATATATAAATCAGAAGAAATAATAGAAAAGATAACTAGAGGAAAACAATACAAAAAATGGGTAGAAGAAAATCTAAAAGTATTCATACCAGCAAAGGATTATCCTGACATTGAACCAAAAGACATCGTAAAAGAAGAAATACTTTTCGGTGTTGATAAAGATGTTATAAATCTCGTTATAAAGGAAATGGTAGGTAAGGCATCAGACCCTGTATACTCTATGGGAGATGATACACCCATAGCTGTTCTCTCAAGAAGACCTAAAATGCTTTCTTTCTACTTCAAACAGAGATTTGCACAGGTAACAAACCCTCCAATAGACCCAATAAGAGAAAAGAAAGTAATGTCTTTAAATACATATGTAGGAAAGAAAGAAAACTTCCTTACAGAAACTCCACAACATGCAAAACAGATTTTGTTTGAATCTCCTTTAATATACGATAATGAAATGAATGAGCTTATTGAATTATATAAAGATAAAGCACAGATAATCCCAGCAATATTTGACCCATATGATACAGCATTAGAACCTGCATTGGAAGATATATGCAAAAGAGTAGAAGAAGCTGTAGATAAAGGAGTAGAACTCATTGTTCTTACTGACAGAAATGTATCTATAGAAGGTGCTCCTATACCAATGGGACTTGCAGTAGCAGCAGTAAATGCATACATGGGAAGGAAAGGAAAAAGAAGTAAATTCAGTATAGTAGCAGATACAGGAGAAGCAAGAGACTCTCACAGCATTGCTTTTTTAATTGGATATGGAGCAACTCTTGTTAATCCTTACCTTACAGTTCAAATTCTTAGAAACCTTGTAGAAGAAGATAAAAAGTTTGATATTTCTTTTGAAGAAGCATTAGAAAGATATAGGAAAGCTGTAAACGAAGGACTCTTAAAGATAATGTCAAAGATGGGAATAGCAACAATAAAAAGTTATAGAGGTTCTGCACTTTTTGAAGCATTAGGAATAAGTAAAGAAGTTATTGACAAATATTTCCCGGGAACACCATCAAAACTTGGTGGTATAGGA
>Ga0256841_1002786_pt1 | contig 13569 bp, 7 predicted proteins | sample 356308metaG_FD_185971 | JGI IMG/M metagenome (GOLD analysis project Ga0256841, IMG submission 185971) | Hydrothermal vent microbial communities from Mid Atlantic Ridge, Atlantic Ocean - 356-308 | ecosystem: Environmental > Aquatic > Marine > Hydrothermal vents | place: Atlantic Ocean: Mid...
AAACCGGCGCCATTGTGAGCAAACCACCGCCATTGCGAAATGCCATCGGGCAAGGCCTTGCACGGAAGGGGCATTGAAGCAATCCGCCGGAAGTTATGACTGTGGTTTGTAGCAAGCGGATTGTCGTAGCATTGTGGATTGTAAGCCGGGCGTGGAAACTCTGGTCATTGTGGATCTGTAAATAAACAGATTGACACACCCCTGCCACCGCTTATGGCATGCGCACCCCCTCTCAAGAGGGGATTTTGGGGTTCTATTCCGGCTTTTGTAATAAAATGAAAAACCGGCGCCATTGTGAGCAAACCACCGTCATTGAAATGCTATCGGGCGGGGCCTTGTGCGGAAGGGGCATTGACGCAATCCGCCGGAAGTTACGACTGTGGTTTGTAGCAGGCTAGATCCGGCTTTCAACCTTTCGGGACTCCTGCGCAACGGCCTGCTTTGACCCGAAAGGTTTTGCAACTCCTCCCCTCTGTGTGCCGGATACAGCGTAGGCCGAGAGGGGGTGTGTTGGTTTGTGGGGCGGCGGGGGTGTGTTTGTATTCTTTTTCAGGCCGAAACCACGTCTCAACCTTTCAGGATTGTAGGTGCGCAAGGCTGCATCAACCCTTCGGGTGTTCTGCGCGCAAAGCCGCCGGCCATCCGAAGGGTTTCCGGTGCCAAAACCCGTAGGGTCGGCGAGGGAAGGTGCGGCTGAGTCCCTGCGGGTTGGATGAAGTAAATTCAAATTCATAAAACCTGCTTCGACCCGAAAGGTTAACCAAAGCTGTTCGGGATTGTAACTTTGGAAATGGTGCCGATACTGACTACACTTGCTTTGTCAGTCAAAGTAATCCCGAACTGTTATTAAACAAAAGGCTTTTGTTTTAAAAAATTCTTTCGGTATAAAACAGGACTAAAAAAGAAAAACCGGCGTCATTGTGAAATGCCATCGGCAGAGCCTTGCGCGGAAGGGGCATTGAAGCAATCCGGCGGAAGTTGCGAGTGTGGTTTGTAGCAAGCGGATTGTCGTAGCATTGTGGAGTGTAAGCCGGGCGTGGACGTTCTGCTCATTGTGGGATATTGAGGTTTAATTTTCTTTATAGATGCAAGAATTGTTAAGAGTCAATTTATAGTAATCTGTTTTTTCACTGTACATTTCTGTTTTTCCCCTTTTAATCCTGCCGTTTTCTATCTCAACGGATTGCCCCCAAACCAATTCGGAACATCCTCCGCGTTCAATTCCTCCTTTGTAGGTAAAAATAATTGATATAATATGAATATCATTATCCCCGATAGGAATTCCTACAAGTTTAGGATCATTCCATAATACAACCAGTTGATTTCCATTATCATTAAAGGTCCAATCATTAGGATTATACGGCATTTTTTCGTTGAAATTGACAATACCTGTAACAGGATTTTCCATCGAGCCTTTCCATTGAAGAACATTGTGATCAAATCCTATATAGAACTGAAAACCAAGCAGCATTCCACCCGATTTGTTTTTGATTTTGACAGGAACAATAATTTCATCGCCCGGATTATACCCTTTTACATTTATGCTATCCAGGGATAATGTAGCAGTATATGTTTGTGAAAACAATGTAACTCCGAGGGAAACTAAAATAATAATTATAAAATTTTTTTTCATCTGTTTAAGATTTACGAATAAGTTAATTTTAATTATTAATTGATGCCAGGAATACACGAATAGATAATTATCCTATTAATCAATTTTCCGTGTGTAGTCTTTCAATTATATATGTTTAATATCTAATTTTCATTTTGATATTTCTTATAGAACAAAAAAGAAATTAAAAAAAGCTTTATCCACAGCACAAGTGCCGGGATAAAGCTTTTACTTTTAGAATCTATAGCCGTATATTAGTCTAAGACTTTTTTACGTGCGTCATAGATTTTTTTGCTTCCGTAGCCAATGGCAAGCGATAGCAGAATCAAAAGACCACCACCGATTGGCGCTCCACCACCTACAGGGGCTGCACCTTCACCACCACCAACACCCGGATCCCAAGGCTGGGGTTGTGCCGACAGAATAAACGGAACCATTATGTATGCTACGAATGTTAAAACTTGAATTATCTTTTTCATATCTTGATATTTTTAAAATTTACAACTTAAATTAATTACCTGATGAAAACCTTTTCGGTTTTAACATTGTTACCCGACATAACCTTAACAACATAATAAGTGTTAGCATCGTTAACCGGAATAACATTCATACCCGGAATAACTTTATTGGAAACAACTTCCTGTCCCATCATATTGTAAACCGCAACATCTCCGGTTACTGTTTGAGGTACGGAAACATAAATGTTTCTTTCGCTTGACCAGATACGTATGCTGTTAGCTTCCAGTTCAGGTGTTCCAAGAGGTGTGAAATGTACAATGAATCTGTTTGCATTTTCGCCTTCTGTATATTCAAAAGTATATGAATCAGTTAAAAGATCCGTTTCAATACCTGTTAATACATCTTCAAGGACTACGTTTGAGAAATCACTTGTTTCAACAGCCTCTATTGTATAATAGCCTGATGCGGGAGCAACAAATGCCATATGTACTAATTTTACAGCAGGTTGAGTATTAATAGAAAGTTGCAAATCATTCTCAGTAGTATATAAGGAAACATTTTCATAGTTAAACATTTTTTTAGCATCGAAAGCCTTATCCCAAGTCTGATTTGTTCCTTCCAAGAATCTGATTGTAGTTTCATCTTTCATATCTCCTGAAGAAACCATTAATTTAACTACATCATCTACTTGTTCTTTATAAAATTGTTGTGTTGAATGAATTCTCATTCCATTATCAAAAGATAATGTACCATTTCCTGTTGCTTCAACAAAGAAACCTTGAGTTGGAGGAATCTCATTTGTACCCCCGTTATTTCCAACACCTCCAACATAAGATGCATATTGGTCATTAGTATTATCCCAGAAATAAATACCATTATTCAAACCAGCCGGAATTGTTACAGCATCCCAATCCAAACCTGATGGATAAGGGTTTCCAAATAAATTCCACTGTGCTGAATATGTCATAGAGTACCCTCCATCATTTATATCAGCCATTGTACCAGGATTCGTAGCATTTGCCACAAATTCACCCCAAGGGCCTAAACCGGCTAAGACATCACCACCAAATTCAATAATATCGTCATTTGCAGGGACTATACCTTGAGGGCAAGGGGCACCTCCTAAATAATCCAAATCCCTTTTTACAGAGTAGCCTTGCATAACATTAAGTCCCACATTGCCTTGAGAATAATCTTCATCATCACAGAGCACTCCATTAAAGTCACCCCAAGGATCAATATCGACAAACATACCTGTTGCAGGGTTAAACTCCTTAACCCAATAACTAACAAAGTCTCCAGTAACAGTATTATCCAATGGACTTGAAATAAAGTGCCATCCTGCATGTGTTCCTGTAGGTCCGGATTCTAAATATCTGTCATACTCAAAAGTACCTGCACCTGCCATAGAACCTGCTATTAATGAAGCTCCTATATTATTACCTTCCATCATCATTGCACCGTCATTTGTAAGTGTACCGGCAACTGTAAGTGCTCCGGCATCCATAATGGTAAATGTAACACCTGAAGCAATATCCAAATTATTACATTCAGCAATAAAATTATCAATTACAGGATCGTGAGGTGTGCCGGCAGGAATTACTGCATCATCTGCAGATGTAGGAACTCCATTGTCCCAGTTTCCTGAAAGGAACCAGTCTCCGCTCGTTGCTCCACCGGTCCAGTTAGTTGCTGTTGTTCCTCCAACATATACACTTCCTTGATTTAAAGTTAAAACAAAATAATCGAATAATTGGCTATACATTTCTGTAGGTCCTTTTACCAATTTACCACCATTTGAAACACTTTTTGCTGTTTGGAATACTAATGGTGAAGAATCTCCTTGGTTTAATCCACCATTATAGGTAAAAATCAAATCAAAAAATTGCTCCCCATCTGCCATATATACGCCATTAAATGTCGGATCATTCCATAAAACAACTAATGCAGTTCCGTTATCATTAAAGGCCCAATCAGCAGAATTATAAGGCATTACAGGATTGAAATTTGTAACTCCAGGTGTGGGATTTGGATTTGATCCCTTCCATGTTAAAATAGCATGATCAAATTGTATAAAGAATTGGAATCCTATATCCAATCCTCCGGGATCCATATACTCTAATCTTACAGGGATTACAACATCATCACCTGCAGAGAGTGTACTAACATCTACATTGTCTATTGCCAATGTAGCATTATACGTTTGAGAAAATGCTAAACTTGCACTCATCAAAAGTACGATAAAACTTAATAAAACTTTTTTCATCTTAATTGATTTTTAATTAGTAAATTTTATTTATTATAATTTCAATTTTAATAGTTAATTTGCAGGAGGAATATAACTTTTATTCACATCTCCTGAACATAGACTTTGATAATCCTTATTACCTATTCCACCCGAAACAGTCACACTTGCAGATAAAAAGACATAATCAGGTGCAGTCCAAGCGGGGGTTGATAAACCCTGAATTTTTCTTTTCATCATAATAACATCAAGATTACTTGGATCACCTGATTCAGTAACATCACCTGCCATACGCTGTAAATCAGAGAATGTCATTAACCCCTGAATCCACCTTTTAGTAAAAATCACATCGAAGTTTGTAAGACCGCCCCAAGCTTTTGTTGTAGAATTTTCCAGTGAATAAGTTCCATCATCAATACCGGAAATATAATAATTTCCTGCAGCATCCGTCAATCCTGATCCCACTTCAACTGCGCCGTTCATCAATTTTACAGTTATATCAGTTAGAGGTGTGCTCGCAGTATTTGCATAAGTGATATTTCCGTAAGCAGTACTCAACTTGTTCGTTAACAGGTCATTGTCATAAACACAAGGATCTGTATATTTGACAGGTTCAATGGCTGTTTCCGATTGGTAATACTGTCCGCCGTTCATCAATGCTTCATCAAAAGCAATACCTGCGGTAGCCGTATTATCGGTAATATCCATAACGACCTGAAACAGACCTGTAAAAGTACCCTGCATCAGATTGAAACCGCCTGCACCGCCTACCTGACTCATTTCATTGTCAGCTTCGGTAATGATTGCGATTTTTGAAGATGTATTATCCACGGTATTAACGAATGAATAATAATTATCCATAAGAGGTAGCGGGTTAACGGTAACATGTCCGCCTGCAACCCAGTCCGTACCGAAGCCGGCAGTGTTGTAGTCGAAATAAACCTGCAAGTCGCGATGATAGGTTGTGGAGCCGTCTCCTTTAACCTGTACATCAAATTGCAACTGAGTACCCGCGTTAACAACCTCGAAATTGGCGAAGCGCCAGGTCAAGGTTTGTGAGAGTCCGATGTAGCTAACAAAAGCCACAAATGCGAAGATTAAAGTTACTTTTTTCATCATTTTCTGTTTATTTTAGTATTAAATTAATTATAATGTTACATTTTTGCACAATGAGTGCAAGAAAAATAACATCTTCGCAAATAATATCCAAATTTATAGATGGCATCGGTATTTAACCAAATATTTTGCAAATGTAACATCTTCGCTTTTAATTTCCAAATTTTATTTTAACTTTTTTTAATTTTTTTAAATAATAAAACGTACAGCCCTTGCGAGCCGTACGTTTCATCAAATAAAATTTACGGAACAATATTCACCGTATAATCTTCAACCTCACCATAAGAGGTAATTCCGCAAGGTGATCCGCAATCGGAACCGGAATACTTGATCCTTACCCTCATTATTGTTTGCCCGAGTGTGGCGGTAGCCGGAACATCAAAAGTGAATGTGCCGTCGGCACCACCGTCAACATCGCAAACAACATTTTCGGTTGCAGGATCCAATACTCCGTCCTGATCCCAGTCAATCCATATACCGAGATCGTCCGATGCATAAGAATATCCGTTTGTTATCGTAATCGAAACACCAACGGTACCCTGAGTCAGGTCTGTTGACATTGCAGTGTAGTCGGAATAACCGTTACCGTTGAGACCGCAACCGGAACCGGTGTTGTTAATTGTTCCTATCACAACTCCATCAATGTATTCGTCACAAGTAGTTGCACCTGCATCGCACATTTGGGAAGTGAATGTCGCTGGTCCGGCCCAATCGCTTAAACCTGCACCACCGCAGCAAATATCCTGGACATAAAAGTCATAAGAATTTCCGAGTGTAAGACCGGTTACAGTATAAGGGCTGGTGACACCGACAACGAGAGTACCCGTACCGGGAGTAAATCCCGCAGGCCCCCATTCCAGATTGGAATTACCGGAATTGCTTGTCCACATCAAATCTGCCGTAGTACCGTTAGCCGATGCACTTAAGTTAGTAGGAGCAGGACAAGTGAAAGGAGGATTATAACTTCCGTTAACATCGCCCGAACATAATGCCTGTACTCCCTGTATCACATCTCCACCGGAGACAGTTATGGGTTGTGGTTCAAAAACATAATCGGGTGCTGTCCAAGCAGGTGTTGTTAATCCTTGAATTCTTCGTTTCATCATAATAACATCAAGATTGCTAGGAGTTCCTGATTCTGTTACATCTGCAGCTAATTGTTGTAATGCTGTAAATGTAAATAGACCTTGTATCCATCTTTTAACAAAAATAACATCAAAGTTTGTTAATCCACCCCAAGCTTTATCGGTAGCACCATTAAGTTCATAAGTACCGTCTGCGATACCGTCAAAGAGGAAAACACCGTTACAATCGGTTTCCATTGTTCTCTCCATAGTTCCTGCAACGAATCTTGCGGTACTATGATCTAACGGAGTACTTCCGGTATTTGCATAGGTAAGATTGCCACCAACGTTATATCCGTAAGGGATACCCATACCGGTAACTTCCATTCCGCCGTCAAAGGCACCTACAAGATAAGACATACCGGTTGAAACATCAACCCATCTGAGTTCACCTTGAGAGCCGTAGGCAGCCATAAAGCATTCGCCGGACATTCTATCGAATTCCATATCCTGAGCATAATTTGCGTCAAAGCCGATGGAGCCGATAACCGTAAAAGCACCTGTGGCAAGATCAACACTACCGAAGTTATCGGCTAATAAATCAACTGCATAAGCATTACCCGAAGCATCAATAGCAAAGTTGATCAAAAGTTCACCGCCTGATGTAGGGCCGATGGCTGTTGCAGCTCCGGTAGCCATATCAATGGAGAATAGAGTGGACTGGCCGGCGTTAGCACCATCCCAATCGTATCCGTACATTGTACCGGTAGTTACATCATAAGATAAAGCATTGATACCTGCACCAAGAGGTCCGACAGTTTCTCTTGTTCCGTCGGCGGGATTAATTCTTATTAAAGTGTCGTCGGAATAAACGGTACCGTACCAGAAACTTTCAGCCCAGGTACCACCGGCAACAAAATTCATTGCACTCTGATCGGCAAGAGAAGTCACCGTTCCCGGGTCATTCAAGTTAAATGATATGGGGCCTACAGGTAATGAGCTACCTCCCGAAAATGTATTGTACGCATAAACAATACGGTCAAATGTACGGACAAATACCGGTTGGCCGGTAATGCAATCATTCGTATTATCCATATCAGTTCCTAACTGTGTACAAACATCAACGGTATAATCGCCGTTGGCGGGTGTCCAGTTAGCAAAGGTAACTTGTATTGAAGCACCCGGTGCCAGAGCGGTAACTGTTTGAGTATCACTATATCCACCGGAAATATCCATTTGTACATCAAATGTTTCGGTGTTTGTACCGAGGTTTGTTACTGTAGCCATAGGTGTCACAACTGTTCCGCCTGAATAGAAACCGTTCATATCAATACTAAGTGTTGCAACATCATGAGCGAGAGGTTCAAACACGTTGATATCATCAACAGCCATATCGCCGGTGTACGATGAGCCTCGCGTTCCAAGGAACCTGACGAGTACGGTGCTTCCTGCATAGGTTGAAAGGTCAACACTTGCAAGGTGCCAATCGGTACCCTGGTCGCCTGCCATACCCCATACCGAGTCGTATGTGGCTCCGTCGTCGGAAGAGACCTGTAATTCAAGCTCACCCATTGTAGCACCATACATACTATATGCAAAGTTAAAGTTTACAGCGGCATTGGCAGTAAAGTCGAAATATGAAATTAATCCGTAAGTATCTCCCTGAACAGCAGGTGAAGAAGTTTCGGTATAAACATACCAATCGCCTTCATAAGCTGCAGTTGGGCCTGTGGAGCCTGAAGGTGTTCCACCGGAATTAAGAGTCCAGCTATATGTAGTTGTGGCATCATCCATCCAGGTACCGAGAGTATTTACTTCAAAACCAAATGCATAAGGCAGTGTGTTAACGGTAGCTGTTGAAAATGTATAAGGACCAACCCAGTTACTTGTAGTGCCACCACCACAATTTGAACGAACATAAAACTCATATTCGGTTCCCGGAGTCAGGCCGGTTAATGTATCGGGATTGTTAGTAGTACTATAAGATGGTGTTCCTGTAGGAGTAAACGGAGTTGCTCCGTATTCAATATCCCAGTTTGTAGCACTTCCGGCCTCCGTCCAAGTAAGGCCTGCTGTTGTAGGAGTTACAAAGGTAGTACCAAGCGCGCCAGGATCAGGACAAGCAGGCATTTCGTCAACCATTACATTGTCAATAAGCCATCCTGCTCTTTGGACAGAACCGTCGGAAACCAATCTGAATCTGAAAGTAACATCAGTAAAAGTATTATAAGATGTTAGGTTGAACGATTCGTGTTTCCACCATGTGTTGTCAGGAATGTCAGTACTTGACGTTCCCCATATAGTATAAGAATCTTCATCAAAACAAGGTCCTTCCGGATTATTATATGATGGATCGGTGTATATACCGTCCCCAAGATAAGTGGATGCAGGTAAAGGAGCATAAGTTGCACCGCCGTCAGTTGAAATTTCAACATAACAATGATCCCAATCACCTTCCGTCTTTGCAATATTATCGAAGGAAAGACGTGCATTAACCTTTGCTGTCAGGTCAACGGTACCGGTAACAAATAATACATTTTCATTATTTGGAGTGTAAACATTAAACGCCGAATGTGTAGCACTAACCTGTAGTGAGTCTATCAATACCCAGTCAACAGTATTTCCCGTAGCATTGTCCAGAGTATCAAATCCCGACTCAAACATTGAGGAGAAAGGAACTGTATATGTATTAAAATCATATAATGTTGTAAAAGATACAGGACCTGACCATGTACTTGTTGAACCTGCACCGCAGTCAGCTTGAACATACCATTCATAAGTTGTTGCTGCAGCAAGTCCCGGTAAAGCAGGTATTGTATAGCTATGAGGGTTGCTTCCGCCTGTATTATCAGTATGTGTGCCTAATGCGGCACCAGTACCGGGAGCAAAACCGGGAGTACCCCATTCAAGGTTCCATGTAGTAGCAGTCCCCATTTCCGACCAATTCAATTGAGCGGTATGTATCGCAATATTTGTGGTACTTAAAGTATCGGGTTGCGGGCATGCAGGTGGGAAACAGCTAACGGCAATTCCCGTTGTTCCTGCTGGATATGGTCCATCGGAAAACTGAAGTACGGTATCCGGTGTCCAGAGAGCATAAATGTCGTATGTAACCTCGCCATCATAGCTGCCGGGGTGCCATACAACATCCATAGAAGCACCTTCCCAGATACCAAAATAAACCGTATCAGGGCCGGTAGCTGCAGGTCCGGTCCAGGTGAATGTTGAAGTACCATCCTGTACTATTTCCACGTAACCACTATTCCATCCATCACCATAAGAATCATTTCCTATCATCATCCAATTGCAATCGAAAGGCGGTAGGTTTTCAAAAGTATGTGTATAGCAATCATTAGCAGTATTTTGGTCACCAACAAGGTCGGTACAAGCATCAACAGAATATGTTTGTCCCTGTGTACTGCAATCAATGGTTTGAGCAAATGTATAAGTTGTGTATTCACCGGGATTTAAGGTTCCTACATAACTTTCGTTATATGTTGTACCATCAAATGTCATAGAAACAGGAAAATCGGTTTGCGCATTGGAGCCGTTATTAAAGATCTCCATAGTTACCGATTCCGTTGATGTAAGACCTACACCGGTATTAGGTGCTGTTATGTCAGATGTAATCAAATCATCAGTATTTTCAAAATCACCATATAGACATAAACTAAAGGAATATCCGGGGTCACTGAAAGTTGCGTTAGCAACATCCTCTTGTAATGAAGGTGGACCTGCTATTCCCGTATTTCCCCACAAGAACCAGCAGTTAGGATCGCCTCCGGGATTTTCCTGAATGGATATCCATCCGTTTGTTAATGTAACGGGTGAGGATAATACCAAAGTATATTCATATAATGTATCCGCTGAAAATGGAAGCTGTGAGTTAACACCCGATAAAGTAGCATTAAAAGTAGATACAACCGTACCCGGTGCACCGGCATTATCACTATAAAAGATAACTTCGAATTGTTTAGGATCTTCAGAGCAAGCAGACCAGCCGCCACTGTAATAGTATCTCAGACCCCACCAGTGGATTGAATCAATAACATAGCTGCCGAAAAACTGCTGATAAACTCTGTATCCGGCATCATCATCACTTACAGCTGCAGAAGTATAACCTGTTGCAGGTAATCCCCAAACGGGCGATCCCGGACAAGCATCACCATCAGAAGGGGCTGCAGGCTCTTTTAATGTAACCATGTTGTTTTTTTCAGGGAGATTAGCCTTTTCGGCTTTAGCCTCCGCCATCTTTTCAAGATAGCCCTGAGCCTCTTTGGAAAGCTCACCTTGCTGTAATTCCTTTTCGGTAGCAAGTCCTTTTTGAATAAGCTCCTTTTTCTGGATCTTATTCAATTTGTTACCTTGATCAGCCGTGCCTGTTGAAGCGTTGAACTGAGCAAGTGCAACAGACGACGATAACATCAGAATCATCATCAGTTGCCACAATTTAGTAAACTTTTTCATAAAATTTAAAATTTAAGTTAATAAATAATTAATTGAAAGATATTTGTATTTCCATAAAAAGCACTTTTATACCATTATATTATATATAACAAAATAATCCCCTTCACGCCTAAAGCGTTTTGGGAGATTCTTCATAATTGTTTAATTATCACTATCATAATATACTTTATCAACCTGAAAAGCATTCACTGGCTTATTTCTCGAACGGCAAATATAATAATAATTATTAAAAGTCAAGAAAAAAGTTTAATTTTTTTAACTCACCCCCCTGCCCCTCTCTAAAAAATTAGAGAGGGGTGATACTGTATGAAACGGGAAAAGCTTTTGTGTTTTTATCTGTTGTTTTTTCAGGACTAAAAAATGAAAAACCGGCGTCATTGTGAAATGCCATCGGGCGGGGCCTTGCGCGGGAGGGGCATTGAAGCAATCCGCCGGAAGTTGCGACTGTGGTTTGCAACGGGCAGATTGCTTCGGCATTCCCACGCTTGAAATCCAGCCTGTTGATGCCTCGCAATGACGGCGTTGGTTATGACTGTGGTTTGTAGCAGGCTAGATCCGGCTTTTCAACCTTTCGGGACTCCTGCGCACCGGCCTGCTTCGACCCGAAAGGTTTATTAACTACTTCCCTCTGTGTGCCGGATACAGCGTAGGCCGAGAGGGGGTGGGTAGGTTTGTGGGGCGGCGGGGGTGTGTTTGTATTCTTTTTCAGGCCAAGACCGTGGTTACGACTGTTCAAAGTACTCCCATAACGGATCATCCGGCGGCGGGGCGGTGAAGGTCATCTTCTCTTTTTTCACGGGATGGATAAATTCTATCTTACGGGCGTGGAGATGAATGAAGGCATCTTTATTGGTTCGCGGGTATCCGTACTTGATATCTCCTTTTATGGGACAACCGATAAAAGCAAGCTGTGCACGTATCTGATGGTGCCGGCCTGTCAGTAATTCGATTTCCAGTAAATGATATTTGTCACTACTTGCGATGTGGCTGTATATTAATTCCGCTCTCTTTGAGTTTTTACGTTCTGTGACGGAAGCAAAAGATTTGTTCTTTTTTGTGTCCCTATATATATAATGTATAAGATGATCTTTCTCTTGAGGAGGTAATTCTTTGACGATTGCCCAATACACCTTCCTTATTGTATGTTCTTTGAGCATTTTATTCAGTCGGGTCAGCGCCTTGCTTGTGCGAGCAAAAATTACCAGTCCGCTGACGGGGCGGTCAAGACGATGGACAACACCAAGAAAGACATCCCCGGGCTTGTTGTACTTTTTCTTAATATACTTTTTGACCATCTCGCTCAGCGGCTCATCACCGGTCTTGTCGCCCTGCACTATCTGGGATGGCAGTTTGTTGACGATGATGATGTGGTTGTCTTCGTATATAATTTGAGATTTCAATGTGTTACGGGTTAATGATTGAATTTGTGAACAGATATTGATTCGGGAGGTGAGATGATATTTTTTTCATTTTAAACATTGATGAGTTGGATTTATAATTTTTATTATTATGTACAAGCAGGCTTCGACTCCACTCAGCCTGACAGTTGGGGCTGCCAGGCAGAAGTTTTTTTACTCCCCTGTCAGTTTTTGAAATACCGTCTCAAGACTTTGCTCTGTTTTTTGCATTGAAAGAACCGTTAACTTATTCTTTACGGCAAATTTGAATATCTCCTCACGAATATCCATTTCCTTCTTCGACTCCAATTCATAACTGTTGCCACCGATATTTCTGACTTTGGCTACATTCGTAATTTTCAAAAGTAAACCGTCATCAACAAATTCGTTAAACTCAACCCTGACAACACCAACAGTTGTACTTCCACTTGTGAGATGTCCGGTAGTGTCGTCGGCAACTATTTTTCCTTTGTCAATTATTATTGCTCTGTCGCAAACGGCCTCCACCTCCTGCATAATATGAGTGGAAAGCATAACGGTCTTTTCCTTTCCGATCTCCTTTATCAGATTTCTTATATCAAGTAGTTGATTGGGATCCAGGCCTGATGTAGGCTCATCCAGGATCAGGACATCGGGATCGTGGATCATTGCCTGCGCCAGCCCGACCCTCTGCCTGTATCCTTTTGATAAAGCACCTATCTTCTTATTCTGCTCCGGCCCCAGTCCGGTAATGTCAATCATCTCATCAACGCGCTTTCGCTTTTCCTTAATACCGTAAACCCCTGCAGTATATTCAAGATATTCCCTGATGTACATTTCAAGATAAAGGGGGTTGTTTTCGGGCAGATATCCCACCCGTTTTCTGACCTCCAGCGAATTATCGTAAATATCAAAACCATTGACGGACACCTCTCCGGAAGTGGGTGGAATAAAGCAGGTTATGATCTTCATCATTGTTGACTTTCCGGCACCGTTGGGGCCAAGCAATCCCACTACCTCTCCAGCATCAATTGTAAACGATACATTGTCGAGAGCCTTTTGCTTTCCGTATAATTTAGTAATATTTTTTACAATTATAGACATCAGAAAAAAATATAAATTTAAAATTATATATATTATTTTTATTTAAATCATTTAAACCATTTAAACCTGCCAGGTTTTGCCTGCGCCGGGGCTTTTGCGCAAACCTGACAGGTTTGTTTTGCTTTT
>Ga0256841_1002787_pt1 | contig 13568 bp, 12 predicted proteins | sample 356308metaG_FD_185971 | JGI IMG/M metagenome (GOLD analysis project Ga0256841, IMG submission 185971) | Hydrothermal vent microbial communities from Mid Atlantic Ridge, Atlantic Ocean - 356-308 | ecosystem: Environmental > Aquatic > Marine > Hydrothermal vents | place: Atlantic Ocean: Mid...
GCCAGAAGCGTTTACCAACTCACTGCCTTCTAAAAGAAATACCGAACAACGTTCCATATCCTGATTCTGGATCAATACCTTGAGGGCGCTGCGGATCAGGCTGCTTTCATTTTCGGCCAAGGAACCCAAGGCAACAAGTGAGCGCAGGGCGGACAAAGAATTTAGCAACTCAACAAATTGTGGTCCGAGGTCCTCGATAGTCTCCTGCATGGCTGAGCTCAATATGCCTCTGTATTAGTGAAACTGGCGAGCAAGGGCCTGCAATAGCTGCTTCTGCTTCCTGAGTTTGGCAACGATGGTTTCAATGGTCGGGGAAGGGAGATTCAGCAATGGGCTCAATTGGTGAATCTGGTTTTCATTCTCTTCCTCATCCAGAATGATGGGAGAAAGACGTCTGGCAACAAGCAACAATAGGGCCAGTTTTGATTTATTGTTCAGTTGCTCAAGAGCCAGGCTCTGTGCCCCAACAGCTTTGGCGTAGATTTCAGGAAGCTGCCAACGTAAGATGAGCCATCTGCCAATCTGATATTGATCCGTCTCAAAGTGATCTTGCAACATTTGCCGGATACTGGCTGGACTTTGTCCGGCTTCCAGCAGGATTTCCCGCATCAAATCCGGCTGCGCGCAGACAAGGGCAAGAATGCCTATTTGCATTAATAATCCACCCGTATAGGCCACGGCAGGTTCTGGCATTTCTTGATCTTTCGAAGCAAACGCCAGTTGCTGGGATAATTGGGCATTCAATAAAGCATTCAACCAATAACGCTCGGTTTGAAAGGCCGGGCATTGGCCAGGCTTGAGGCTTTCGGAAAGCAGGACAGCGGTTGTCATATTCTTCACCATATTCAAACCCAGATGAACGATAGCTTCCTTAAGCGTGTGGATTTTGCCTGCCCGGCCAAAATAGGCGGAATTTGCAAGTCCAATCAATCTTGCAGTGAGGGATGGGCACTCGGCCAGCAACTCCCCCAACCATTCGATATTGACGTCAGGATCATTGACCGCTGCCAACATCCGTTGCCGGTTTTGTGGCAAGGGGGGGAGTGTTTTCAGCTTTTGAATTTCAAGACGCAGGGCTTGGGCGTTCATTACAACCAGTGGTTGATCTGTCGATGGTTTAAAGTATAGAAGACATTGCCATCAGACGCCGGAGTTCCTCGTTGCTGAACCCGGCCCGGCTTCTTAATTTCTGGTTAATTGGCCTGCGTACTTTTCCACCAAGATGATTTTCTATCAATTGGAAGTAGAGAACTTCCGGGTTTTGGTCTTTCATTCGGCACAGTGTTTGAAACCAATAACTTCCTTTGGCGACGTGCCCTACTTCGTCGGCGAGGATGGTCTTTAAAATCCCGGCGCTTTTCTTGTCGCCGACCTGCGCCAGCTTATCAATCATCGCCGGTGTGACATCCAACCCTCGAGCTTCCATGAAACGAGGCACTAAGGCCATCCGGGCCAGGATATCCCCAGCGGTGTCCTCGGCGATTTGCCAGAGGCCATTATGAACGGGTAAGTCCCCATACTCTGCGCCCAACTCATTCAACCGATGCCTAAGCAGGCAAAAATGAGTCATTTCCTCAATGGCAACCGTCAACCAATCACGATAATAAGCCTGTGGAAGACCGCGAAAGCGGTAAACCCCATCCCAATGGAGGACAATAGCATTGAATTCTATATGGGCAACTGCATGCAGCAATGCCACCCGCCCTTCCAGAGAGGAGAGTTTGCGCTGCCTTAAGTCTTTGGGCTCGACCCAACGAAGTTGTTGCGGGAAATGTACATGGTGAATGGGAAGGGGTGGTGATGACTCTGAAAAATCCAGAGTTCGGTTTTCGAGAAGTTTCCGGGCCTGCTGAGTGAGGTCTAATTTGACCGTCAAATCAGGCGATGTCAAACAAGCCTCGGCAAGTTGGAAAATGTTGTTCATAATCTGCATTTAACGATTTTAGATAAGGGGTACAGCATGGCAACACTGTTTTTTACCCATCCGGACTGCCTGAAGCATGACACAGGTCCCGGTCATCCTGAACGCCGCGCCAGACTGAAAACGATTGTAAAAGCTTTGGATGCGCCTCATTTTAAATCTTTGATACGTTTGCAAGCCCCCCTGGCAACCACCAGTCAGTTGTCTCTGGTCCATAGCAAATCCTATGTCGATGCAATTTTTGCGGCAATTCCCACGTCCGGCTATCACTATCTGGATCCTGATACTGTGGTCTCGCCTGGCTCTGGCGCTGCCGCTTTACGCGCCGCAGGGGCGGTATGCGCCGCCGTGGATCAAACGATGATGGGCAAAGCAGGCAATGCATTCTGTGCCGTCCGGCCACCGGGACATCATGCCGAACCTGACCAGGCCATGGGGTTTTGCCTGTTTAATAACGTGGCCATCGCTGCCCGCCATGCCATGACTCAATGGCATTTAGAACGCATTGCCATTGTGGATTTCGACGTTCATCACGGCAATGGCACCCAGGCGGCATTTGAAAAAGAACCTCAAGTTCTTTATGCCTCTACCCATCAATATCCCTTTTACCCGGGTACCGGCCGGACGGAAGAAACCGGCGTCGGCAACTTGGTCAATGTCCCTTTGCCTGCCGGGACCGATGGCAAGGTTTTTCGACAGGCAGTGACCGACAGGATTCTACCTGCCATCAAGTGTTTCAAACCCCAGTTGATTTTGGTTTCCGCCGGGTTTGACGGCCACCGAAACGATCCTTTGGCCTCTTGGTTACTCGATGCGGACGATTATGCCTGGATTACCCGGCAGTTACTGGCTTTTGGTGTCCCCTTGGTGTCCACTCTGGAAGGGGGCTACCATTTGGAAGCGTTGGCCGCCAGTGTCGCCAGTCATGTTTTGACATTGCTTCAAGCGCGGCCGATACCGAAATAGTCAAAACCTTTGTTTTTGACATAAGCCGGCTCATAGAGATTTCTGCCATCGAAGATCACCGGTGTCTTCAAGGCGGTTTTCATGGCCTCAAAATCCGGGCTGCGGAACACATTCCATTCGGTCACCAGTGCCAGGCCATCTGCTCCTTCCAGGGCCGCCATCGGGGAATCCGCCAAATACAAATCCTCCCGCTTCCCATAGATTCGACGGGTTTCATCCATGGCCACGGGATCATAGGCTTGCACATTGGCACCGGCTTCCCAAAGCGCTTCCATGAGCACCCTGCTGGGTGCTTCACGCATGTCGTCGGTGTTGGGTTTGAAGGCCAGCCCCCATATAGCGAGGGTTTTGCCCCTCAAATCCCCTTGGTAATAGCCTTGAATCTTTTCAAACAGGCGACGTTTTTGACGCTCGTTGACCGTTTCCACGGCTTGCAGCAAATCGGCCTGGTAATCCACTTCCCGGGCGCTGCGTTCCAGAGCCTTGACATCCTTGGGAAAGCAAGACCCGCCATAACCGCAACCAGGATAAATAAAGTGATAGCCAATGCGGGGATCAGAACCAATCCCAATCCGCACTTGTTCGATATCGGCATCCAGTTTTTCGGCCAGATTGGCCAGCTCGTTCATGAAGCTGATTTTAGTGGCCAGCATGGCATTGGCGGCGTATTTGGTCAACTCGGCGGAGCGGATATCCATGGCAATCAAACGGTCATGATTACGGTTGAAAGGCGCGTAAAGCGCTTTCAGCAATTCCGCGGTACGGGGATTGTCGGTACCGACGATGATGCGGTCTGGTTTCATGAAGTCGTCTATCGCGGCCCCTTCCTTGAGAAATTCCGGATTGGAAACCACGTCGAATTCTATCGATTTGTCCTGGCCAGCCAAAATCCGGCTGAGTTCCGCCCGGACTTTATCGGCGGTGCCTACCGGCACCGTGGATTTGTTTACCACAATTTTGTAATCCTGCATCTTTTCGGCAATCGTCCGGGCCACCGCCAGCACATACTGCAGATCTGCGCTGCCGTCTTCATCCGGCGGCGTTCCCACGGCGATGAATTGGAACAGGCCATGAGCGACGCCTTCCCCGGGATCAGTGGTAAAGTGCAATCTCCCCGCCTCCCGGTTGCGGGCAATGATCTGGTCCAGTCCCGGTTCGTGAATGGGCACTTCGCCATGGTTCAAACGCTGAATCTTGTCGGCATCGATATCCACGCACACTACTTCGTTACCCACTTCGGCAAGGCATGCTCCCGTCACCAGGCCGACATAACCAGATCCGTAGATCGTCACTTTCATCCAAATTCTCCTGTCAAAATCAGTTTAGCCATTCAAACCGCGTTCAAGATCGGCGATGATATCTTCCAAATCCTCAAGCCCCACAGAAATACGCACCAGATTATCTTTAATACCCGCCTTGACTCTCTCCTCGGGAGATAAGCGCCCATGAGTGGTTGTCGCCGGATGGGTAATGGTTGTTTTCACGTCCCCCAAATTGGCGGTAATGGATAGAATCATAGTCTGATCTATCAGATGCCAGGCCGCATCCTGGCCTCCCTTTACTTCGAAACTGATAATCCCGCCTGCGCCGGATTGTTGGGTTTGCGCCAATTGGTATTGAGGATGGGAAGGCAAGCCCGGGTAGAATACTCGTTCTACTTTGGGGTGACCGCTCAACCACTCGGCCAAGCCCAGGGCATTGTCGCAGTGGGCCTTCATACGCAGCTTCAGGGTTTCAAGGCCGGTCAAAAACACCCAGGCGTTGAATGGACTCATGGCAGCCCCACCGGTGCGGAGAAAAGGATAGATTTCCTTATCCAGCAATTCTCTGGGACCTACAATGGCGCCGCCAACGCAACGTCCCTGGCCATCCAGGTACTTGGTGGCGGAATGAACCACAATATCGGCCCCCAATTCCAATGGCTTCTGCAATGCCGGTGTGCAAAATACGTTATCAACCACCAGCAAGCAACCGTGGCTGTGAGCCAGGCCAGCCAGGGCTTTGATATCGGCAATCTCGGTGAGGGGATTGGAGGGAGTTTCCAGAAACAGGAACCGGGTCTTGGGAGAGACGGCCGATTCCCAGGCATTGAGGTCGGTCAAATCCACAAATGTGGTCTCTACCCCGAATTTGGCCATAAAGTTCTGGAACAACAACACCGTATTGCCGAACACCGACCGGGAACACACCACATGATCCCCCGCTTTCAATAACCCCATGCACAGAGTCATGATTGCCGCCATGCCGGATGCAACCCCGATACACCGTTCTCCTCCTTCCAGAGCCGCCAAACGTTCCTCGAAGGTCCTTACCGTGGGATTGGTGAAGCGCGAGTAAATATTGCCGGCTTCTTCTCCCGAGAAACGGGCCTGGGCTTGTTGGGCGCTGTCGAAAACATAGCTGGAAGTGACGAAAATAGGATCGGAGTGTTCATTTTCCGGGGTGCGGCGTTGCCCTGCCCGGACGCTTTGGGTTCCAAGCCCATATTTTTTCCAATCTATGTTCTTAGTCACGGCTGGTTTCCTCATACTGAATTGTGCAAATCGATGATCGTGGCCTTCGCCTGATGATTTTGTTGCGCTTCATCAGAGCGGCACCGGCTCAAATGTTGCAAATACTGTGGGCTGATGTCGCCGGTGATGTATTGGCCACTGAAACAAGAAGTCTCGAAGTGTTGTATTGTCGGGTTTCCCTGTTTCACGGCCGCGATCAAATCGTCCAGGTCCTGATAGATCAACCAGTCGGCGCCCAGCAGGGATTGGACTTCCTCTTCCGTCCGGTCGTGGGCAATCAACTCATGGGCGGCGGGCATATCGATCCCATAGACGTAAGGGTATCGAACCGGCGGCGAGGCGGAAGCAAAATAGACTTTTTTCGCGCCCGCCTCGCGCGCCATGTGAATAATTTGTTTGGAGGTTGTGCCCCGGACGATGGAATCGTCCACCAATAAAACATTCTTGTCCTTGAATTCCAGGTCAATGGGATTGAGTTTCCTGCGAACCGATTTTTGTCGTTGTTGCTGCCCTGGCATGATGAAGGTCCGGCCAATATAACGGTTTTTGATAAAGCCTTCCCGGTACAACACACCCAGCTGGTTGGCAAGCTCCAAAGCAGTGGTGCGGCTGGTATCGGGAATGGGGATAACCACGTCGATATCGTGATCCGGGCGCAGCCGACGAATTTTTTGCGCCAGTTTCTCCCCCATGCGCAAACGGGATTTATACACGGAAATATCATCCATGATGGAATCGGGCCGGGCGAAATATACGAATTCGAAGATACACGGCGCATGAATGTCGTTGCTGGCGCACATACGGCTGTGAAAGGTCCCGTCCTTCTCGATGAATACCGCTTCCCCGGGCTGAATATCCCGCAGCAATTCAAACCCCAGAACATCCAATGCGACGCTTTCCGAGGCAATCATATATTCGATGCCCTGGCCTGTATCACGCCGACCAATGACGGCGGGCCTGATGCCATAAGGGTCGCGGAAACCCAGAACGCCAAATCCGGTAATCATGGCGACTACCGCATAAGCGCCCCGGCAGCGGCGGTGGACAGCGGCAACGGCATCGAACACGTCGCTGACATCCAAACGCAGTTTGCCAAGACTTTGCAACTCATGGGCAAAGATATTCAAAAGCACTTCCGAATCAGAATCGGTATTGATGTGGCGCTGATCCTGCAGGAACAGTTCTTGTTTCAGAATTTCCGAATTGGTCAGATTGCCATTGTGCCCCAAGGTGATGCCATAAGGGGAATTGACATAAAAGGGCTGGGCTTCCGCTGAACTGGTACAGCCCGCGGTAGGATAACGGACATGCCCGATTCCCATCGTGCCCGGCAAATTCAGCATGTGCTCGGCATGGAAAACATCCCGCACCAACCCCCGGTCCTTGCGCAAATAGAAACGTCCTCCTTCGTAAGTGACGATACCCGCGGCATCTTGCCCCCGGTGTTGGAGAACGGTGAGCGCTTCGTACAATTCCTGATTGACGGGAGAATGGGAAACAATTCCTGCAATGCCACACATGTTTCAGAACCGAAGTGAAAGATACTCTACAAATTTATATAGCCAAGATCTTGGACCGCCATCAAGCCCACATGGACAAGTCCACGGCGTCCCAGGGAAGAAAGGGCGGACACCTTAGAAGCGAAGGCCGCCGAATCTTTATAGGCATGACAAACCATCATGGTTGTCGAACCAATTTTACGTAGTCATCAGGGTTGAGGCTGCTTGCCATGACTGCCCAATCTTCCAACCAGGGCAGCAGTTTGGACTCATGCCACCACGGTTCGGTCACCATTTGGGAAGAGCGGGCAAAAAATACCAGCAAAACTACCAGTAAAATCCCTCTGGCACAGCCAAACAACAACCCGCCCAAGCGGTTGAACGATCTAAATACACCATGATCGATCAAAGTCTCCAGTAAATACCCGGCAATTTTGCCGACCGCCAAGGTACTCAAAAAGAGAAAGACAAATGCCAGGCCAAGCCGCAGTGAAGCATCTTCGATCCAGGGCTGCATGCGAACCGCCAAGCCGGAATCATAGCGCAATCCAACCCAAACGGCCGCCAGCCAAGTAAGGAGGGAAAAAGTCTCTCGTATAAGGCCCCGGAACAACCCGGTGACAGCCGAGATGGCAATCAAGCCCAAGATGGCATAGTCAATCCAGATCAATGATCAAAATCCAGCAAGGTTGGAGAAGGGAGATTGTACCAAAACCTGGAATTAAATAGATCAGAAGCCCTGTTTGGAAATATCAAAGCAATCTCGCTCCCTTATGTTTGCCGGCTAGCGGCGTCCAATGCCTTTAGATGGGCCAGCTTTTCCCGGATTTTGATTTCCAGCCCGCGGTCAACCGGGTGATAATACTGCCGCCCCCCCATGTCCTCCGGAAAATAACTCTCCCCGGCGGCATAAGCCTCGGGTTCGTCATGGGCGTAGCGGTAACGCTTTCCATAACCCAGCTCTTTCATCAAGCGCGTCGGGGCATTGCGGAGATGTACGGGAACCTCAAGGCTGCCAGTTGCGGCTGCATCGCTTTGGGCCGCTTGATAGGCCCGGTAAACGGCATTGCTCTTGGGCGCGCAAGCCAAATACACCGCTGCTTGCGCCAAGGACAACTCCCCTTCCGGCGTCCCCAGGCGTTCTTGCGCCTCCCAGGCATTCAACGCCAATTGCAATCCCCTGGGATCGGCGTTGCCGATATCTTCGCTGGCGATCCGCACCAGACGCCGGGCGATATAAAAAGGATCACAACCGCCATCCAGCATCCGGCAAAGCCAGTATAACGAGGCATCCGGATCGCTACCGCGGATGGACTTATGAAGCGCGGAGATTTGGTCATAAAAGGCATCTCCTCCTTTGTCAAACCGCCGGACACTGCCGCCGGCCAGTACATCTTTCGCCAAAGCCTCGGTAATCATGGCCCGGCCCTGATCATCCAAGGCCAAATCCACGGCAATTTCGAGCAAATTCAACAGTCTCCGGGCATCCCCATCGGCGGCCTGTACAAACCAATCCTGGACTGCCGGGGGAATTTCCACTTGCAAGCTGCCAAACCCATTGGGGTCACTGATAGCCCGCTGTAAGACTTGGTGCAGATCTTCCCGGGTCAGTGCCTTTAGAACATATACCCGGGCCCGGGACAATAGCGCATTGTTCAGGGCAAATGAGGGATTTTCCGTGGTAGCGCCGATGAAAAAAATCGTCCCCTCTTCGATATGGGGTAAAAAAGCATCCTGCTGGGCCTTATTGAAGCGATGCACTTCATCCACAAACAATATGGTTGCTTGTCTCTGCTCTAGGAAAAGCTTGGCTTTTTCAATGGATTGTCTTATTTCTTTGATATTGGATAAAACAGCAGATAACGGTATAAATTCTGCATTGGCAACCACAGCAATCATACGTGCCAACGTGGTTTTTCCGGTGCCTGGCGGTCCCCACAAAATCATGGAATGAAGTCGGCCGGCATGCACTGCCTCATACAACGGCTTTCCCGGTGCCAGCAGATGGCCTTGACCGACAAATTCTTGGAGCACCGATGGTCTTAGGCGATCAGCAAGAGGACGGCTGTAATCGATCTCCATCAGCCTTCGAATACATCCACCCCGGGCGGTGGGGAAAATTTGAAGATATCTTTGGACAAGGGACGATTTTTCTTTAGGTTTTGGAAATGAATACGGGTCAATTGGCCGAAATTATCCGCCATTTCCATCCATTCCAGTTGGCCCTTTTTCAATTCCACCTTCAAGCTCTTGAAAACGTCGTCTTCGCTTTTTGGCGCCAGTTCCACCCAACTGACATCCCCATCCCTGCCCTGGGATTGGATGATAAAGCGCTCGCTCAACTTGACCTTGCCGCTTAACAATAACGCTGGCGCCGATCCCAATGCCTGGCTGACGCTTTTGACGGTAACCTGTTCCAGGTCCGGGTCGTAAAACCAGACTTTGTCACCGTCGGAAACGATTTCCTGCTTGAAAGGCGTATCGTAATTCCAGCGGAATTGCCCGGGCCGCTGCAAATAGAATTTTCCCTGACTGCGCTGGCTGACCCGGCCATGCTCGTCAATGACTTGTTGTTCGAATTGGGCCGTCAGGCTCTTCACCGAGGCTAGAAATTGCTCCAGCTCTTGTATCGGTTTGAGATTGGCGGCATGGACAACCGTTAGCCAGAACAAGCAAGGCAATATAATAAACACATTCCTCATACTTTAATCCTCCACCGGCGGTGGCGCCAGTACCGTGCGGGAACCATTGCCTTCCGCTGGGCTGACGACCCCCGCCCTTTCCATTTCTTCGACAATCCGGGCCGCCCGGTTGTAGCCAATCCGAAACTTCCGCTGCACACTGGAAACCGATACCCGCCTGGTTTCGGTAACAAACCTGACGGCCTCATCGTACAGATCGTCCTCTTCGCCCGAGCCGCCTCCTGCCGGGGAACCATTGCCTTCGCTCTCTTCCTTGTAAAAAGTGATATCCTCGATATATTGAGGCCGGCCCGTTTGTTTCAACCAGGCAACCACTTGCAGCACTTCATGATCATCCACAAAAGCCCCGTGGGCCCGTTGGGGAAAGCCTGTGCCCGGCGGCAGAAACAACATGTCGCCGCTGCCGAGCAGCGTTTCCGCCCCGCCTTGATCGAGGATGGTGCGGGAATCGATTTTGGAGGAAACCTGAAAGGCAATCCGGGTGGGCACATTGGCCTTGATCAAGCCAGTCAATACATCCACCGACGGGCGCTGGGTCGCCAGAATCAAATGCAAGCCCGCCGCTCTTGCCTTTTGCGCCAGGCGGGCTATCAATTCCTCCACTTTCTTGCCGACAATCATCATCATGTCGGCCAGCTCGTCAATCACGACGACGATGACGGGCAACGGCTCCAAGGTGGGCCAACTCCCCCCTTCTTCCATGTTGGCCGCGTTGAAAAAGGGATCCTTGATCGGCTCGCCCGCGTCAATCGCCGCCTGAATCTTGCGGTTATAGCCTGCCAAATTACGCACCTTCAGCATCGACATAAGCCGGTAACGGCGCTCCATTTCCGCCACACACCAGCGCAACGCGCTGGCGGCTTCTTTCATATCGGTCACCACCGGGCTCAATAGATGGGGAATCCCTTCATAGACGGACAATTCCAGCATTTTGGGGTCGATCATAATCAGGCGGACCTGTTCAGGGGGGGCCTTGTAGAGCATGCTCAGAATCATGGCGTTAATCGCCACCGATTTACCGGCGCCGGTGGTGCCCGCCACCAGGAGATGGGGCATTTTCGCCAGATCCGCCACCACTGGCCGGCCGGCGATATCCTTACCCAGCACCAGGGTGACGGGGGATTTGGCTTGTTGATACTCCCGGCTGGCCAGTACCTCCCGCAAATATACGGTTTCCCGTTCACGATTGGGTATTTCCAGACCGACATAGGATTTGCCCGGAATCACTTCGACAATACGCACACTGGGCACTGACAGAGAGCGGGCCAGATCCTTGGCAAGATTGCTGATCCGGCTGACCTTCACCCCCGGCGCCGGTTGAATTTCAAAACGGGTAATCACTGGGCCGGGATGAACCTCTTTGACTTCCGCCTGGACGCCGAAATCAGACAGTATCGCTTCCACGTGGCGGGACATGGATTCCAGGTCTTCCTTGGAATAACGATCCACATGGCTTTCCCCCTCCACCAGCAAATCCAGAGGCGGCAGAGAATCGTGAGCCAATGGAAGCCGGGTTTGCACCGAGGTCTGTGCCTTCTTGGCAATGACGGGGGATGTTTTCTTGCCTTCCTGACGGGCAATTTCTTCTTCCAAATGCAGCTTGGGCTCGCGCTTTTTGGTCTTTTTAGGCTTGACCGGTTTAGGCTTTACTGGCGCTGAGTCAGGCCCAATTTCCGCTTCAGCTTGGGGGATTACCGTCTTCTTCTGCCATAAGGCGGTAAAAAATGCCCACAACTTTAAAGTAAACTTGCCGGTAATTTCCATCACCGTCAACCACGAAATACCGGTAAAGAAGGTCAATCCAGCCAGCAAAACCACCAGCAAAGCCAGGGTTGCTCCCAATACTCCGAATTTCCCCAGCAACCACTCGCCTAGCTCGCTACCCAATATTCCCCCTGTGGTTTCAGGAAGATCGAGAGTAGACCTGGGGAAATGGATGTATGCCAGCCCGGTGCCCGCAATCACCGTGGCAACAAAACCCAGCCATCGCAGCCCCAGCAGCCAGCGCATATCAGTCTGATCCTTTATTCCGCGCCATACCAGAAAACCGTGCCAGATCACCATCACAGGCAACAGAAAGGCCATGGCGCCAACCAGGGTAAAAGCCAAATCGGCCAGCCAAGCCCCCACCGATCCCCCGGCATTGGACAACGGCCGACCGGTACCCGTATGGCGCCAGCCGGGATCTTCCAGGTCATAACTTAACAAGGACAGGAACAGATATATCCCCAGGGCAACGAAACTCACTAGAAGAATTTCGCGCAAACCGTGGAATACCCGCTCTACGGCTTCATCGGCAACAAGTTTTTTGGTTTGGGACAAGGGACGACACGCTATCGATTAGTGATATCTACCATCATTGTTGATAAAAATACTCCGATTGGCAAGCGGCACATCCATGGGCCGCAGGAGTCTCTGACTTAATCAGAGGCCCCTTAGTCACTTACCGCGTCAGATGATATCATTTGCAGTCAACAAGACACTAACGCAGGAGGATATTCGCCCATGAGCCAAAACAAACATTGCCGTCTGTTGATTCTGGGATCGGGACCGGCAGGCTATACCGCGGCCATCTATGCCGCCAGAGCCAATTTGAATCCCGTCTTGATCACTGGCATTGAACAAGGCGGCCAACTGATGACCACCACCGACGTGGAAAACTGGCCCGGCGAACCCAACGGCGTTCAGGGACCTGAACTCATGGAGCGGATGCGTCAACACGCGGAAAATTTCAATACGGAAATGGTCTTCGATCACATTCATACGGCTGATCTGGGCCAACGCCCTTTTGTCCTGCAAGGCGACGCCGGCACTTACACCTGTGATGCCTTGATTGTGGCAACCGGTTCTTCTGCCCGTTATCTTGGGCTGCCTTCGGAAGAAAAATTCAAGGGCCGGGGCGTTTCAGCCTGTGCCACCTGCGACGGATTTTTTTATAAAGACCAACCCGTGGCTGTTATTGGTGGCGGCAATACCGCGGTTGAAGAGGCCATTTATCTGTCTAACATCTGCTCCCATGTTACCCTGGTTCATCGCCGGGACAAATTACGGGCCGAAAAAATTCTGGTGGACCGGCTGATGAAACGGGTGGAAGCAGGCAAAATCAACATTGAATGGAATCATGTGGTGGATGAAATCCTGGGCAATGATCAAGGGGTCAATGGCCTGCGGATCAAAAATGTCCAGGATGGCAGCACCAAGGTTTTAGAAGTGAGCGGGGTATTCATTGCCATCGGCCATACCCCCAATACAAAAATTTTCGAAGGGCAATTAGAGCTGGACCACGGCTATATCAAGATCAAAGGCAGCGGCGACAATCAGGGCAATGCCACTGCCACCAGCGTACCTGGCGTCTTTGCCGCCGGCGATGTGGCAGATCCCGTCTATCGCCAGGCGGTCACTTCGGCGGGAACGGGTTGCATGGCAGCCTTGGATGCAGAGAAGTTTCTGGAAGGGGAATAAGGTTTCTCTGTCCTGGCAGCAAAAAAACGCTTACAGAATCCATGGGTTCCATGCTCACAATGCTAGATCCCGCACTTCCCAATCAGGACTTTCCTCCCGTGGATCAGGCACTTCCCGACCCCAATGGATTATTGGCCGTTGGCGGAGATCTCTCCCCGGCCCGCTTGTTAAAGGCTTACCGTCACGGGATATTTCCCTGGTATAACGAGGGAGAGCCTATCTTATGGTGGTCACCGGACCCACGGCTGGTTTTGTTTCCGGAAAAGATCAGGGTTTCCCGCAGCTTGCGGAAAACCCTGAAACAAGGCAAATTTCAGATAACTTTTGACAAGGCTTTCGTCGATGTCATTGAAGGTTGCGCCAAGCCACGAGGCGATGAAGATAACGAAGGCACCTGGATCACACCGGAAATGAAATCGGCCTACGTCCGTTTACATCGGCTGGGACATGCTCATTCAGTGGAAACCTGGCAAGACAATCAACTGGTGGGTGGATTATACGGGGT
>Ga0256841_1002788_pt1 | contig 13566 bp, 13 predicted proteins | sample 356308metaG_FD_185971 | JGI IMG/M metagenome (GOLD analysis project Ga0256841, IMG submission 185971) | Hydrothermal vent microbial communities from Mid Atlantic Ridge, Atlantic Ocean - 356-308 | ecosystem: Environmental > Aquatic > Marine > Hydrothermal vents | place: Atlantic Ocean: Mid...
GGCGGCCAGGGCGGCATGATGAAAATGATGATGCGCATGCACAAGCAGATGATGGGCGGCGGCATGATGGGGGGTATGGCTGGTGGCCAGATGGGCCCGCTGGCCTATATGAAAGGCCTTGATGCCGACGGTGATGGCAAGGTCACCCCGGAAGAAATTCGCGCCGGCATGGCCGCAAAACTTGCCGAATTCGACGCCAACGGCGATGGTGTGCTTTCAATCGACGAATTCGAGGCCATGCACAGCGCCGCAATCCGCGAAAAAATGGTCGACCGCTTCCAGATGCTCGACAGTGATGGCGACGGCAAGGTGACAGCGGAAGAAATGGCCGCCCCAGCCAAACGAATGGAGAAAATGATGAAGCGCCGCGCCGCCCGCATGCAAGAGCAGCAAGGCGAAGACGGCATGGGAATGGGCATGGGGGCAGGCAAGGGCAATGGCCCCATGATGCAGGACCAGGACAACTGAATATAAACCCCGAAAGGAGGGTGGAATGATGGGAAATGGAATCGCAACCGGCATGGGCTGGGGTATGGGATTTGGTGTTTTCGGCATGCTGCTGATGCTGGCAATTTTTGCCCTCGTGATCGTGGCATTGCTCAAATACATCCGCAGCTGACAACAAGGGGACAACAGAATGTCATACACGATAGACCGTTTTTTCGGAGCAAGCGATCTGGACACCGTCGAAGAACGCCTTCGATCTGCATTGGCAGACAAGGGGTTTGGTATCCTGACCGAAATTGACGTCAAGGCGACGCTGAAAAAGAAAATCGACAAGGATGTCGGGCCTTATAAAATCCTCGGGGCCTGCAACCCCGGCATGGCCTTTCATGCAATCGGGGTAGAGCCGAAGGTCGGTGCGATGTTGCCGTGCAATGTCATCCTGCGGGCGGTCAACAATGGCGTCGAAGTCAGCGCCATCGACCCGGTCGCCTCGATGCAGGCCATAGAAAATCCGAAACTGAAAGAGGTTGCCGGGCAGGTCCGCGATCTGCTGGCCGAGGCTGTTCAGGCCGCCTGAATGGTTGCTTCGTCAAACTGGCGTCTGGGGCTATTCGTCATCGCTGCGATTTCGGTCGCGGCGATGATGCTGTTTTTCCCGGAGCAGGTATCGGCGCTGCTGGCATGGGTCGATCGCGACCGGATCAAAGCCCTGACAGAACGCGCCGGCCCGTGGGGGCCGATGCTGATCATTCTGCTGATGGCTGGGGCTGTCGTTTTCTCGCCGATACCGAGTGCTCCGATCGCGCTGGCCTCCGGCGCTGCCTACGGGCACTACAAAGGCGCGCTCTATGTGGTGATCGGCGCCGAGACCGGGGCGCTCATCGCCTTTTCTCTGGCCCGGTTTCTGGGGCGCGACGCCATCCAGCGCTGGTTTGGCGACAAACTGTCGGGGTTCCGCGTCCTTGGGTCGCAGAGCCTTTTGATGTGGCTGGTTTTCACAAGCCGCCTGATGCCGTTCCTGTCTTTCGATCTGGTCAGCTATGCCGCCGGCCTCAGCGCCCTTTCCTTCTGGCGGTTTGCCATTGCAACACTGGCCGGGGTCATCCCCGCCAGTTTCCTGCTGGCCCATTTTGGTGGTGAAATGCTGGGCGACGGGTCTGCCGGCGGCCTCTGGCTGATCTTGGGCCTCGGGCTTGTCACCGGGGCGCCCGTCCTGTGGGCAATTCTGAAAAGACACAAGACCAACTGAAAACGCCGGTGAATAAAATATCGCGCCCTCTTGACCTTCCAGTGACTGGAATCACTACATCCTACTCATACGCTTAGCCCAGAAGGGAGCAAGGCAATGGAAAACGCGCACAGTAAACACCTCAGCCCAAATGAGGCTGACCAGCATCATGATACCCCCGAACATGTGACCGGGGCAGACATGGTCACCGATCCGGTCTGCGGCATGCAGGTCGACCCAACTGCGGACAAGCCGACCGAGTCATGGCAGGACCAGACATTCCATTTCTGCTCGGACAAATGCCATGCCAAATTCAACGCCGACCCCTATTTCTATGCCAGCGGCAACAACCGGCGCAAAGAAGACGTTGCCGCTGGCGAAGTTGACTATACCTGCCCGATGCACCCGGAAATCGTGCAAAAAGGTCCCGGGACCTGTCCGATCTGCGGCATGGCATTGGAACCGATCACCGCGACCGGCGACGAAAAGAACGAAGAACTCGAAGATTTCACCCGCCGCATGTGGATCAGCGCCGCCGCGGCGGTCCCTCTGGTAATCCTGACCATGGGCCCGCTGGCCGGCCTGCCAATTCGTGAATGGATCGGCGAGAAAACCACAATCTATCTCGAATTCATTCTGGCAACCCCGATTGTGCTCTGGGCGGCAAAACCGTTCTTTGTTCGCGGCTGGAACTCGATCCGCACCATGAATCCCAATATGTGGACACTGATTTCGCTCGGGGTGGCCGCGGCCTATCTTTACAGCCTCGCGGCGACTTTCCTGCCTGGCATCTTTCCCGAAGCCTATCGCGATGGCGGCAGCGTTGGCACCTACTACGAGGCAGCCGTGGTCATTGTCACGCTGATCTTTGTCGGTCAGGTGCTGGAACTGCGCGCCCGCGAACGGACCGGCGACGCGATCAAGGCACTTCTTGACCTGGCCCCGAAAACGGCCCGGCGCATACTGCCCGGTGGCGATGAATATGATGCACCATTGGAAAACATTCTGGAGGGCGACCGCCTGCGCCTGCGCCCCGGTGACGCGGTGCCGGTTGATGCCGTCGTGCTGGAAGGCACGAGTGCCATCGACGAAAGCATGCTGACAGGTGAACCGGTGCCGGTCGGCAAGGAACCGGGTGACAAGGTTACTGGCGGCACGCTCAACAAGAATGGTTCGTTGATCATCGAGGCCGCCCGCGTGGGCGCCGATACCGTCCTGGCGCAAATCGTTGAAATGGTTGCCGGCGCGAAACGCTCGCGCGCACCAATCCAGGGGCTGGCCGACAAGGTTTCGGCCGTTTTTGTACCGCTGGTCGTGCTGGTCTCGGTTACGGCCTTTGTCATCTGGTTCTTCTTCGGCCCCGAGCCATCACTTGTCTTTGCCGTGGCCTCGGCCGTTTCGGTCCTGATTATTGCCTGCCCGTGCGCTCTGGGTCTGGCAACACCGATTTCCATCACCACGGCCGCCGGTCGCGGTGCACAGGCAGGGGTGTTGGTCAAGGACGCCGAAGCGTTGGAGCGTATGGCACGGGTCGATACACTGATCGTCGACAAGACCGGCACATTGACCGAAGGCAAACCGGAACTCACCGACACGATCGTGTTCGGGGCCAGCGACAAGGCAGAACTGCTGCACCTTGCCGCCACGCTCGAAAAAGGCTCCGAGCATCCCCTGGCCGAAGCAATTGTCGCCGGGGCCGAAGAACAGGGGCTCGGCATCGGTAAGGCCGAAGACTTTCAGGCGGTGACCGGGAAAGGGGTGCGGGGGCGCGTGAATGGCCGCGATGTGGCACTTGGCAACAAGGCCATGATGGCCGAACTCGGGCTGGCCACACAGGACATCGACTCTCAGGCTGACGCACTCCGCGAAGAGGGCAAAACCGCAATGTATGTTGCGGTTGACGAACAGCTTGCCGGAATTGTCGCGGTGGCGGATCCGATCAAGGGAAATGTCGCTGACACGATCAAGGCCCTGCACGGCTCTGGTCTGCGCATCATCATGGCGACCGGCGATAATGAGCGCACAGCACAGGCCGTTGCCCGCCAGCTTGGAATCGACGAAGTCCGGGCCGGGGTTCTGCCCGGCGACAAGAAAGACCTTGTCGAGGACCTGCGTCGCGCGGGGCGCTCGATCGCCATGGCCGGGGACGGGGTAAACGATGCGCCCGCACTGGCAGCGGCCGATGTAGGCATCGCCATGGGCACCGGCGCCGACGTGGCTATGGAAAGTGCCGGCATCACACTTCTGGGCGGGGATCTTTCCGGCATCGTGCGCGCACGCAAACTGGCCAAGGCTACACTGGGCAACATCAGGCAGAACCTGTTCTTTGCCTTCGCCTACAACGCTGCGGGAGTGCCGGTCGCCGCGGGTATTCTTTACCCCCTGACCGGCACGCTCTTGTCACCAATGATTGCCGCCGCCGCGATGAGCCTGTCATCGGTTTCGGTGATCAGCAATGCGTTGCGGCTGCGCAGGCTGGATCTCTGACGCAGCCGCAGGGCAGAGGCGGGTGCCAAATTACAAGATCAAACACCCGCCGCCCCCAGTTCAGTTCGCTGTAATGGGGGCGGTGTCAGATCAGACCCAGTGTCAAACCAGTGAGGCCGGATGAACGGGTTTTGACCCTTGGGCGAAGATCTGATAGCTTCCTCTTTCACAAAAGCTTCCGCTTTATGCTTTCAGGTCATTATACATCTGATAGGCTTTTTCCGGCTTCTCAAGTTCATGCACGACCTTTGAAACCGCCTGGATCATTGCCACCGGGTCATCCGACTGGAATATGTTGCGCCCCATATCAACACCCGCAGCACCTTGATCAACTGCCTTGTAAGCCATTTCCAGAGCTTCCAGTTCCGGGAGCTTTTTGCCGCCGGCGATCACGATTGGCACCGGGCAACCGGCCGTGACGCGTTCAAAGCCCTCTTCGATAAAGTAGCTTTTTACGTATTGCGCCCCGATCTCGGCTGCGATGCGGGTTGCCAGACCAAAATAACGCGCATCCCGGGCCATATCCTTGCCGACACCAGTGACAGCCAATGTCGGAATACCCGCCTTCAGGCCCGAATCAATCAGCTTGATCACATTGGCAATGGATTTGTGTTCGTATTCCGCCCCGATATAGACCTGCGCCGCCATGGCGCAAACGCCCAGACGAATGGCATCGTCAATGTCCACGGCAATGGTTTCATTGGACAGTTCGCTCAGGATCGAGTTACCCCCGGAACAGCGCAGCACGATGGGTTTGGTCACGCTGGGGGGGATATTTGCCCGCAGAACTCCGCGCGTGCACATCAACACGTCAGCATATTCCGCCAGTGGCAGAATATTCAGATCAATCCGCTCCAGCCCTTTTGTTGGCCCCTGAAAATAGCCATGGTCAAAGGCCAGCATGACCGTGCGCCCGGATTTCGGATTGAAGATCCGGCTCATCCGGTTTTTGATACCCCAGTCATAGTTGGCAAGACCTTTCAGATAAAACCCCTGCTTGTCCTGAGGTTGCCCCAACCCAAAGTCTTTTCCATCCTTGATATCGTCAATATCTGCCATCTTGTTTCCTGTCTTTCCTAGCTAGGTTTCAGTCTATGCGTGTCATTGTTTCAAAGGCTCTCTGCGGATTGTTTGCCCCCAGAACGGCGCTGCCGCTTACAATCATCTCAGGATTGCAGGCCCTTATTTCCCTGATACTGTCCAGTGTTACACCGCCATCAAAGGCGATCACGGGTTTATGGCCGCATATGGTGCGCAGCTCTTGCACACGGGCACAGGCGGTTGCGATATCAGGCGGATCTTTCCGGCGTGGGTCCAAGGATAATACAAGTACCAGATCAGGTTGCATATCCAGCAGGGCACGGATCTCGGAAAGCGGCGTCTGGGGCATCAGCCCAAGGCCGGCCAGAACCGGGCGACCGCTCTCCTCTGCTGCTGTTCGAATGGCGTTCAGCGCCTGGGCTGCATCCGCTGCTTCGGCATGCACGGTCACGATGTCCGCCCCTGCCTTTACATAGCTTGCAACATGGCGCGCCGGGTTTTCAACCATCAGATGGACATCCCGCAGCAGCCCGACATCCAGCGCCTTCACAAAGCCGGGGCCGGCTGTCATGCCGGGTACGAACACACCATCCATCACATCGAAATGCAGTATCCCGGCGCCCCACTCGGCGAACTCTGTTGCAGCTTTCCGCAAGGCCCCCAAATCTGCCGCGTATATGCCAAGGCTGATTCCCCGGGCGCGCTGTTTCAGGTCTTCCATCATGTCCGCTGTCATTTTTCAGATCACTTTGACTTTTGTCTAGTTTAACTTCTGAATAGCCGCAAACCCATCCGTTTTCCACCAAAAAATCCGGCAAATGTTCTGCTGTAAGGATCCCGGTGATATTATTTCGCGCCAGCCCGAAATTAGGAACGAAAGAACACACGATTCAAAGTATTTGATCACAGGTCAAAACGGTACAGCAAATCTGTCTCTTCAGAAAACCTGCGTGACCAAAAAAAGCCCCCGGCAAACGCGGGGGCTTTCCATTCAATCCGGCAGCGGTCTAGTTCCCGCCGACATCATCCAGATTTCCAGGGTCGAAGACACCACCAAAGGGCGATGGTTTCGGCGCAGCCTTGGGTTCTTCTTCCGGCTTTGGCTGTTCTGTCGGGCCCGTGCCGGTTCCCGACTGCCCTTCCAGATTGCCAGGGTTGAACACGCCCCCAAATGGGTTGTCGCCAGCCGTGCCAGTGCCTGACTGAGAGCTGGGCCCGAAAATATCCGGCCCCTTGAGGGCATCGGCCTGCCGCTTGATCTGGCGCTGAAGCTGCAATTCCTGAATTCTGCGCTGCGTCTCGGCCTGTTTGAGCTCCAGCACACGCTGCTTGCACTGCGCCGGGCTATAGCTCTGGCCAGCCCAGAATACTGTAATGACAGCGAAAGACATCAAAACCAGAACAACGGCGGCCCAATTACCGCGCAGAAACCCGGGCAGAATACTGCGTCCAACAGGGGCAGTACCTTCTTTGACAGCCAGTGCCTTCAACTTGTTTCTCCGCCACGCCTCCAGGGCAATCGCCCCAAAGACTGTCAGAACAACGATGATGAACGCCAGGGCCGAGATCGACGGGTTGATGCCGTAGCGAACCTTTTGCGCCAGCTCGATCGTCAGTGTCGGATAACGGCCAAAGGTAAATGTCGTTGTGTTATAGTTTTCAAAAGAAGCCAGAAACGCCAACACCGAAGCCGAGGCAATGGCCGGGCGCATGAAGGGCAGCAAGATCTTGCGAAAGGCCTGGGTGTGTGTCGCCCCGAGATCCAGCGCCGCCTCGGTCAAGCCGGGGTCATATCTCTGAAGCCGGGCCACAAAGACCAGCATCGCATATGACGCAATAAACGTTGATTGCCCCAGAACCGTCAGAAAGATCCCGTTGTGAAACAGGGCGTCACTTGCCGGCCCCAGGATGCGGCTGAGCCGGTCCCAGAACACCACCGTCGAGATACCCAGAACAACACCCGGGATAAGGATCGGCGCGATGATGATGGTATAATAGGTAGACCGCCATTTGGCCCAGACTTGCGTCAGAACCAGAGACGCAGCCAACCCCATGGCCACCGACAAGATCACCGTACCTATGCCGATGATCACACTGTTCTTGATACTGTTCAGGATCCGTTCGTCATGAAACAGTACCTGAAACCATTCGAAGGTAAAACAGGCCCAGGGCGAAACAGACGGAAAGGCATTCGAATTGAACGCGGTCAGACTCATGATCAACAGTGGCCCCAGAAGGTAGCCAAAGAAGATCAGCAGGTAGATGCCGAGCGCAAGACGAGAGACAAATACGTTGGACTTCATTTGCCAATGTCCCCCATATTGACCTTGAAGATCTTCATGAAGGTCATCACGATCACGATCGACGAGACAAGCAGAACAATCGCATAGGCCGAGCCCTGCTGCCAGTTGAGCGACCCGTTGAACCACTGATAGACGAGCTGTGTAAACCACAGGCTGCTGGGCCCGCCCAGAATTTGTGGCGCAGCCAAAGCCCCGGCCGACAGCATGAAGACCATGGTCATCCCCGAGGAAATGCCCGGCTTGGCATGGGGAATGACGATGCGGCGGTGGATCCTCGTCCAGCTAGCCCCCATATCCCGCGCAGCCTCAATCTGATTGCGATCCAGGCTCTCGATGACATTGTACATCGGGAACAGCATCAACAGGATATAGGCATAGCCCAGACCGGCATAAAGCGCGATATCCGCCCGGATGAAATCAATCGGCTCCTTTATCAGATGCAATGTCATCAGAACATCGTTCACAATGCCACTGTCGGCAAAGATGATCCGCAGTGCAAATGCGCGCAGAATTTCGTTGATCCAATAGGGGATGATCAGGAGAACGACCAGCAGCCGCACAAAGCCGGTTCCTTTGGATTGGCCCAGATAATATGCAAGCGGATAGCACAGAATAAGGTCAGCAATCGTGACGGCCATTGCGGCGATAATGGTGCGCACAAAAACCATCAGGTCGACAGTATTATATGTACCTTCCTTGCCGTCCGCCCCATACAGAAGGTAGCGGTAGTTATGCAGGGTATAGACATCTTTCGGGCCGCCCAACTCCTTTGGTGGCAGGTTGAAGCGAAACGAAAAATCGAGCATCGACAACTGGGGCAACAGGATCAGAACAATGATCCAGAACGCCACCAGAAACATCATGATGCCGCCCATCATTTTGCCGTTGTTGCGGAAAAACTGTGAGAAAATCAGAGGCTTCTTCATGACACCCCCCTATTCCGACGCCAGTTCGCCGGCCGGCATCACCATGGCATTGCCAACATCATAGCTAAGTGTGAGGTCCTGCCCGCGGGAGGCTTCCGGATCCTGCCCCAGATTGGGCATCGACATTTTCATTTCCTTGCCGCCATCCCCCTCCAGATAGACACTATAACTATTACCTTCGAACTCCTCGCTCAGAACCTTGGCCGAGATTCGGGCCTTGTCGTGGCTATCGCCGTTGGCCAGGGCCAAGGCCTCGGGGCGGATGAACATCATCGCGTCATCCCCCACTTTCAACTCTCCTACGGCAGAAGGCGTGATCGTTGCGCGCAGCAATCCGGAACGGTTGGACTGCATCAGCGCTTCATTGCCCTGAATCTCCTGGATTTTTCCGCGGAAGACGTTGTTTTCACCGACAAAAGAGGCAACAAACGCTGTTGCAGGCCGGTCATAAACATCATGTCCGGTGCCAATCTGGTCGATGATACCGGCGCGCATGACAGCGACGTTGTCAGACATGGTCAGAGCTTCGCCCTGATCGTGGGTAATGTAGATAAAGGTAATGCCGACCCGCTGCTGGATTTCGCGCAGTTCGGTGCGCATATGCTGGCGCAATTTCAGATCAAGCGCTGAAAGCGGCTCGTCCAGCAACAGGACGTCTGGTTCGGCACATAGCGCCCGGGCGATTGCCACACGCTGCTTCTGGCCACCAGACAGTTCCGACGGAAGCTTGTCGCCCTGCCCCTCCAGGGCAATCATATCCAGCAACTCATCCGCCCGCTTGCGGCGTTCTGCTGTACTGGCTCCTTTGACCTCCATCGAAAACGTGATGTTCTCCCAGATTTTCATCAGGGGAAACAGGGCCAAATTCTGAAAGATCAGCGCCGTCGGGCGTTTGTTGGGACCAATCCCGGCCATATCGTTGCCGCCGATCAGAACGCGGCCTTCACTCGGATCAAGAAATCCTGAAATCGCCCTCAGGATTGTTGTTTTCCCACAGCCCGATGGGCCGAGGAACGAGAAAAAATCACCACCGTTGATATGAACATTCGCTTCGCGAACGGCTACAAAATCTCCAAAACGGATCCAGACATTGTCCAGATCTACGCCGACGCCATCTGCCATCGGATTCTCCCTGTTCGTTTTTCCCGGGACAAAAGAACCTTCTTTTCGGCATCTGAAAAAATGCCCGGATTCCTGTTCGCAGCCTTGCGCTGTCCCCGTCCTTGAAATCCGGCCACCCTGCGGTGGCCGGATTGATTATCGTACCTATCAGGCGCTTTTGAATTTATTGACAAATTCAGTACGCACATCGGCATACCACGGCGCCTCGGCCGGCCACGGGTTGAGATTGGCAAGCGCGTCACCCGGGTAAGCTTCTGCAAAGTTTTTCTTGTAAGCTTCGCCAGCAAACTTGTCCGCACCCAGGATAGGTGAGTTGTAGCCGTGCTTGTCAATTGCCTTGCCGGCAACTTCCGGGCGATAGGCGTAATCAATGAGGGCATAAGCCTCGTCGATATTTTCGGCACCCTTGGGCATTGCAAGGCCGTCAACCCATGCCATCGCACCCTCTTTTGGCGCTTGGTAGGTGACCGGCTCACCGGCTGTTTTCAGGGCCAGCGGCGGACCGTCCCAGGTCTGGCCAACAATAACACCACCGTTCAGCAGGCCTTGCTTCTGGCTGTCGGCATCGTTCCAGATCAGTTTCAGATTGCCTTTGCGGGCGGTGCACCAATCGGTGATCTTGCTCCAGGTTTTGCGCATGTTCTCTTCGCTCTCATACGCCGCCCAGACGGAACCGGGCTCCAGTTCACCTATGGTTTCCATGTAAAGGCCGGCACACAGCATACCCGAGTGAGCGCGGATCATGGTTTTGCCGGCATTTTCTTCGGCCCAGATTTCGCCATAGCTCGGAACACCATCGTCAGATGCGGGCGACCACAGATCGGTGCGCCATGCCATACCTTCGGTTCCCCAGATATGCGGAATCCAGGTCGACCCCTTGCCGTCAAAGTTCCAGGCGTCCGGGCCGATCTTGGCCATCGCCGGATTTGCACGATCAATCGGAACCCGGCTCATATCCCAGGGCTGCAACAGGCCAAGAGGCCCCCACTGCAACGACCGGTTATTTGTCGGCCCGATGATATCGGACCCGGATCCGTTTGAGGCTTTCATCTTGTTGATGATTTCTTCGTTCGAGCCGATACCGACATAGTTTACCTTGATACCGGTTTCCTTGGTGAAATCTGCCAGAAGATCTTCGGGCCAGTAATCCGACCAATCCAGAAGATTAAGCTCGCCCGAAGAGGCAAGCGCCTTTGACACGAATGCGGGCGAAGCCAGCGCGGCTGCGCCTGCGACTGTGCCAGCCTTCAGGAATGAGCGGCGGTTAACGCCCGTTTCGGATTTCGTCATTAGTTGTCTCCCTCTAGGATTGTTCTGCAACCAAAGCTGCGATAGTTTTGCGGCCTTATGGATTCTGGAAACCACATTAAGCCGACTATCCGCTATTCTTGTATGTTTTGTGACAAAACGCAAAGCACCTTTTCCTGTTTCCATAAAATTTTTGCCCGAAAGGCCTATTAAAACAGGTATTTGATCGCTACTCGTGCATTTTCCTCAAAATTTTACATGCCCCGGCGATAAATTGAAGCGGACAGGAAAATGCAGCACTTTTCCAGGCTTGGAGTTGCCTGATTAAAGAATCAGCAAATTGGTACACTTCGTGACTTGCTGAATGTCCTTTTGTCAGCATAGTCTTGCAACTGACAAAAGGGGGTGCGCATTGCCACTGGAAGGACAAATCGTCGAGATCGTTCTACTCTCGCTAAAGGTCTCGCTCTCTGCGGTTGTTCTCTCTGCCCTTGTCGGCATCCCTCTGGGCGCTCTTCTTGCGGTTGGCAGATTTCGCGGCCAATCGGTTTTGATTGTTCTGGTTAATGCCTCAATGGGGCTGCCGCCCGTGGTCGTCGGGCTGGGGTTGTATCTGCTGTTTTCCCGATCCGGCCCGCTTGGCGTACTGCAACTGCTTTATACCCCCGCAGCGATGATCATTGCCCAGACCATTCTGGTGACACCCATAATCGCATCTTTCTCCCAACAGGTTTTTTCTGACCTGCACCACGAATATGATGAGATGTTGCGTGCCATGAAAGCTAGCCGGTGGCAGACAATGGCAACGCTGATCCATGATGCCCGGCACTCCCTCATCACGGCACTGCTTGCCGGGCTTGGCCGCGCATTATCCGAAATCGGCGCCGTGATGATTGTCGGCGGAAATATTGCCCATGCCACCCGTGTGATGACCACAGCCATTGCCTTGGAGACCTCCAAGGGCAATCTGTATCTGGCCGTAACCCTGGGCCTGATCCTGCTGGCGTTGAGCGGCGTGATCAATGTGGTGATGATCCTCTTGCGCAGCCGTCTGGAAAGACTGGCCCATGTCTGACAGCAATGTATTTCCTCTCGGACATCCCCGCCCCAGAAAACCCGCCCCCCCGCTACTGACGGCCGAATCTCTCAGATATCAAAGGGGGGGCCGGGAACTTCTTGCAGGCGTCAGTTTTGAACTGCCTGAGAAAGGCATTACCGCTTTGCTTGGGCCAAATGGTGCCGGGAAAAGCCTGACGCTGCGCATTCTGATGGGTTTGATTCCGCCGGATTCCGGGCAGGTCGGCTTTCACAGCGGTTTTTCTGGCCGGATCGGTATGGTTTTTCAGCAACCTGTCCTGCTTCGCCGTAGCGTGCGTGCAAATTTGGATCATGCACTGCGTATTGCCCGTATTCCCAGACGAGACCGGACCGGGATGATCGCGGAACTTCTGGTCATGGCAAACCTTACGCATTGTGCGGAAAACGCCGCGCGCTCCCTTTCCGGCGGCGAGCAACAAAGGCTTGCCATGGCGCGCGCGCTTGTTGCCGACCCCGAGCTTTTGCTGCTTGACGAGCCAACGTCCAGCCTCGACCCTGCCGCAACTGCCGCCTTTGAAGACCTGACCCTTGAGGTTGCAGCGAAAGGCGCCAAAATCGTACTGGTCACCCATGATCTGCACCAGGCGCGGCGTCTGGCAGATGACATCATTTTCCTTCATCGGGGCAGGGTATACGAACACAGAACGGCTTCGGCATTCTTCAATGCTCCGGAATCCGCCGAGGCAAAAGCCTACTGCACGGGCACATTGTTAACTTGAGAAGAAAAGAAATGAAGACACTCCTTTGCTGCGCAATCCTGGCATTGCCCTTGCCGCTGCTGGCGGCAGAAAACACCATCCTGCTGCAATCGACCACATCCACGCAAAATTCGGGCCTGTATGAATTTCTCTTGCCAAAGCTTGAGAAGGACACCGGGCTGAACGTGCATGTTGTTGCTGTCGGCACCGGTCAGGCCCTGAAAAACGCGCAGAACTGTGATGGCGATGTCGTGCTGGTTCACGCCAAACCGGCCGAAGAAGCCTTTGTCGCGAACGGGTATGGCGTGCAGAGGTTCGATGTCATGTACAACGATTTCGTGCTGATTGGTCCAAAGGATGACCCGGCAAAGGTAAGAGATGCAAAAGACGCTGCTTCGGCGCTGCGCGCGATTGCAAAAGCCGGGGCCGCATTCGCGTCTCGCGGTGATGACAGCGGCACCTACAAGAAGGAAATCGCACTCTGGAAAGCCGCAGGCCTGATCCCCGCAGAAAGTGGCGAGAGTTGGTATCGCGAAACCGGATCCGGGATGGGGGCAACCCTCAATATTGCCGCCGGTATGGGCGCCTATGCCCTGACGGACCGGGCAACCTGGATTTCCTTTGGCAACAAGGCCGGGCTGGACATCTTGTTTCAGGGTGATCCTGACCTTTTCAACCAATACGGGGTCATCGCGGTCAACCCGAAACATTGCCCAAGCGTGAACGCGCAAGGTGCAGCAATATTCATAGACTGGATTCTGTCACCGACCGGTCAAGCGGCAATTGCCGCCTATCGCCTGAAAGGGCAGCAACTGTTTTTTCCAAACGCCAATCCAGATGGATAAAAGCCTAGGGCGTAGACCTATAAACCCTGCACCGCTGGCGGGATTGTCGCGAAATATCAACGGCTTGGGGTGCGCCGGAAATAGTGGTTCTATTTTCAAGCGCCCCAAGCCGTTGAGGTGAAG
>Ga0256841_1002789_pt1 | contig 13558 bp, 14 predicted proteins | sample 356308metaG_FD_185971 | JGI IMG/M metagenome (GOLD analysis project Ga0256841, IMG submission 185971) | Hydrothermal vent microbial communities from Mid Atlantic Ridge, Atlantic Ocean - 356-308 | ecosystem: Environmental > Aquatic > Marine > Hydrothermal vents | place: Atlantic Ocean: Mid...
CTATTATGGGAAGTTTTGATTTAACTTTGTTCAAGGGGACAACAAAATCAAGGCATGAATTGCTTGATGGACAGGGGTATTTGGATGTTGAAAAAGGCTCTCTAGTGCTCAAAATCGACGGCATAATTTCAGAGTTTCGTCCGGGACGCGTGGGTCCGGACTCCGAACGCCCAAAAGAATTGCTGGAAGGTGAATTTTATTTTGCGACCGATACAAATTTGTTGTATATCGGAAGCACAAACAAAACAGAACCGTTCGCCGTCAAAGGTTTTCCATATCATAAATTAGTTAAGGCTCCCTGGGGCGAAGATGTTTTCCGTTATATGGTTGACCCCGACAATGGCGACGACGCTAACGATGGTTTGACGTGGGCTACTGCAAAAAAGACAATCGGCGGAGTGTTAAGCTCACTACCTAACGACTTGTTTGGTTACGATGTTTATATTGGCGTTCTTCCTGGTTCTTATTCCGAAAGCATATTTATTCCGCATAACAACACGCGAATTATTTTTGAATGGTTTGGCGAAATTTTTGCGAACTCAAATACCGATTACTCAAATTTTTTAAGTAATAACGAAATTGTTCAAACAAGCAACGACCAAATTTTTGTTAATGGGGGCGATGATTTGGCTTTCGTTATTACTGGAGTAAATACAACCGTGAAATTCAATTCGCGTGATGATAGCAAGAATCCGTGGCAAAGCGGCTGGCTCATAGGCGAGCGGTGGAGGTTTACGACCAACTCCGCTTGGGCTGTTGGACTCTCGCAATCAAGAGCCGTCCTCGAAATGTATGGTCCGCGTATTGACTTAGGTGGGTCGACCGCTTACGGGATTGAAATTGACGGTGAGGCGCATTTGGTTGCTCCGGCGTTTTACGGCGGAGCCGGAAATGCCTCGGTGCAGTCGGGTCGATGGCGTGGGGCTATTGCTTTCTTTTCTACAAATCAAGACGTAAGCCTCGGTACTTACGGTGGTGGGTTTGGCGTAAGTTCGGATTTCCCGGTTAAGGTAAGTAACGGGCTGTATTTTGCTGATATAAAGCAGGCTATCACTTATGCGGCGGGGAAAAACGAAGGCAATATTAATAAAAGTCAAGCTATGCTTTACGAAGATGTTCAACAAAGTTTTGGAAAATGCAATATTTATGTTTATTCGGAATTTGATGGCGGGACGATAGCTTACGACGATAGATATTTCAATCTTACGGTTGACACCAAAAATGCTCGAACAATTAAAAATCTAAATACTGGCGTTACGGAAATATATTTGAATAATAGCATTAAACAACAGGGCGATAATTTGATTTTTGATTTACCGACGTCCGACCCGCAAGAGGCTGGCGTGCTATGGAATGATAATGGGACGGTTAAGGTCAGTTCAGGATAGTGTATGAAACCAGAGGATTTTGTTGAAACATATTTCCTATTTGCAGCAAGGAATGAAGTGTTACATGGCGTACCGATGCTTGTAACACTTGCACAGGCAGCCTTGGAAAGCGGATGGGGAAGATTCGCGCATGGGTATAATTTCTTCGGAATTAAGGCGGGCCCCAGCTGGAACGGGCAAATACAGACATTAAAAACGACTGAATATATTCGAGGCAAAAAGAAAAGAATATTTCAGCAATTTCGTAAATATACCAGTCCCGTCGAAAGTTTTGAGGATCATGCAAAATTGCTTAAAGAAAGGTTCCCGGAAGCGTTCGAAGAATGTGATCCGGTGAGATTTGTGATGCGTATACAAAATTATCATGGGCATAGCTATGCCACGGATCCGAACTATGTGATCAAAATAGCGCGAATCATTGAGAGGATAAAAAAAATTGTAAAAAAAATGGAGATTAATTGAATGAAAACAAAGAAGTTAATTTCAGGTTTGACAGCACTATTAATTGCATTCCTTTTTGTATTTGTCGTAAAGGATTTTTCGTCAGTGGAGATGGTTATCACTTTAATCGCATCAATATTCGGTTTTTGGGGGATTACAGATTGGCGGAAACAATACGATAAAGCGGTTGCATTTTTCAAGTCAAAGACAATCATAGGAGCGATAATGGTTGCTTTGCCAATGATGTTGCTTAGTATATTCAAATTTTTTGGGTTTGTAGTCCCGGATTATATTATTGAAATGTTGAAGTATCTTGTACAGGCAGGCGGTGGATGGCTGATATTTGGCGCTTCTCATGCAGTTGCAAAATATGAATCAAAATGAATGTTGAAAAAAAACATATTGATCCGGAAAAACTTAAGCCGAAACCGGTGGAGCAATTATCGTTTGAGGTTGAGATTCCGACGAAGTTGAAAGGGAAAAAGAAGTTTAAAAAAAAAGATATAAACTTAAACTTGGGAAATGGATTAAGATTAATTGAACGCTTTCTCAACAAATGGTTGAACTGGTTAATAGGGAATGATACAAGCCCAATTCCGGATGTTGGTAAAATCAATTTAACTCTGCTTATACTCATAATAATTTTAATTCTGATATTCTTTTTAAGGTGAACCTTGGAAATAAATCATGTGTTGGTAATCGTATCTCTTGTAATCAACGTTTCTATTGCAATAATTCTTATGCTAGTTAAGTTTGGAATTAAGGAGATGAAAGAAGACATCAGCAGGGCAGAGGAAAAAGGTAGTGCGGCATTGAGAGGAGTAGAGGATGTGCGTAATGATCTTGAAAGGACAAAGGTTAATTATGTGGAGCGCTTTGCAGAGGTAAATAATACAATTTGGAAAGTTAAAGAAGAAATAATTAAGCATATCGATAGGAAAATGGATGAAAAATAAGTGGAATGATAGAAAAGTGCAAAGATATTTACTCGATAAGCTTAAAGCGAGAATGGAGCTAGCGACTGCTTTTGTCCGCGATGCGGCAGTATTATTATGCCCGGTTGATACAGGAAATTTGCGTAACAGCATTGTCAATGAGGTTTCCGTCCAGAAAAATATTGTCAGGGGACGTATAGGCACAAATGTTGAATATGCACCTTATGTTGAATTTGGTACTGGGAAGTATGCCGAGAATGGCTTAGGACGGAAAGGTGGGTGGTATTATGAAGATGAATATGGGAACGTTCATTTTACTTATGGTTCAAGGCCGCAACCATTTTTAAGACCAGCGCTATGGCAGAATAAAGCAGTGATAAGAAGGATTTTGACTTTATGACAACTGAATTAAGGGCGGCAATTGCAACAAAAGGTAAAAATGTTGTTAGTCAGTTTTATTATGTCAAGGCACCGGAAAGAATACTGCCAACATATGGTATTTTCAGAGATATTTCTTCTCCGAAATCAGAAAATACACATATAAAATTTGAAGATGTATATGTTGAAATTCAATACTTTTGTAATTCAGTTCAAGAATGTGAACAATTAGCAAGGGATTGTGCGCAAGAATTTGACGGCAAGGAGAATGAGTTTATGCTTAATGAGTATCAAGTTCTTAGGGTTGTTTTGCTTGATGAATCCGGAGCACAGCCAGTGGAAAAGTTTTGGAGAATAATTTTGCAATTAAAATTTCAATTGGAAAAAAAATAGGGGTAATCAGAGATGTCCGTAACAGTTGTAACAAAAGAGCTAGCAACAATTATGTACGATGGTGTTGAAATAGGTGTTCTCAATATTGATTTCGGCGATGAGCAGGAAGAAATAGAGGCACACACAACAAAAGCTGATCATTATGAAGGGGGGCGAGTAACAAGACCGATAACATTTTCGATTTTAAAAGATGTAACGGTACCAGATTTAGCGCTGAATACAGAAAAACAAATTTCAATTAAATTCGAGGACTCAGCCGGTAATGATGTAACTTATTCTGGTATGATGAAATTATTTAATCGTCACAGAAAAGGTAATGTGGATCAATATCTTGAAATTGAATACACAGGGAAATTTACCGGTAACATCTCGGAGGTTCAAGCCCCGTGAGAGAAGTAAGAAAAATTAAAATACTAGGGAAAAACGTAAACGTCTCGGCAAGAACAGCCAGAGACGTTTTTATTTCGGAAGAGTTGTCAAAGCGAAACGGCAAAAAATCGGACTCGAAAGATTTTTTATTCCGTCATGTTGTAATAATTCGCGATGGAATTCTCGCTAATGCAGCAAAAAAGAAATTATATTACAGATGGTACTTTGCCCCGCGTAGATTAATCAGGCTGTTGACAGAGAAAGAAATATATAATTACGCAAAAATAATATTACAGCTCGAAGGGAACGATGCGGCGTACTTGCAATATCTTACCGGAGAATTATCTGAGAGTGAATTTCTTGCAAGAAGTAAAAAAAAAATGATGGAGATTTCTACCCGAACAGATATGAAGCAAGGGCATTAATCAGTATTGCGATGAATGTTTCATTCAGTGAGTACGAAAAGCAGATCGAGTTGATGCCACTGCCGCAGTTTTTGCGGTTGCTTGATGCAAGTATAAGGATAGGTAATTTTTTAGGTGGTGGGGGGCTTGAGGTCGAAAATAAGGCGTTGAAGAAGAAACAATTAGCAGAGATGTTCAAGAAAAAAGGATTAATCTTAACTAAGGATAAGTTAAAATATGCCAGGTCAAGATAAATTAGCAGAAATATATGTAGAAATAAACGCCAGGACTGAGAAGCTTGATAAGGAGATTTCAAAGCTCAGGCGTAAGCTTGATAAAGATGCACAAAAAATAGGAAGAGTTTTTTCAAATACTTTTTCGAAGGTGTTAACTTTAGGCGGGGGACTTCTTGCATTTCGAAAATTGCTCGATTTTTCTATAATCGCTAAGAATGCCGCGCGCGACGCTGCGGAAATACAATCAAAATTCAATACAGTTTTCAAGAATTTAAAAGAAGAAGCAAACGTCTGGGCGGAAACATTTGCACTTTCGGTTGGACGTGCAAAACAAGATGTTAAGGCATGGTTAGCTGAATTGCAAGATACTTTTGTGCCACTCGGATTTGCTCGTGAGAAAGCTAAAGAATTATCAGAGAGCTTAGTGCAATTAGCAGTTGATGTTGCAAGTTTCAATAACAAGGCTGATGCAGATGTGATTAGAGATTTTACTTCTGCAATAGTGGGGAATCATGAAACTGTGCGGAAATATGGTATTCTGATCTCGGAAGCTGCGCTTAAGCAAGAAGCGTTGAATTTGGGCTATAAAAAATCTTACAATAGTCTCACAGAACTTGAAAAGGTGAGATTGAGATATAATATAATACTAAATTCTACTAAAGATGCGCAAGGTGATGCAATTAGGACGGCGGATTCTCTAGCGAACAAGGAAAAGCGCTTAGAAGCACGATTGAAAGATTTATCAGAAACATTAGGGAAGCAGCTTATTCCCGTGTTTTTGGAGGCAACAAATAAGGCGATAGAGTTTATACGAACATTTACGGAATCGGCGATTGATACAGCAATCAGAAGAATTAAGGAGCTGGGTGGAGAAGCTAACAGACTTAAAGGCACTCTTGATTTATTGGAAAAATTAAATAGGAAAAAACAACTAATTGAACTTAATGATATAATTCAAGGGAAGTCAAATTCAATTTTATCTCGTGTAAAGCGCATAAAGCAATGGGGGCTTGAATGGGAGCAAATTGATAGGGTGAATCGAGAGCTTGTTTTGATGCGTGATAACAACGTTTCTCTGGAAAGGAAGGAAGCAAAGCGAGATGCGGTTGTTAATCGACTGATGGATTTATATGAACAACTTGCTAAGCGAAAATCTCTTGGTGAGGATACAGATGGCATTGGAAAGTTGATTAATTTTTATGAATATGAGTTGGAAATATTTAATGAAATTATTAATGCATATAAAAAAATTAAAGAGCTTCAAAATAAAACATCAGAAAATCCACAACCAGTTAGGGAGACTCAGTCAAAATCGAAACAAAAGGTATTGCGATATAGTTTCCCTCGGCGGATAAAAGAATTTTCGATAACGAATGAAAATTATAATTTGCCTTCAAGCCTTGTCAAAGTGATACCGGATTATTCAACTCAAGTAAATAGAGCATTTGAAATTGCGTTAGAGTGGATTGATAAGTCCGAGTCAGAACAGCAATTGCTGTTCGATAAAATGATTAGTAATGCAAGTAAATTAGGTTATGCTTTAGAAGATGCATTTTCAGGACATGGGCAAACTCTTTTAAGTTACATGAACCAGGCTTTGCAAATTGCTTTGAATATTACGAATGCGTTTAAAAAGAATACTGGTTCTTTTTCTGATGTTTTGGGAATAATAGCATCGATTGTCCCCGGATTCGGATTGTTGACAAAAATAGCCGGTGGTGGGCGAGCTATTGGCGGCGCAGTATATACTGACAAGGTATACACCGTTGGGGAGCGCGGTCCGGAGTTATTCATCCCAAGTATGCCGGGCGTGATATTATCCAATCATTCAATTAAAAAAGGATTTTCGGGCAATGATGTGACAAAAATCGTTAAAAGTATTCAAGCAATGAATTTAAATGTTGAAGAGAAGCTTAACACACTTGTCAATGTATCAGTTAACAAAGCGTTGCAAGCACAACTGCACGGGACAGATATAGTGATAGCGGAAAAACGGACTAGTAAAATACTTGGAAGGTATCAATGACAGTTGATGAAAATACGAAGTATATTATCAGCTTCCCGGAAGTATTATTGTGGGATGATGCGATTAAAGTTGATTTTGAGATATATTTTGTTGAAAATCCACAACATACAACTATGCTGATTGCGAAAGATAGACGCATGCTGGTTGTTGACTATGGTGAGCTTAAATTACAATACGAAATTGATGAATATTTTCTTACGCCTCAGAATTATTCATTGCGCATTTCGGATTATGAACAAAATTTAGAGTCGCTAATTTTTCCGAAATATTTTGATAATGTAATTGTTGATGTACATGTTAAAATAAATAATGTTGAAGAATTCAATGGTAGATGGATCCCTGAGCAGACAGACTACGACATGAATAAGAAAGAACTTCAGATAGTTTTTTCTTCGAATACAGATATTATTAACAAGACAATGCTGATTGATAGTAATGGCAATAAGAAAAACCCACTCAATCTCGACAATTCTATTCACAAGATCAAAGAAATGATATTAAAATCATATCAACTGATTTCAAGTCAAATAAATTTGGATTTTTCGCATGACTGGTTATTTGAAGCAGAATATTCGGGGCAAGTAATATCTAACGGAAATTGGGATGAATTTAGCAGCTATAAACAACAGTTTTATATTGGAGAAACTCTGGGAGATGCGCTGAAGAATATAGCAAAAGCAACTTTTTCCATAACGGGCGCAATTAGTAATAGTAAAGCATTTTTCAAAAAATTATATTCTCAGGGCGAACTAATTACACTTGGGAAGGTTCTTGAGCATAGAAAAAATTACAGATACAATAAAATTACATATTCGAATAGTCTTGCACCGGATGGTAGCGTCGCTTACGAGGTTCCGGACTCAAACGCTTATACAAATGTTAACGGTGAATATGTAAGCGTAAAATGGGATTGGGGACAGCGGTATATAGTCCGGGGTGGTGTTAATTATTTGGTTTCGGCGGTTAACGAGCCCTCAATTACCGGAAACGAACCTCAACAGAACATAATCGCAAAACTACATTATAATAGACGGAGCAAGCTAAAATACAATAGAGTAGATGAATTTGTTGTTAAAAGTCTTAATGTTGATTTTGCAAAAAGTTTTGAGTTTGAAAATGAAAGGTTTCAGATTATAAGTCTTAGAAAGAATCTTAACAATGGATACAGCACTGTTTTAGGGTTATATCTAGGAGCAGCAGTATGATTACCGGTACTGGAGACCCAAAGTTTGTATACGATCAAGGCGGAGAGGATGAAGAAATTGTTTTTCTGGATGAAGTTGCGATCTTAAAAAATGAACCGATTCGAATTGATTTGGAGGCCGAAGATAAACTAAGTGGTCAAAAAGATATTTTTAATATAGGCGAACGATGGATATTTGAAGTAAGACATAATTTATACCTACATCAACCAATTTCGAATTTCAACAAACTTTGGAGGTTTCAGAACAAAAAGGTCATTCTGTACCCTCATCGCGAGGGATATGCATTTCAGAATAAGGAAGGAAAAGAGGTCTTATTTTTTTTGAAGATACGTCGTATCTGGTTGGAAACAATAGACGAAAAAGATCTATTAATTATGACATTTGAAAGCACAGAACCGGTTGACTACGGAAAATTAGTATTGCCGGAGAATGTACTTACGGATAATAATGGAATGATAATAACGGATTCCGACGGTAATTTTATAACAGGTTAAATAATTGGAGTTCAAACAATGAAAAAATTAATTTTCTATATTTTGATTTTGTTTTTAAGTGGCTGTGGCTCGGCTGTTAGAAGTCAAACGTTTGCCAACCCGAGCATTTACGATAGCGTTTCAAGCTTAAATAATAAAGATTTATTTATGCTTCGCGATAAAAACGGCGTAACGTCTATCGTATCATTTTGGCGTCTCAATCAATCATTAACCGGCGGCGGCGGAAATTATGCCGGCTTAAATACAGATAACACTTTTAGTGGGAAAAACACTTTCAATGGCTCATTACTTATTCCGACTTCCGCTTCAACATGGGATAGGAGTATATGGCTTACAGATACTATAATGTACTATCGCGCTTGGGATCCGGCTCAGTTGATATATCGTAATTTTGTAATTGCAACTCGTGATTGGGTCGCAAATAACTTTTCCGGGGGTGGTTCAGGTACTGGTTCCTATGCAACGTTAGATGGAGAAAATCATTTTACCGGTAGGAATGAATTCAAAAACGATGTGTTTATTGACGGTTCTGCGGGCGCTATGCTCAGGTTGCCAAGGTATAGCGGGAACTTGTCTCTAATTGACGGCAATGTTGGTGGTCTTTATTGGCTGCCTGATGAAACTATAAGTATAATACTTAAGCTTTCAGACAATAGCATAGTGAGGCGTGGAATAGCTACAAGAGAGTGGGTGCAGGCGCAGAATTATGCGTCTTCGAGTAATTTCGTTGATCTGAATTCGGATCAAGAGATTTATGGCGCCAAGGCATTTTTAGGGTCTATTGATAATGAAAAGGGTTGGTTTCTACTAAGAGGACAATTTGGTTCTCAGAGTCCGAATATATCTCAAAAATTTAAGTTTTATTATAATCAGCAGTTGGATCAGCTTGAATATATTGACTCGGTTTGGGGACAAACGGATGTATATTCGAGAAGGGGGTTCCCAAGCTATGCCAAAGTTATTAGTTCGATCGATAGTACGCTTAACACGAAAACAGTTGCTTTGAATGCTGGGGATACAATTAATATGATTGGGGAAGGCACGGTTGTTTACACGTTTGATATTGCGAGTTCAGGAATAGATACTTTGTATATCAATTCGAGCGGGATTACAGTGTCACGAGTAGTTCAATTGTTGATAGAGGATTACGGACTTGGTGGTAGAGTTGTTTTTAGGAAGGCGGGGAACACAACTTACATATATTCGCAAAACGGTGGGGAGGCTTATGTTCCTTCATCTGGGGGATATGATGTTTTGTCTCTTATGTCGGCGTATTTTAACGGTAGCAACGCTGTTTTTCTTAGCTGGGTTAAAAATTATTCGTTTATGAAAGATCCGGGGATTGAATGATGACTAATCTTCTCAAGATATTTCTTCTTCTTTTGTTTGCTATTAATACACAAGCACAATGGATTTTACAAGGGAGCGGGAGGTCAGCTTCAAATAAAGTTTTCTACGTCTCAAACACCGGCGATGATAGTAATGATGGCAAAACACCTTCAACTGCTTGGAAGACTATCGGTAAAGTGAACAGTTATAATTTTGCAGGTGGTTCAAAGGTGTTATTCCGGAGAGGAGATGTTTTTTCAGATACGACCTTGCTTGCAAGGCAAGGTGTCTTGTATTCTACTTTTGGTTCCGGATATAAGCCAATTATCAGGACCGGAGAGCAGCTTTCGAATTGGTCTTTATACCAAGGTTCAAGTTCTACGAGTGATACCGTAAAATACATTCAAAATGAAAATATTCACAACCTTAACTCTCATGCGAGTAGCACCTGGATGTTCTATGAAATACCACAGTTGAGCCAAGATGGTATAATTACAGCATTTTATGATTCATCAGATGGCAATGGAAATGCTACGCTTACCTATGCATTATTTTCTGCAAATAGTGACACCGATGTAGGTAGTGCGATTCCTAATACAACGGCAAACATTACATTGCCACAGGGAAAAATGAGAGTTTCGCTATCTAATGGGGCAACACTAACAGCAAACACAAAATATTTTTTGGGTGTTGCTTCAGATGGGAATTATTATTCGGAACAACCTACAGGAAGCGGTGGAGTAGCTGATACTTTCACAGTAATGTATAAGTCAGGCGTAGCAGGGGAACCATTTCCGCCTGCGGGCGAAGTAACCGGAGAAAGTTTGACGGGGCAAAGAGGTGGGGTATATCTTGGAATTGAGGTTGTTACGCAGACAGGTGGGGCTGATACTATTTGGGTTGCTTCTACGGCAACCGGTAGAGAAGTACAAGGGGGACGAATTCTCAACGGTGAACATTACGCAAAATTTGTTAATAGTATATCTGATTTGGATTCATATAACGAAGCATTCAAAAGAAACGATTCAGTATGGGTTTGGGGAAGCGATACATCATTTTATGCTTACACAATCGATGGAATTTATTTTGATGGAAATGCGACTGTGGATAGTCTTGACATTCAGGGAAACTATAGAAATATAGTTATTCCGAATACTGTTGACGATGCTGTATTTCGAAATGGATATATGAAGCACGCTACTTATGCAGTGCATAATTCCGGAAGGCTCAAATTTTACAGGAACAAAATATTGAGTACTCATTCGGGCATTTATAACCTCAATAATTTTTATGGCTATATGTTTCTTCTTGCAGAGACAGGTTTACAGAATGGACATGCGATATACAATTCGGATAGCATCAAAATAGAAAATGTTTCTTTAAGTAATACTAAAGATTCATCCGGCACGCAACTTTTTAATTTTGGGTATGCTTATTTGCGTAATGTAAATTTTAAGAGCACTGATACATTAATTTCCACAACAAAGCCAATTAATTCTGACTATTGTAATTATTCAACGTCCCCTTTGTTTTTTCTGGACACGCCAAGCTTTCCTAATACAGTGATTACTACAATTGCGGATTGGCAACAAAAAAACGGAAGTGATGCAAATTCAATCGCAAAAAATATAGGATATGTGAATGCGTCGGGCTTTGACTTGCATCTAAAAGCAACGAGTTATAGCATTAATTCCGGGATTGACCTTTCATTCGGAACTGACCTTGAAGGGAATAATATTCCTGAAAAAGATACCGCCGATATTGGCTGTTATGAGTCGCCTTATAATTCACCACAGGAACAGTATGTTCATGTTGATTTTTATATAAGTTCAACCGGCTCAACAAATTGGAATGATGCGACAAATCCGGAGATTGGGGTTACACTTGGCACTCTTGAAGCAAACCAGAGTCAATTACAAGCGGGAGATGTGATTGGATTTAAATACGGTGATGTTTTCGAAAATCAAAAAATTTCATTTACAAATTTGCACGGTTCCCAGGCTGCCCATATAAAGTTTATTGCTTATGGCGATTCGACACTAGGGAAACCAACATTCAATTGGTATCGGGCTGTACCAAATTGGAATGACCCGTCGAAGTGGACTCAAATCAATACTAATCGTTGGAGATTAGATTTAGGTTATTGTACTGAACGTGATGTTCGTAGGTTATGGTTGGATGGTCAAGAATACATGCAAAGCTATGAGTGGCTTGATTGTCAGGTTGCGAAAGATAGCATGAAATTTGACGCGACTCACAGATGGGAAGCAAGATATAATAGCTCTTGCGGGACTTCGGAAATAGATGTATGGACTCCTGGTACTAATCCGGCGAATTATTATACTTCGATTGAATTCGTTAATCTATATGAGTATTTCTTTGAGTTTATCAGTTGTTCGTTCATCGACGTAGAAAATTTAAAATTTATCGGTAGCGATTGGACAGTATTTAGAATACTTGGGGAAAGCAGCCACATAACACTTAACGGTATTGAAAATTATAAATCATCAAAAGATATAGTACAGATTTGGGAAAATTCGGATTATATTACTATTGACGGTATGTATGTTGATCAAGAGTGGCGTAAGGTTTATGACGCTCCATTTAGATTAGAGTTAGGCAATCAAAATATAATAGATATTCTAGATGGCTCGGATTATAATGAAGTAAAAAATTCAACATTTTATGATGTAATTTGTACAGCACTGTTTAGAGTCGCAAGTTTTACGAAGCGTGGATATACGAATGATGTAGCAATTGGAAATAGTTTTCACCATAACACCGTTTATGGTAGGGGACAATATTTTCGTGCTTTTAACATAGGTGGAGATAATGGTGGGACAAATGGTGCAATGCCTGATTCTACAAAGATATATTCAAACTATGTATATGGGAATAGTACGTCGTCCAGGCCAAGTTCGGACAATACGCTTTTTGCATTCAATATTTTTGACAAGGCTTATGCGGATCATACCCGGATAGTTTTGGATCACATCGGAAGCGACGCAGCTAGATATTGCGGCTTCCCACAGAAAGACTATGGTTTGAGTTTGATGACCGATGCGGGGGGTGACGGTACCAATATAATGGTTATCAATAACACATTTTATGAAACAGGTTATTACGGCATCAAAGACACCAGGGACCACACTGTCAAGATAATTAACAATCTTTTTATTAATACAAGTAAGTATAAGCAATCAAACAATGGTCATTATTTAGATTTGTATCATAGCAACGGCAATCGTGGCGACAAGTTTTACAATAATTTCAGTCTTAATAAAAATGTCAATCAAGCGTATCGAGATAGCGTCGTCGCTTATGCTCTCAACCAAATAGGATACCCAGACTCATATATGTCTTGGGAAATGCTTAACAATTCGGAATTAAGTAATGATGATGCAAATGGAAATAAAACATACCCGGGCGAAAATTATAATGTAACTGATTTACTTGTTGATCCGGAAAATAAAAATTTTAATGCGCGGGCAGAAATTCAAGGTAAGGGCGTTGACGTTTCATCGTATTTGTGGCCCGGTTTCACGGACTACTATGGAAATATTGTCGTTCAGAGCAGCCCAAACGTAGGTGCAGTGGATAATAAGGACTGACAAAAGTGTTACAAAAGAGTGTTACAGAAAATTTTTGGTTCAACTCTTTGCAAAACGAATGATTGCGTAAGTTATCGTGACTAAAGAAGTTCTCTTTGTGGGCCCGGCTGGACTCGAACCAACGACCCTCTGATTATGAGTCAGATGCTCTAACCAACTGAGCTACGGGCCCCCTCTTTTTAAGAACTCCAAAAATAATAAGTTGTTCATTCTAAATCAATATTTTTTTGTAATCCGGTTTTACTCCTTATCATATCTTTTTCTTAATCTATTTTAAATGCCGTACGTTTGTAATATTGTGATTTTTAATTTAAGTTTACCAACGGAAAAATTAAATCATTTTGCTATA
>Ga0256841_1002790_pt1 | contig 13557 bp, 14 predicted proteins | sample 356308metaG_FD_185971 | JGI IMG/M metagenome (GOLD analysis project Ga0256841, IMG submission 185971) | Hydrothermal vent microbial communities from Mid Atlantic Ridge, Atlantic Ocean - 356-308 | ecosystem: Environmental > Aquatic > Marine > Hydrothermal vents | place: Atlantic Ocean: Mid...
GGTCAGGGCCAACATATTCCCAATCGTTTCTACTGGATGCAAGACCCATGACACCATTGCCAAAAAAAGGTCTATATGCCATCACCAAAACGGCCAACAAATCACTGCAGCAAATTGCTGATGCGGTTTTAGCGGCGATAAAAGGCGGCGCCGTTATTATTCAATATCGTAATAAACATCCGTTTCGGGATGCACACCCGCTTGATTCCAGAAAAATGGCAACATATTTACTTGATATTTGCCGCAATAACAATGTGCCATTAATTATTAACGATGATATTAAACTTGCTGCCAGTATTGGTGCTGATGGTGTCCACTTAGGAAAAAATGACGGACAAATATCTGAAGCCCGCAAGCATTTAGACCCTGAAAGCATTATTGGCATTTCCTGTTATAACGATTTGCAAAGAGCTGCGGACGCCCAGGAGCAAGGGGCAAGCTATGTGGCATTTGGACGATTTTTTGCTTCCCGCACAAAACCTTATGCACCCACGGCAGACATTGAAACACTGGTAAAGGCAAAGCAACAACTAAACATTCCAATAGTTGCGATTGGCGGAATTTTGCCGGAAAATGGCAGTCAATTGGTTGCAGCAGGTGCAGATTTTTTGGCTGTGATTGATGGAGTTTTTGCTGATGAGCCTGAACAATCCGCAAAAAATTATGCCCGTTTGTTTCAATGAAATTATCTTTATTACTGCTTTTTTTTGTTATTGTTTCCTGTACCAGTAAAACACCTCCTCTGGACAATCTATCTATAATGAGCGGCAAACAGCTAGCATTCACCCGGGAAAAAGGTAACTGTTTGGCCTGTCATGTGATTGAAGGCGGTGAGTCTCCAGGAAATATTGGACCGCCATTACACGCTATTCAAACTAGATTTGAGAGTAAACAACAATTACGCCAACAAATATGGGATGCCACGCAGTTTAACCCCAATACCAGCATGCCTCCTTATGGTAAAAACAAAATTCTAACTGAACAGGAAATTGATAAAGTTGTCGATTTCATTTGGCAATTACCTTAATCTATAACCATTATGATTGAAACGCGCAGAAAATTTCTCAAAAAATTTATCAGTACCACTGTTTACTTTTCTACGCTAACTAGCGGCGTGTTCTATTCAATCAGCGCTAAAGCAGCCTGGCCTTCGGCTTATTTCCGAGAAAATAGCTACCGGAAAACCCTGAAGGAATTGTTTGGCGATCAAAAACTGATTGAAACAAGTGACATCCAGCTAAAATTACCCAAAATTGCCGAAAATGGCGCCGTGGTACCTGTGATCATCACCAGTAAACTTGAAAACACTGAAACCATCACCATTCTGGCTGATAAAAACCCAGTGCCATTAATTGCCCAGTTTAACTTTGCCGACACCGCCATTGCTTATGTTTCTGCCAGAATAAAAATGGCCGAGACCAGCAATGTTGTTGTTATCGCCAAGGCCGGTGACAATTATTATTTCAAAAAACGCAAGGTTAAAGTCACCATTGGCGGTTGTGGAGGATAACATGTCGAGTATCAAAATTCGTATTAAACAGCTAAAAAATGACATTACCCAAGTCAGGGCTTTGATTGCGCATCCAATGGAAACCGGATATAAAAAGGATGAAAAAGGTAATAAAATCCCCGCCCACTATATTCAGGAACTAACCGTTAAGCATAATGACAAGGTTATCACCAATTCCATAATGGGTAGTGGCATATCAAGAAACCCCTATTTCGCTTTCAAATTTAAAGGTGGAAAATCTGGCGATAAAATTACCATCAGCTGGGTGGATAATCTTGGATTTACCGCTTCTGAAAAAAAACATATCAAATAGTGTTTGGTTTTCTGTTTTCATTATTAATTATTTTTGCAGCTTCAATATCTGCTGATCCACTTGAAGATCAAAAATTATTCAGAAAGCATTACCAAAGGCTGTTCCCCAAGCTCACTTTAAAAGATTACGCTGATGGTATTTATGCCATTGATGATGATTCTCGAGAATCGTGGCAAATTATTGAAGAATTCCCACCCTATGAATTGGCTATTGAAGCCGGTGAAAACTGGTTTAATCAGGCTTTCGCCAATGGCAATCATTATTCAGATTGTTTGCCTAATAAGGGAATTGCAATTAGCCATCTCTATCCCAGATGGGATAAAACCCAAGGAAAAGTGATCACCCTCGCTTTAGCGCTTAATCAATGCCGCCAAAAAAATGGTGAGGCTCCTTTGCCTTACAAAAAAGGCAAAATTGCTGAAATTCTGGCCTATCTTGCCTTTACCAGTCGAGGTAATCTTATTGGCATTAAAATTCCTGATTCTGATACACGGGCTTTGGATGCTTATCAACAAGGTAAGCAATATTATTATCAACGCCGCGGACAACTAAATTTTTCCTGTGCCATCTGTCATGTACAAAATGCCGGAAAATTTATTCGTTCTGAAAGATTAAGCCCGTCACTCGGTCATACTAGTGGTTGGCCCACTTATCGACTAAAATGGGGCGAAATTGGTACTTTGCACCGAAGGTTTATTGGTTGCCATAAACAAATCAGAGCGAAAATACCGAAGCCTCAAAGTGATAACTTAAGAAATCTGGAATATTTTTTAAGCTTTATGAGTAATGGTATTCCAATTAACGGGCCTAGCACGCGGAAATAGTCACGACAAAAAATCCTGGACGGGCTTTAAAAGTGATAAATTGTAAGTTCCTGTGAAAAAACCTAAAGTACCTGAAAATAAAAAATTTTACTTTGGTTCACTTTATCAATGGGCGCTGGCAAGCTTTGTTGTGGTTACCTTGCCTTTGGTTTTTGCCATTATTTATGCTGTCATTGAGGTTTCACATTACACGGAGAAAAGTCAACAAACACTGCTCCAGACAGTCAATACCACTGAAAGCAGTCGTATTATCCTTGAAAGCCTGGTATCAATGGAACGCAGTGTACGACAGTTTCAAGTGTTGAATGATCCGGAAATATTCAAATCATATCAGGAACACCGAAAAAGGTTTGTAGGAGAACTGCAATCATTAAAAAACACGACCCAAGATAGGCAGTTACAACAAAAACTGAAGGCATTTGAAGAGACTGAAAATCAGTTATATCAGGAAATTTTAATAAAAGCGGAGGATAATCAAGTTAACTTGACGGAAACAGATCTGGCTGCATTTGACTCGTTATCCATGCAGGCCAGAATACTTTTAGCAGAAGGTGAAAAACGTGCGGCCAAAGAAGCTACCCATTTATCCCTAATAGCCAATCAGGTTGGGGAAAAATTAATGATCTCAGCGTTAGCCAGCATCCCCTTGGCTTTGTTACTAGGATTAATTTTTGTTCATTTGCTTACCAGACCTATAAAAAATATCGGTTTGGCTATACGCAATTTGGGAGATGAAGGTTTTGACCAGCCTATTTCTGTTAAAGGCCCGAAAGACCTTGCCGAATTAGGACAAAACCTTGAATGGTTGAGACAAAAATTAAATCGACTGGATCATGAGAAACAACAGTTCATCAGGAATATATCTCACGAACTTAAAACCCCTTTGGCTTCAATAAAAGAAGGAACGGATTTGTTGGCGGAAAATATAGTTGGTAGACTGAATACAGAACAGCAAGAGATTATCGAATTAATGAAAATGAGCAATATCATTATCAATGATCTGGTAGAAAATCTCCTGGAATACCAGCGTTCCATCTCAACACCAGTGGAGCTCAATATTGTCCAGATTAAAGTACCTTCCTTGATAGATCGTATTGTTAACGAATATCAGTTACCACTGAAAAGTAAAAACATAATCCTGGCAAAAAAAATTGACACAACCATGATTAAGGCTGATTATGACAAGATTAAAATTATCGTCAGTAATATTTTTTCAAATGCACTGAAATTTTCCCCTGAAAATGGAACTATCGGGATCACCGTTCAATCCCGTCATGATTCCACGCAGATCATCATTGAAGATCAAGGCCCTGGAATAGCAAAAAACATACGGCATTTGATCTTTAATGATTTTTATCAGGGAAAATCACCAAAATCCTGGAACATCAAGGGATCGGGTCTTGGACTTGCTTTGGTCAGGCATTTCCTTGAAGCGCATGGAGGCCAAATTAAATTGCTTCCTTCCAATGAAAGCTTTTCTGGCGCCCGGTTCTGTGTGTTTTTACCTCAACAAAGAAATTGAGATGAAAATATTTGTGAGCTTTTTAGTAGCGATTTTTTCTGTTTGTTCTGGTTGTCAACTGCAACCAACAACCGCCCCAACATCTGTTATTAAGGCTTCAGAACTGGGTGAGCATGAAAACACAAACAATTTTTTCATTAAGGGAATGCACTTGGCCGAATTAGACAAGGCGCAACAACAAATCCAATGCGAACAGCTTAAACTAAAATATCAAACCAAACCAGAATGGCAAACTGCCTGGTTATTAGTTTATCCTCTGAATGATGACTTTCACTGTTTGTCACTCAATGAAACGATAGACTATTTGCAAACCTTAGTTGCATCAACAGAAATTTACCCGCAACTTGCCTGGTTGAATAAAAATCAACTTAAAATTCTTAAGCAACTGCTTAAATATCAAAAAAAATCGATAAGTTTGCGCAGGCAGTTAAAAGAGGCCCAGAAGCGATTAAAAGAAGTCAACTCCAAGATTCAAGCTTTAAAAGCAATTGAAACCAGTATTAACAAAAAACTCGATGGCCAATAAAGCAAAAAAAAGTCCTTTTCAAGGACAAAAAGTTTTACTGGTCGATGATGACCCCAGTTTACTTAAATTATTATCCATGCGGCTTGATGCGGCAGGAATTGGAGTTAAAACTGCACAAAGCGCTGAACAAGCCATTTCAATCGTTCCCGTTTTTCTTCCTGAATTAGTTATTACTGATTTACGAATGGCAGAAATGGATGGTTTGGCATTATTTGATCATTTACAGCAACATTATCCCACTCTGCCAGTAATTATCCTTACTGCCCATGGCACCATTAAAGAAGCGGTCGCAGCAACTCGACAAGGGGTATTCGGGTTTCTAACCAAACCATTCGATGGAAACGAACTGTTACAACTGGTTGATCAAGCCTTTGCATTGAATGGTCCGGCTATCATTGATCAACAGCAAACAGCCAAAGGTCATTGGCGTAATGACATTATCACACGTAGTGCAGAAATGGAAAACTTATTGCGTGAGGTCCAAAAAATTGCTCAAAGTGAAGTTAGCGTCTATATCAATGGCGAAAGTGGCACGGGTAAAGAGCTGATAGCTCGTGCAATTCATGATGCCAGTCCTCGCAAAGGAAAGGAATTCGTAGCTGTCAATTGCAGTGCCATACCAGAGGAACTTTTGGAATCAGAATTGTTTGGCCATTGTAAAGGAGCTTTTTCAGGCGCGTCGGCTGATAGAAAAGGCTTATTTGAACTGGCAGATGGCGGCAGTCTGTTCCTGGACGAAATTGGCGATATGCCAGCCTCGTTTCAAGTCAAGTTATTGCGAGCTTTGCAGGAAGGTGAAATTCGACCTGTTGGATCAAACCATATTCTTAAGGTTGATGTGAGAATTATTTCTGCCAGTCATCGTGATTTACAACAATTGGCATCAGAAGAACAATTCCGAACGGATCTTTATTACCGTTTGAATGTGGTGACTTTGAATTTGCCTCGACTGGCTGGTCGCCCGGAAGATATTCCCCTGCTGGCCAATTATTTTATTAGCAATATGCATTCTCGAACTCAGTCAGTAGCTGAAGGATTAAGTAATGAAGCTCTGGAATTACTGATAGCTCAGGATTGGCCTGGTAATGTCCGGCAGCTAAAAAATGTCATTGAACACGTTTGTACATTTGCCACAACATCATTAATTCCAGCAAATTTAGTGGAAAAGGCTTTACAGGAAAAGCAGAAAACCTGGTTAAGTTTTAATGACGCCAGAAAAAACTTTGAAAGAGAATACCTGATCAAACTATTGCTAATGGCCAGCGGTAATGTTACCGAAGCGGCACGTTTGGCAAAACGTAACCGAACTGAATTTTATCGACTCTTGGATCGGCATTCATTAAAAGCATCCGAGTTTAAACCTCAATCTTGATAAGCCAGATTTTGCGACTTGTCGCAATTTGACGACATTGCTGCTAAGCCTCAACAGAGCAGCCATTGATGATGATTTGACAAATTTTATTTGGAATCACAAACTTTCAGTGTCGTGATAGCCCGACAGAATTTCCAACCGATATCCCACCAAGCTTCTAAAATGCACCTTATTAATTTACTTTCAATGACTTATGTAAATAACAATAGCGGTGACCTGTTCATTTTTCTAGATAATACATAACCGTATCCACAATTTCGTCGGGGAACAGAGACAATTATTTTGGATTATTAATTCTGTCATCTTGATGATGTTCCCGACGGAAATCTTACAAGCTAGTATTCACACATGTTTCAGATAATTTTACAGATTTTGGCATCAACATTGCTTTAGTTAAATTGCTGAACAAATTCAGCAAAAAACATAATCATTTAATTAGGAGTATTATCATGAAAAACGTATTTGCTATTTTATCTATTGCCATTCTTTCAACAACTGCCTATGCAGAAGAAGCAACTGAAATAAAAGCTGGACAACAAGCTGCTGAATCATCTCAGGGAGCTATTTCAGATGCCGTTCAGAGCGAAAAAAGCGCTGTTTCTGGCATTATAGATTCCGAAAAATCAATGGATTCAACCAGTCTTTGGAAAATCCTAGATGTCGACCAGGACGGAACCATTAGCAAAGAAGAAGCTTCCGCTTCAAAAGCAATTACTGATGCTTGGGACAACCTCGATGTCAACAAGGATGATAAGCTGGATTCAGCTGAATTTGCACAACTGAATTCTCAACAAAAATAGTCTCAAAAGAAGTTATTCTAATACCATCTAAGCCAGGAGAGTTATGAATTATCTCGGCTTAGATGGTATTGATTTTTTAGCAATGAATCTAAGCACCAGGACACCAGCAGAAGTTGATAATCCCGCTTTATTCTTTTACCAAATAATGATAAACAATAAAAATGTCTTTGATTGAATCTTTCTCAAGTTTATCATCCGTTTAGCCATTTATCAGCCATAAACTAAGCTCCCCAGCTATTTTGAAGTGGAAGTTCCTTTGGACTACTCCCCTGGAGAAGGCCAGAGCGAAACCGGCCCTTACCCGATTATGTGTTGGCATCGCGAAGACTTAAGTCGAATTTTTAGAAACAAAAGTTTTCATAAATTTTTCTAATTCATCATATGATAGATCAGAAACCCCCCAATAAGTAAAATCACCTTGTTGTACGTTTACAGCATGATAACCGTTACGATTCCATCGAACATACCTTATATCATAGTTTTTGCCTGAGTCTGTTGGAGCAATAAACAAATTGATCCAATGTTTACGACGCCGATAAACAAGTACTGCAACCCTTTGATGATTCAATTGTTCAATTCGAGCCCCAATAAGCGGAAATCCATCGGTTTTCAAATCATGAACCGGTGGAGAATAAGTGATCTTTCCAGTGAACCAGGGCTTAACTATGTGGGAATTTCCAGCAGTAACCTGTGTTAGATTCTGCCTCATTAATGAGCGAACATGGAGATTAATAAAATCGTCTGATGTTAGTATTAGTGCACCTAAAAATGGCTGTATGTTAAGAAAAATAACAATACCTAGAAGTGCCGAAGCGACATGAGTACCTGTTAATATCACCCATCGTTTCAACGGACGGGAAGGATGCTTTTTCCTATCATAACTAGTAATCTGTTCCGACACTCCAGCAATAAGAGATTCTGGAACGGGGTATCTAGCTACTTTGGATAATTTGTTATGAAGATTCTCTAACAAATGATATTCAAGCTGACACATTTTACAGTCCTGAAGGTGTGCATTTACAAGCTTTGCCTCCTTTGATAGTAATTCATTGTCTACAAGTGGATTGAGTAACTTTTGTGCATCTTCACAATTCATTATGTTGTTCCTCCTCCTCACTTAAGTATGGTAACAACAATTCACACAGTTGTTTACGAGCACGAGATAGACGTGACATAACCGTGCCAACAGGAACACCCGTAATATCAGCAATTTGACGGTAGCTCAAATCTTCGAATTCACGTAGCACGATAATTTCACGATGATCAAGAGGTAGTTGCTCAATTGCTTTCCAAACAGCTTGCTGAGTTGACTGAACAAGCATCTCAGTTTCCGGAATGTTTTGTATGTTCGTAACTGTCTCATCATGATATTGGTGCTCCAAAATGTCTTTTACAGTATCAAGATGAATAATCTCTGCGCGATTTGCATTCTTTTTCAATATCGTTAGACAGGTATTCCGGATGATCTGTAGTAGCCAAGATGTACACTGATGCGACGAGAGCTCATTACCAGATAATTGATCAAACGCTTTGAAAGCCTTCACATAAGAAATTTGAACAGCATCCTCCGCATCTTGAGGATTTCGCAATAGCCATCGCGCCAAGTTATAAGCTTTAGCAAAATGAGGAAACATCATTTTTTCAAATTCAGCACGTGAACGGTGTTTAGGCAAAGCAAGTATTCCTTTTTGTTTGTTATATACAAGACTTCAGTTATAACCGGTTTATTCCATCCTAACCGAAAAGATTTTATTTGAGGGAATAAATTCGAGACTGCCTAAGTCTTTTATTACATGCCATTCAATAATGAATGAAAAACCCAAACAGAAAATATCTAAGGAGAAAAAAATGTCGAATTCCACGCCAAATTACATCAAATACTTATTATTCCTTATCTACATAATGTTGTTCACGAGTGTATCAGCTAGTGCAGCTGATACTCGAGAATTTTTTATACATACGGTTCATATAGATGGTAAAGCAAATATTAAGGGTGATAATAATCACCCCCCCGAGGCATTTCCATTACAGAAGTTACCAGACGGACGTAGTCTCATGCTCACTAAGCCTGATGAAAATGGGGCATGGAAAATGCGAGCGTTTGCATTTGAACCATCTCAAATCATTGTTTATGAGGATGACAACATTAACCTTCACTTTGTTGGTGTGCAAGGTAGAACGCATACAATTCATGTTGAAGGCAGTGGAATAGACAAAAAATTCACATTAACACGCGGATATATCGAAACAATCAATATTAACTCGGCGGAAGCGGGCTTCATTGAAATAGAATGTTACGACCATGAGCCAGCAATGCGGGCAGAAATTATTATTTTGCCGAAGATTAAAAAGAATCGGACTACTCCTCTTCTTAATCGTTTTTTTTGAGAATAGATAGAAATCAAGAAACTGTATTTCGGTTTTTTGTAAAACACATAACGCTACATTCACCGGCTTGTTCGCAGCAATGCTTTGTTATACGAAACTAAAAATCCAACATATTTAAGCATACCATTTACATACCGTTTACTTGAGCTATCTTTCCAGGTTTTACCTAGTTCTTCTTTGAATTTTTTTGCCAGCCCAGAAATGAACCCAATCGATTGGGTCCATTTCTGGTTCCTAGGTTAATTTTTAAAAACATAGTGAAATGCCGCTAAATCAACTCTTTAATTTTCCTTTTTTAGTATGTTTTCGAAGCAATTTTTATGCTATTAGCAATTGAACTAAGAAACTTTTTGTTAACAGACCTTTTGTTTGCTCAACAAGATTACGAATATTCTGAGCATAGGAATTATGACCACCCAAAGAATATTTTTAAATCGTTACTTAATGTTCAAAAAACCTCTCTTAACGATTTTTTGATACAATTCGATGTAACCTTCCAATAATTGTTACGAATTTTGTTATCTAAGTTGGTTAAACAATGAATTCACAATTCAAGATTTACAAAAAGTACTTTCACAAGTGAATATCGATAAACAAGTTACTTGTAATAATTGCAGTCTCGACACGATTTGTTTGCCGCGTGGCTTAACAAAAGATGAAGTTGAAGATATCGACGTTGTCATCAAACGCAAAAAAACTTTACAGCGGGGTGAGTATATTTATCGTGAAGGCGATGAATTAAAAAGCCTTCTGGCGATAAAATCCGGCACTGCAAAATTGATTTCTAATGATGAGCGTGGCAACGAGCATATCATTGATGTGCTATTGCCGGGGGAATTATTGGGTTTTGATGGTTTGTATAACAACAAGCATACTTGTTCGGTTATCGCTTTGGAAACACTCAGTCTCTGCGAATTACCGGTTACTGATCTTGAAGGTTTGGCGAAACTGATTCCTGGTCTAATGCGGGAATTATTTCTTCATGCGGGGGAAAAAATAAACGAAGATCGTAACAAGATCATTTTGAAAAATATTCCTGCGGAGGAAAGGCTCGCTTATTTTCTGTTAAACCTCTCTAAACGCTATAAAAAGCGAGGGTTTTCCGAGACTGAATTTACCCTGACGTTAACCCGCCAGGAAATTGGAACTCACTTGGGAATAGCCCTTGAAACTGTTAGCCGATTACTAAAAAAACTCAAGGATTCAAAAATTATTGATGTTGAAAAAAGAAATATCCGCATCATTGATTTGGAAGCATTAAAAAATATCGAGGGAAACTAAATTTAGTTGCCCGAATTTTATTCGGAAACAATAAATGCTCCCGGAATCATGCCCATGTGACAGCTCCAGCTGATTACGCCATCGTGAATTGGTGTAAATTCGATCATTTGCAATCCAAGATGAAGATCGATAGTTTTATTCAGAGATGGAATCACGATTTGTTTATTACATTCTGATAGCTCTTTAACGTTAATAATCCACTTCACTGGGACATTTTTTCTAATAGTAAATTCTGATGGGATATATTTTTTTGCCTCAACTTCCATGTAAATAACCTGATATCCATTCTGGATATGGGCACCAGCATCCACAAAATCATGCTGCCAGGTCATAAAATGAACTTTTATTTTTTGGGAAATTTTTGTGGAAAAGGAATGAAAATCATAACCGCTTCCAGATAATAACAAACCTCGGTTCAGCATGATTGTACCCAGTACGATAATGATTACACTTGAAAATTTAAGAAATTTCCGGGTTAGATTTGCCGTTAAAAAGTTTGCGGAATAACCAAACAACAACATTAAGGGTAATGTCCCTACTGCAAAAATGGCCAATATTTTTGCACCTTCAATTGCACTCCCCGTTCCTGCCGCTAAAACATACATGGCCTGTAATGGCCCACAGGCTATCATCAGGCCATTGAGTAAACCGATTATAAAAGGACTGGTTGTTTTTCGCTGTTGTTGGAATAAACGATGAACAAAACTTCGAGGTAATCGAATATGAAAACGCCGCAAGCCAGCAAAGGCATCAGTCATGCTCAATCCATAAATGATCAAGAACAATCCGGCTAACCCAGAGATAATGGCTTTCATCGTCACTGTGATGGTGAACGCTGCTCCGACAAAACCAAAAAATGCGCCGAGTACTGAATAGGAAATAATTTTTCCAATGCCATAAAAAACATGACTTAAATGGGATGATTTGCCTGATTTTGTTCCGGCCACAGTATAGCCCAACACAAAACCACCACACATTCCTATGCAATGGAAGCTGGTTAATATTCCAACTAAAAATAAAAGCCCGTAATTTGCTTTTTCGCCGATTTCATTGAATGAAAAATCTTGGGGGAAAAAGTGCTTAAGTTGAAAAACAATAAAAAAGATGAGAATAATTGCAGCAACAATTAACAGGTTCTTGAGCAAACCTTCTGAACGTTTTGGTTGGTAGGAATGGCAGATGTAGCCAGCTTTTTTTACTGCCGCACAGATGGTTGTTAGTGGAATAATGTCAGAATCATACGTGAACGTCAGGGATTCGGACGTAAAATCTGCTTTTACATTATAAATGCCTGGAAGTGCTAAAACTGCTTCTTCAATGATGTTTTCACAATCAGCGCATTGCATGCCTTCAATTGAAAAACGTTGTTGTTTTTGCATAATCCCTGGACGAATTGTAGAAACATCCTAAGGATTATACGCAGACAACAATCAGGGCAAGAAGTGACATTTTGTCGCAGGCGGATTATTTGCTTAAATTTTTCTATATAACGATCCAGCATAAATTGACCGCAAAACTCGAAGCCAACGAAATTTTTATTATGAATGGACTTTCCAACCACAACAAGCTATAAAAAATCCACAGCGCTTTTTGTGGGTCAATTTCCGGGTAAAAGCACCGGTTACCCGGCGCTCTCCTCACAGATCCGGGCGTGAAAATTTCCCTCATAATGCATGTATGTTATCTATAGCATGATTTAAACCTGCCCACCCACACCTTTAAACTTCTCAACAAAAGCGGCAATTTTTTGGAAAACGTTATGTTTTTTTGTCAGATATTGCGGATTAAGCGGGCTCATTTTTGGAAGGAGTGCATTTAGCTCTGTACCATTTTCACTGGCATACTCACGTTTTAACGATGTCATCATGTAACGTTTAGCTGCTTCTTTATTCAGGTTCTCAGCACGAATTAACTCTTCTGCTTCTCGTTGTTGTTCAGCTTGTGAAAAGGTGAAAAAGGCGTCAATGACACTGGCCTTATCGCCGAGCTTGTCAAGATCGGTTTGATTGATAAAATCAACCACCAAACTCTCTTTCGCGCGGTGGCCAAGGCTGGCGCGGATAACACGGCGAACATCTTCAACCAGTGTTGCTTTGTCTTTTACCTTTTTACTGTTTTCAAAAATCAGCTCAAGAATGTAATCCAGGTTGATTTCCTGGGATTTAAGCAGATCCACCTCAAATACCACATCATCCCAATCAATGTTTGAGCTCTCATGCTCATCCGCTGATTTCTCACGCCGCAGCCAGTCACGTATGTCGTTATAAGTCGAGCGGTAATCCTGTATTTTTCGTTCAGAAGGTGTTTTGATCGTTAGCAGCGCGTCAAGGTCTTCATCGCTTAAATAGTGGCTGGATTTAAACGCCTCAACCTCCTCCGGTTTGCTCATATCTACAGTTTGCAAGGCCTTCAGGCTGGCAAATTCATCGTAGTTTTGTAGTACATTCTCCAACCGCAAATATTCGCCAAATAGCTTGGCAAAGGCTTTTTTATCAGATTCTTTTTCAATCGCTTCGGGGTTGGGAAAACGCTGCTCCAGCTCAGACACCACGTCGATATAACCGCGTCTGGCCTCACCCGTCACCACATCGGTAAAGCCCTGCATATATTCCTGATAACTTTTTTCCAGTATCACGTTTTTGGTGTTTGCATCACCAAACAACGTAATGGCATCGATCGTGGCCTGTTCCAGATCGCGGAAGGTTACAATATTGCCAAAGGTCTTGGTGGCGTCATAAATGCGATTGGTGCGCGAATAGGACTGAATCAATCCGTGATAGCGCAAGTTTTTATCGACAAACAAGGTATTCAGCGTGGGCGCATCAAAGCCTGTCAGAAACATGCCCACCACAATCAGCAAATCGATTTCCTGATTTTTTACCCGCTTGGCAAGGTCGCGGTAATAGTTTTGAAACCCCTTGCTATCCACACCAAAGTTCGTTTTGAACAAGGCGTTATAGTCATTGATGGCGGAAGTCAAAAATTCTTTGGCGCTGCTGTTCAAGGCCGAAACTTCAAAAC
>Ga0256841_1002791_pt1 | contig 13556 bp, 10 predicted proteins | sample 356308metaG_FD_185971 | JGI IMG/M metagenome (GOLD analysis project Ga0256841, IMG submission 185971) | Hydrothermal vent microbial communities from Mid Atlantic Ridge, Atlantic Ocean - 356-308 | ecosystem: Environmental > Aquatic > Marine > Hydrothermal vents | place: Atlantic Ocean: Mid...
CGGGTAAACTGTGGACCATGGACAAGAGCGCGAGGAAAGAGCCCTTTCCCGGAGCCTACTACGCGGGCCTCTTCATCACCCTGGCCCTGCTGCTCCTGATGATCGTCGTCGCCAGCGCCCTGCCGCCCGGGCCGGCCGGCGCGTTTTTCGCCTTCGTGCTGGGGTTGACCGTCAACCCCAAGTACACCCCCTGGTTCGCCCTGGTGGGCCTGTTCGGAGCGGCGCTCGGCTTTGCGGGGGACGAACCGATGGTCGCCTGGGGGGGGGCCGCCCTCGTGGTTTCGCAGGCGCTCGTCTACCTTTGGCACCGCAAAGGCTCATGAGGCTGAGCGCCGAACGCACCACCCGGGCGATGATGATCGCCGGCGCGGTCTTCTACGTCTACTGGACCTTCGTCGAACCCAGCGCCGCGGGCCAGGCGCTGGCGGTGGGCACGCTCTTCGGCGGGGCCTCGTTCAGCTACGCGCCCCGCCCCCGGCCGATCCCGTTCGTGCTGGGGTTCGCCACGGTGCTGTTCGTCGTCCACCTGCTCCGGGGGGCGCCCCTCCTCTTCGCCGAAGGCTACGCCGTTGGCGCGGGGCTGCCCTGGCTGATCCACCGCTTCGCTCCCCGTCATGACACCGACTAAGCTCAAGGGGCTGCTCGTCTGGGCGGCGCTGTTGCTCTCGCTGTACTGGAGCCTGATCGAACCAAACCCCGAAGGGCTGGCGCTGGCGCTGGGTCTGCTGCTGGGCGCGGGCAGCCTGCTCTTACGAACGGGCGTGGAGCTGGTCGTGCCGGTGGCGCTGCTCGCCCTTGCGGTCGGGGTCTTGGAGGTTCGCGACGGACGGCTCGCTCCGTACCTCATGGGTTTGCTGGTGGGCCTTTTCGCCCCGCTGGGGGCGACGCGCTGGCTGCGCTAGCGGCTTTGCAGGAGTTCGACCGCCCGGTTCAGCTGGGCCTCTTCACCCGCCACCGCCACGTCGGGGGCCACGCCGCGACCCTCCCAGGTAGCACCGCCGATCGGCGCCAGCACGCCGCTCGCCAGCATGGCCACGCCGCCGTCGGGGAAGCAGTAGGGCAGCACGACCTCGGTGTTGCCGGCGGTGGTCTCCCCCACCAGTCGGGCCCTGCCCGCACGCTTGAGCGCTCCCGCCAACCCCTCGGCCGCCGAGTTGACCCGGCCGTTGATGAGCACCACCAGGGGCTTCTCGGTGAGCGGCCGCCCCCAGAAGGGCAGGGTCGGCTGCGGCGTTACCCCCTTGGTGCGGGTGACGATGCGCCAGGGCAGCCCGCGCATGAAGACGCCGGCCACCTCCGCCATGACGTAGGCGAGGCCGCCAGGGTTGTCGCGCAGGTCGAGCACGTAGCCCCGAGCGCCGCGGGCCTCGAACCGCCTGACGGCCTCGACGACGGCGTCGGCGATGCCTTGATCGATCAGGTGAGGCACGCGCAGGTAAGCGACGCCGTCCTCCAGTTCCCGAGAGCTAAAGGCGCCCCAGTCGATCGATCCGTCGTCCGCCCCCTCGTCGACTTCATCTTCGGGCTTCGTCGCCGGGGCCGATTCCGAGGCGGCGTCCGGGCTGGACGCCGTTCCGGCGCCAGGCGCACCGTCGGGAAAGGGCAGAGGCAGGCAGAGCGCCCCGCGCAAGGCGGCGCGCGCCTCGGCGGGCGAGAGCACCTGGGAATGGTCGTCGCCGAGCTCACCGTACATGCGGTCGAGCAGGCGGTAGACCTCGTCCCAGGAACCGGCCCGCGCCACCCGCTCGCGGTACTCCGCCCCCACGGCCTCCCAGTCGACGCCCCGGTGGTTCGTGTCCCAGTAAAACTCGTCGACGAGGCGCCAGGCCTGCTCGAAGCGGACGAGGGCGCCGGGCGGAGCCGCCAGCGCGATCCCCAGGAAGACGAAGGCGGGGACGAGGACCCGCTTCATACGCGCGCTCCGTCACGTGCGCGGGCGCGGAACAGGTCGTGGAAGCGTTCGGTGATCACCTCGAGCCCCTTGTCCACGGCCTTGTCCAGGTTGTCGCCGGGAATCACCGGCACCCCCATGGCCCGCGCCAGGGCTTCGAGGTGGTCCTGGATCATGCGCAGCGCTCCGAAGTTCGCCAGGTACTTGTCCACCGGCCGCCGGCCCGAGGTCTCGCGCTCGCGCAGGCGGAAGCGGTCGCGGTGGAGCTGCTCGTCGCGCACCACGACGAGCATGGGGATCTGCACCACCTCCGACTGCAGGGGGTGGCTGAGGAAGCCCGGGACGACGTGCACCCCCTCGATGACCACCGAGGTGCGCTCGCGGGCGTTGCGTTCCTGAATGGCGCGGATGCCCACGCTGACCCGCGCTACCTGATCGCGAAACCCCTGCAGGACCACCTCGTCCCCGGGCTCGCCTTCGAGGCCCAGCACCTCGACCAGGGCCTTCCAGGCGTCGAACGAAGAGGTGTGCAGGGTGGGCACCAGGTCGCGGGTCGTGGTGGCGCGCAGGATCTCGCGCACCGAATCGCTCGAGGTCATGCGGGTGATGCCCAACCGGTAGGCCAGCGAAGCGGCCAGCGTGCTCTTGCCTACGCCGCTCACCCCACCGATCAGGATGTGCATGGGGCGTTCGAGCCGGCGCACCGCGCGCAGCACCCGGTAGCGCTCGGCCACCTCCTCGCCGATGCGGCGCTGCAGCAACCGGGCCACCCGCTCGCGCAGCTCGTCGCGACCCACGACCCGCTGCCCGTCGCGGATCAGTTCGCGCTCGACCTCGCGCGCCAGGCGGTAGGCGCGGTCCGGGCTGAGGCCCGCGGCCATCAGCGACTGGGAAAGGATGCCCTTGGAGAAGGGCACCCGCGGCTCCCCGCCGGGTTCGACCACGAAGATTCCGCCGCCGTACTCGAGCCGCTTTTGGTAGCGCTTGCGGGCGTCCTTGCCGTACTGTTCCTTGATGATCTGGGCGACGAAGTCTTCGAGCTCGTCGGCCTCGATGCGCACCTTACCGGCCTGGCGCAGGCGCTGCTCCACCTGTTTGGCCAATGCGTGCGCTTCGCGCAGCGAGAAGCCGGCCTCCTCGAGGCTGCGCACCAGCAAACCCTTGGAAAAGGGGCGCTCGCCGTGCTCGCCCTGAACCAGGATCTCTTCGAAGCTCTGCGTCTGCCTCGCCACCCGCGCGGCGGCTTCGGGCCCGAGGCGCTCGGCCACGGCCTCGGTCATCCGCTTCTTCAGCTCTTCGCTGGCGATCTGCGTCGCCTCCTGCGCGCGCAGCTCGCGCTCGATCGCGTGCGCGATCTCGTCGGCCACACCCGGCTCGACGCCCGCGTTGACGAGCGACTCGATGACCAGCCCCTTGGAAAAGGGCCAGCGCATCCCGCGCGAGGTGGTGACGTAGATCTCCGGCATCGCTGCATTATAGCCCGCCCGCATTAAAGGTTTGTGCGCTCCCAGGCGCAGTTTGATTGACAGCCTCCTGGGCGCGTGCTAGCATGAACCCTGCTACGGGGCGCCGTAGCCAAGTGGTAAGGCAGAGGTCTGCAAAACCTCCATTCGCCGGTTCGAATCCGGCCGGCGCCTCCACTCCGCGGGCGCGTAGCTCAGGTGGCTAGAGCGCTACCTTGACACGGTAGAGGTCGGAGGTTCAAGTCCTCTCGCGCCCACCAGACCACCCCCGGCCTCCGCCGGGGGTCTGCCTTGCTAATGCGGCGGGTGGGCGATCAGGTAGACGGCCGTGTTGCGTGCTGGAAACAGGAAGTACTCGACGAAGAGCTCGCGCCCTTCCGCCTTCCAGAGCTCGAGCACGAAGCGGTCCTGCGCCGCGAGCCGCTGATCGTCGCGCTCGAGGCGTCCGTACCCCGCCCGCTGCAGCGCCAGCGCCAGCGCCTTTTCCAGGACGTACGGGTCGCCCTCCGCCAGAAAGCAGGTGCTCACCCACCCTTTGGCCTCGAGCGGCTCCCAGAAACCCCGCGGCACCGGACAGGCCTCCATGGTGAGCGACCGGGCGCCGCTCGGAAGGGTGACCGCAGGGTCGTAGTCCAGCGCCGGCACGGCGGCGAACGCCAGGCCGAGGGAGAGCGTCCACGCAAGGATCCGGCAGTTCATGGCCCCACCTTACCCGCCCGGACCGTGGCGAATGTACTGCCCAGGATTATGTTATTTACGTAATCCGTGGTAGACTGGGGACGATGAGCCTCTTCACCCCCCGCGCCCCCCTGGCCGAGCGGCTCCGCCCGCGGACGCTCGACGAGGTGGTGGGCCAGGAGCACCTGACCGGCCCGGGCAAACCCTTGCGGGTGATGCTCGAGAACGGGCGGCTGGCCTCGATGATCTTCTGGGGTCCGCCGGGGACCGGCAAGACCACCCTGGCGCGCATCCTGGCCGGCGGCGTGGACGCCCGGTTCCTGGCCATGAGCGCGGTAAGCGCCGGGGTGAAGGAGGTGCGCGAAGCGGTGAAGCGCGCTCAGGAAGCCGTGAGCGCCGGCCGGACGACCGTCCTCTTCCTCGACGAGGTGCACCGTTTCAACAAGGCCCAGCAGGACGCGCTGCTGCCCCACGTGGAGTCGGGCCTCTTGACCCTGATCGGAGCGACGACCGAAAACCCCTCGTTCGAGGTTAACCCGGCGTTGCGCTCGCGGGCGCGGGTCTACGTGCTCAAGGCGCTGGGGGAGGACGACCTGATGCGGGTGCTCGAGCGCGCCCTGATCAGCTCCGAGGGCCTGCCCGAGGTCGAGGCCGAGGAGGAGGCGCTGCGCCTCATCGCCGCCGCAGCCATGGGCGACGCACGCCGGGCCCTGAACGCGCTCGAACTGGCCGCCGAGCTGGGCGGCGGACGCGTGACGCTAGACGCCGCCCGCGAGGCCCTGGGCGCGGGGCAGCCCGTCTTCGACAAGGGGGGCGAGGCCTTCTACGACCTGATCAGCGCCCTGCACAAGAGCGTGCGCGGCTCGCACGTGGACGCCGCGCTCTACTACCTGGCGCGCATGCTCGCCGGCGGTGTGGACCCGCTCTACGTGGGCCGCCGACTGGTGCGCATGGCCAGCGAGGACGTGGGGCTCGCCGATCCGGGAGCGCTCAAGCAGGCGCTTGCGGCGGTGGAGGCCTACCAGCTTTTGGGCAGCCCCGAAGGGGAGCTGGCGTTGGCCCAGGCCGCCGCCTACCTGGCGCTCGCGCCCAAGTCGAACACTGTCTACCGCGCCTTCGCGGCCGCGCGCCGCGCGGTGGAAACCCACCCCGACGCCGAGGTCCCGCTGCACCTGCGCAACGCCCCGACCAAGCTGATGAAAGAGCTGGGCCACGGCCGCGGCTACGCCTACTACCACGACGACCCCGAGGCCAGCTTCGCCCAGACCTACCTGCCCGAGCCGCTCGAGCCCGTGCGCTTCTTCGACCCGCGCGGCGAGGGCTGGGAACGCAAGGTGGCCGAACGCTACCGCGAGCTGCAGCGCCGCTTCGCCGCCGCCCGGCGCAAACGCCCCGAAGACCCGGCGCGCAGGTGATCCGCTCCTAGAAGCGGTAGCCCGCCGAAACGCTGAGCAGCGGGTTGCCCTGACCTGAAAGAAGGAAGCCGCCCTCGAAGAGCCAGCGGTCCTGGCGGTAGACGACGCTCGCCCCGCCCAGCCAGGCGCTGCCAAAGTCGCTCACCGCGGCGTACATCCCCCGGCCGATCACGGTCAGCTCGTCGGTCGCCTGGAAGAGGGCCTCGGCGTCGAGGGTGAAGGGCAGACCCGGACCGCCCGGGGAGCTGAACACCGCCCAAGGAACGGTGAGTCCGGCCGCGACGCTGAAGCGGTCGGCCAGTTTTTGTTTGACCGCTCCGCGAAGGCCGATCTGGGTCGAGACGCTGAACTCGGTCGTCCCGTCACCCCAGCGGTAGGCCAGGTACGGAAGCGCGCCCGCGGGGGCGTCGGAGCTGACACCCACGACACCGGTCAGACCGACGACGACCTGCTGCCCGTTCACCGGTTCGGCCGTCTCGAGGGTCGCCACCGGCAGGCAGGAAGCCAGCAGCGTGAGCAGACCCGCTGCGAGCAGGAACCTTGCGAGGTTGTTCATACCTCCAGCATAGCGCAGCATTCAGCGAACCGCCGTATCCGCGAGGATCGGCGCCGCCGCCTCGCGCAAGCGCCGGCGCACCCGCGCGAAGCGCTCGAGCGCGCGCCGGCCGTCGAACCCCGCGGGGGCCAGCTCGGGCGGCAACCCGGGGTCGAAGAAGAGCACCTTGCGCGCCTCGTGGACCAGGCGCACCAGGGCCACGAAGGCGCGTTCGGGGCTGAGGTCGCCCTCCAGCTCGTCTATCCGCCGGTTGAGGGCGCGGTAGCGCTCGGCCGCCTCCTCCAGGTGGAAGGCCCGCTCCACCAGGCGCGGCTCGGGCTGGGCCCCGACCCGCTCGGCGCGGAAGAACTCGACGTAGGGATCGAGTCCGTAGTAGCCCACCAGCTCGCCGGTCGCTTCCAGATCCGCGGTGGGGCTTACCCAGACGCCTGCGGCCGGGGTGCCGTAGCCCAGGAGCACCAGTTCGTTGCGGAACTTGTCGCGCTGGCTGCGCAGGCCTTCGGGCACCGCGTAGACCAGGATGCGCCAGTAGCCGTCCCAGACGGCGTCGTGCATCTCGCACAGCCGCCGGCGCACCTGCCGCACCTGCCAGGAGACGCGCGGGCTGAGCCGGTAGTAGGCGCGCCGCCCCTTGCGCTCCGGGATCACCCAGCCGCGCGCCGCAGACCGGGAAACCGCCGCGCGCACCGCGGGTTCGCTGAAGCCCAGCCGCTCCATCCAGTGGACCAGTTGACCGATCCAGACGGTGTCGTCGGGGTAGACCAGTTCGGTGTACAGCGTAAAGAGGGTGGAGCGCGCCCGCATGGGACCCAGTTTACTCCCGCGCGCGGCTGCGCACGCGTTCGACGAGGTCCCGCACCACCTCGGCGAGGGGCCGCGTGGCGCGCTCACCGCGGCGGCGGTCGCGCACCGCCACCGTGCCCTCTTCCTGCTCTTTGTCGCCGACGACCAGGATCAGCGGCACCTTCTGGGTCTCGGCGTCGCGGATCTTGGCGTTCATCCGCTCGGGACGCTCGTCCACCTCGACCCGCAGGCCGGCGGCCTCGAGCTCGGCCCGCACCTTCTGGGCGTAGTCGTGGTGGCGGTCGGTGATGGGAACGACGACGACCTGCACCGGCGCCAGCCAGAGCGGGAACTCGCCGGCGAAGTGCTCGATGAGGATGCCGATGAACCGCTCCAGGCTGCCGAAGGGGGCGCGGTGGATCATCACCGGCCGGTGCGGCTCGCCGTCCGGCCCCTTGTAGCTGATGTCGAAGCGCTCGGGCAGGTTGTAGTCCACCTGGATCGTGCCCAGCTGCCACTCGCGGCCCAGCACGTCCTTGACCACGAAGTCCAGCTTGGGGCCGTAGAAGGCGGCGTCGCCCTCTTCGATCGTGTAGTCGAGCCCCGCCTCGTCGCAGGCCTCCTGGATCTGGCGCTCGGCCGTGGCCCAGCGCTCGGCGTCGCCCACGTACTTGTCCGACCCCGGGTCGCGCACCCCGATGCGCACCCGGAAATCGCCCATGCCCAGGGTGCCGAAGACCTTGAGCGTCAGGTCGAGCACGCCCAAAAACTCCTCCTTGACCTGCTCGGGGGTGCAGAAGATGTGGGCGTCGTCCTGGGTGAAGCCGCGCACCCGGGTGAGGCCGTGCAGCTCGCCCGACTGCTCGAAGCGGTAGACGGTACCGAACTCGGCCAGGCGCAGCGGCAGCTCGCGGTAGCTGCGCGGGCGCATGGCGTAGATGCGCACGTGGTGCGGGCAGTTCATGGGTTTGAGCAGGTAGGTTTCGCCGTCTTCGAGCTCCATCGGCGGGAACTGGCTCTCGGCGTAGTAGGGGTAGTGGCCGCTCGTCTTGTAGAGCTCGAGGCTGCCGATGTGGGGGGTGGTCACGAGCTGGTAGCCACGGCGAATCTGCTCGTCGCGCATGAAGCCGATCAGCTCCTCGCGCAGCACGTTGCCCTTGGGCAGCCAGAGGACCAGCCCCTTGCCCACCAGCGGGTCGATGTGAAAGAGCTCGAGCTGCCGGCCCAGCCGCCGGTGGTCGCGCTTCTTGGCCTCCTCCAGCTGCCAGAGGTAATGGTCGAGCTCCTCCTTGCTGCGGAAGGCCACGCCGTAGATCCGCTGGAGCATCGGCCGCGACTCGTGGCCGCGCCAGTAGGCCCCGGCCACGTGGGTCAGCTTGAAGTACGGCGGAATCTTGCCGGTGCTGGGCACGTGGGGGCCGCGGCAGAGGTCGGTGAACCCCTCCTGTTCGTAGAAGCTGATCTCCTCGCCTTCGGGCAGGTCCTCGATCAGCTCGGTCTTGTACGGATCCTTGCCGCGGTAGCGGGTCAGCGCCTCCTCGCGCGGCAGGGTGTAGCGGCGCAGCGGCAGGTTCCGCTTGATGATCCGCTGCATCAGCTTTTCGATCTCGGGCAGGTCGGCGTCCGAGATGGGCTCGGGGGCGTCGATGTCGTAGTAGAAGCCGTTTTCGATCACCGGCCCGATGCCCAGCTTGACCTCTTCGGGGTCGTAGCCCTTGCCAGCGAAGAACTCCTTGACGGCCTGGGCCATCACGTGGGCCAGGGTGTGGCGGAAGAGCTGCTGGTACTCGGGGTCCTTGCGGGTGAGGATCTGGACGGTGGCCCCCTCGGGCAGGGGTTTGAAGAGGTCGTAGAGCTCGCCGTTCACGATCGCGCCCACAGCCTCCTTGGCCAGGCTGCGGCCGATCTTGGCGGCCACGTCCCTGGCCGTGCTTCCCTCGGGGAGCTCGAGCTCTTTTCCGTCCGGCAGGCGAATCTTCATGGTTCCTCCAAAAGAACGGCCCGCGTCCATGCGGGCCCGGCAGCGGTCCGTACCCGCCGCCTACTGCGTAGTGGTCGCGCAGTGCGCCATATAGGGCCCATGCTACCGCCGCTGCGGCCATGGCGTCAATGTAATGGGGGTGGGATGTAGGGGGTAGGAAGTAGGAAAAATCAAGTTTCGTGTTTTGACAAACTGCGCCAAACCCGTTTGCATGCTTTTAAAAACAAAGCCCACACCCTACTCCCTACACCCTGCCTTTCCCGTTGACTGACCTACCCAAGCTACCAACCGCTTGCTACAAGATGGGCGGGCACACCGGTCCGTCCCTACGACACACTACGAACTACGTACCGACGGCAGTCGTAAACCTACCTCCTACCTCCCACCTCCTAACCGCCACCTCCCGCTTTTCCAGCCCAACCACAAACCACGGGCTGCTCACCTCCCGCCCTTGGCACCACGCACCACGTACCACGCACCACGTACCACGCACCCCCCACCCCTCATTTGCCTTTTCTGGCCGGTATCGTTAATTTATATAGGATGAAGGACTACTACGCCGTCCTCGGCGTGTCCAGAAGCGCCAGCCAAGAAGAAATCAAGAAGGCCTACCGCAAGCTGGCGCTCAAGTACCACCCCGACAAGAACCCGGGCGACCCCGGCGCCGAGGAGCGCTTCAAGGAGATCAACGAGGCCTACGCGGTGCTCTCGGACCCCGAGCAGCGCGCCCGTTACGACCGCTTCGGCACCGCCGACCCCCGCCAGGCGCACCCGGCCGACCCCGGCGTCGGCGACCTCTTCGATCTGCTGGGTCAGATGTTCGGTTTCAACGTCGGCGGAACCAGGCGCGGCGGCCCGCGGCGCGGCGAGGACCTGGAGGCGGTGGTCGAAGTCACCCTGGAGGAGGCGGCGGGGGGCGGCGAGGTCGAGGTCCGCTACCGCCGCCTGGTCCTCTGCGAGGCCTGCGGCGGCGCCGGCGGCGAGCGGCAAACCTGCCCCACCTGCGGCGGCGCCGGCAGGGTGCGGCAGGTGCAGCAGAGCCTCTTCGGCCAGTTCGTCACCGAATCGGCCTGCCCCCACTGCCGCGGCCGCGGCTACCTGCTCACCGAAACCTGCCCCACCTGCGGCGGGCGCGGCCGTATCGAAAAGCAGGAGCGGATCAAGGTGACGGTTCCCGCCGGCATGGACGAGGACGACCTGCTGCGGGTCCCCGGCGCAGGCAACCAGGCCGAAGGGGGTGCGGGCGACCTCTACGTACGGGTGCGCATCCGGCCGCACTCCAAGCTGCGCCGCGAAGGCAAGCACCTGATCTATACGCTCAGGCTAGGACTCGCCCAGGCGGCGCTGGGCAGCCAGGTCAAGGTGCCCGCGCTCGACGGCGAGGTGCCGCTCGACGTCCCTCCCGGGACCGAACACGGAGCCGTCTTCGAGCTGGAGGGGAAGGGCCTGCCCGACCCCCGCGGCGGCCGCCCCGGCCACCTGCGCGTGGTCGTCGAGCTCGAAGTGCCCAAGAAGCTTTCCCCGCGCGCCCGCGAACTGCTGCGCGCCTATGCCGAAGAAGTCGGCGAGGAGGTGCCCGCCGAGGGCTGGTGGGAGAAGGTGCGCAAGAAGATCTTCAAATGAGCGGGAGGTGGGGTGTAGGACCTGCGCGCAACCGATGAGGTAACGGGCGGGCCGCTTGTCGGCCGCATAATTATCCATTACCATGTTGGGAGCGCCGGGAGGCGCGGTTTACTATGCCGGCACGCAAAGATCTGAAGACGATCCTTATCATCGGCTCCGGGCCCATCACCATCGGCCAGGCCGCCGAGTTCGACTATTCAGGCACCCAGGCGGTCAAGGCGCTCCGGCGCGAGGGCTACCGGGTGGTGCTCATCAATTCCAACCCGGCGACGATCATGACCGACCCGGCGCTGGCCGACGCGACCTACATCGAGCCGCTGACGCTCGAATTCGCCGAGAAGATCATCGCCCGCGAGCGCCCCGACGCCCTTCTGCCCACGCTGGGCGGACAGACGGCGCTCAACCTGGCCATGGAGCTCTACGAGGCGGGGGTGCTCGAGCGCTACGGTGTGGAGCTGATCGGCGCCAACTACGCCGCCATCAAGAAGGGCGAGGACCGCAAGCAGTTCCAGGCAGCCATGAAGCAGATCGGCCTTGACGTGCCCCGCGGTCGGATGGTCTCGAGCCTGGAGGACGGACTCGCCTTTGCCCGCGAAGTCGGCTACCCGGTGATCGTGCGCCCCAGCTTCACCCTGGGCGGCAGCGGCGGCGGCGTGGCCGCGGACGAAGCCGCGCTCCACGAGCTGCTGGGCCGCGGCCTGCGCCTGAGCCCGGCACACACCGCCCTGGTCGAGGAGTCGATCGTCGGCTGGAAGGAGTACGAGCTCGAGGTGATGCGCGACCACGCCGACACCGTCGTCATCATCACCTCGATCGAGAACGTCGATCCGATGGGGGTTCACACCGGCGACTCGATCACCGTCGCCCCGGCGCAGACCCTGACCGACGTCGAGTACCAGAAGATGCGCGACGCGGCTAAGGCCATCATCCGCGAGATCGGCGTCGACACCGGCGGCTCCAACATCCAGTTCGCCGTCGATCCCAAGACCGGCCGGCTGGTCGTCATCGAGATGAACCCGCGCGTTTCGCGCTCCTCGGCGCTGGCCTCCAAGGCCACCGGCTACCCGATCGCCAAGATCGCCGCCTTGCTGGCCGTCGGCTACCGGCTCGACGAGCTGCCCAACGACATCACCAAGAAGACCCCGGCCTCCTTCGAGCCGACGATCGACTACGTGGTCACCAAGATTCCCCGCTTCGCCTTCGAGAAGTTCCGCACCCTGCCCAACACCGCCGGCGGCTTTTCGGACGAGCTGGGCACCCAGATGAAGAGCGTCGGCGAGGTGATGGCCATCGGCCGCACCTTCAAGGAAAGCTTCATGAAGGCGCTGCGCAGCCTCGAGTTCGACGTCTCCGCCGATGTGGCCGGCCTCTCGGTGCCCGAGCTGGAGCATCTGCTCGTGCCCAACCCAAAGCGCATCTTCGCGGTGCTCGAGCTGCTAAAGCGCGGCACCCCGGCCGAGGAGATCGCCGCCGCCACCGGCATCGAGCGCTGGTTTTTGCACCACTTCAAGGAGATCGCCGCCGAGACGGCGCGGCTCGAGGCCGCCAGCCCTTCAGAGCTGAGCGCCGCCGAGCTCTACGCCCTCAAGCGCCAGGGGCTCTCCGACGCCCAGATCGCCGCCGGCGTCGGCCTGGAAGAGGGCGAGGTTCGCGAAAAACGCCACGCCGCCGGCCTGCGCCCGGTCTACAAGACCGTCGACACCTGCGCCGCCGAGTTCGAGGCCCACACCCCCTACCACTACTCGGCCTACGAGGCGGAGGACGAGGTCAGCGACAAACAGGGGCCCTCGGTGGCCATTCTGGGCTCCGGCCCCATCCGCATCGGCCAGGGCGTCGAGTTCGACTACTCGGCGGTCCACGCCGTCTGGGCGCTGCAGGAGGCCGGCTTCACCACCCTGATGGTCAACTCGAACCCGGAAACCGTCTCGACCGACTACGACACCGCCGACAAACTCTACTTCGAACCGCTGACCGCCGAAGACGTGCTCGAGATCCTCGAGCGCGAACGGCCCGACGGGGTGATCGTTCAGCTGGGCGGGCAGACGCCGCTCAAGCTGGCGCGGGCGCTGGAAGCGGCGGGCCAGCCCATCTGGGGCACCTCGCCCGCCAACATCCATGCCGCCGAGGACCGCGAGGCCTTCAACCGGCTGGCCGCCGAGCTGGGCATTCCCCAACCGGCGGGGGCGGTGGCGGCGGACGAGCGCGCGGCTCTGGAGCACGCCCGCCGGCTGGGTTACCCGCTGATGGTGCGGCCCAGCTACGTCCTGGGCGGGCGGGCCATGCAGGTGGTGAAGAGCGAAGACGAGCTCGGGGCCTACCTGAGCCAGGTCTACGCCGAGCTGGCCGCGAGGCCAACGATCCTGCTCGACGCCTACCTGGACGGCGCGATCGAGATCGACGTGGACGCCCTGGCCGACGGCGAGCGGGTGGTGGTGGCGGGGGTGATGGAGCACGTCGAACGGGCCGGGGTCCACTCGGGCGACTCGGCCACGGTGCTGCCGCCGCTAACGCTCCCGGCCGAGGCGGTGGAGACGGTGCGCGAGTACACCCGCAAACTGGCCCGGGCGCTGGACGTGCGCGGCCTGCTGAACGTCCAGTACGCCTACAAGGACGGCACCGTCTACGTGCTGGAGGCCAACCCCCGCGCCAGCCGCACCGTACCCTTCGTCTCCAAAGCGGTCGGCCATCCGCTGGCCAAGTACGCCGCGCTGATCAGCGCCGGCAGGACGCTCGCCGAGCTGGGCCTCGTCGAGGACCCCGAGCCCGGCTTCTACTCGGTCAAGGAGGTCACCGTGCCCTGGCTCAAGTTCCCCGGCGTCGTCCCCTGGCTGGGGCCGGAGATGCGCTCGACCGGCGAGAGCATGGGCCTCGACCGCGACCCCTACCTGGCCTACTACCGCGCCCAGCTGGGGGCGGGCCACGTTTTGCCGCTCGCCGGCCGGGTGCGCTTCATCGACGCGGACGACGGGCTGATCCACGCCTATCGTGAAGCCGGCTTCGAGATAACCGAAGGCGAAGACTACGACCTGCTGGTGAGCCTGTCGCCCGACCCGGAGCTGCGCCGGGCGGTCGAGCTGGGCCGGCCCTACTTCACCACCCGCGAGGCGGCGCTGTGGGGGCTCGAGGCCGTGCGCCGCGCCCGCGAGGCCGAGCTGGAGCCGCGGCC
>Ga0256841_1002792_pt1 | contig 13556 bp, 13 predicted proteins | sample 356308metaG_FD_185971 | JGI IMG/M metagenome (GOLD analysis project Ga0256841, IMG submission 185971) | Hydrothermal vent microbial communities from Mid Atlantic Ridge, Atlantic Ocean - 356-308 | ecosystem: Environmental > Aquatic > Marine > Hydrothermal vents | place: Atlantic Ocean: Mid...
TGGGCGATGACACCATTGCCCAGGTCGCCGGTCTGACGGTCGGGACCATTCAGGCGCTACACCGCGACATGACAGGCAACAGGGGAAAGAAAGGCTGATTCGACCGATCACGCTTAACAGGATGTTGAAAAATGGCATTTTTCAATGGCCTGTTAGCGGATCGGCCGATCACGGAGCCAAAACCGGTCATCCAGACTCAAGGGGATCTCGATCCTGGCAAGGCGCGAAGAAGCCATGGAGTCACGCCCCGCAACGACGAGCAACACCGCCAGGGGATTTCGCCGCGCGTACAATCTTCCGACGTTTGGTTGGCGACAACGATTCCAAGTACAATCCGCCGAACAGACACGATTACCGGAACTCCAGCATGCCCGACGCACTATTCGAATCCTCTTTGAGCAGCCTGTCGCTGAGAACCCGCGGCAAGGTGCGAGACATCTATGATGTCGACGAAGGCCACATGCTGATCGTCACCACCGATCGCCTGTCAGCCTTCGACGTGGTACTGCCACAACCCATCCCCGGCAAGGGCGAGGTATTGACTCGGGTGGCGAACTTCTGGTTCGGGCGCACCCGGAATCTGCTACCGAACCATCTCGCTGGCATCCCATTGGAGCAGGTCGTGACCAACGCCACCGAGCGCAGCCGACTGGGCGACCGCGCAATCGTCGTAAAACGTCTGAAACCGCTGCCAGTGGAAGCCATCGTGCGCGGCTACCTGATTGGCTCTGGCTGGAAGGATTACCAGAAGACTGGCGCAGTCTGCGGCATGGCGTTGCCCGAGGGCCTGCGACTGGCCGACAAGCTGTCGGAAGCCATCTATACCCCGTCGACGAAGGCCGCCATCGGCGAACATGACGAAAATATTGACTTCGCCGCGACCGAGAAACTCCTCGGCGCCGAACTCGCCGCGCGGATTCGCGATCTGAGTCTGCGCATCTACACCGAGGCGGCCGCCTATGCGCTAGAGCGGGGCATCATCATCGCCGATACCAAGTTCGAGTTCGGCCTGGACGGCCAGGGCATCTTGCATCTGATCGACGAGGTACTGACGCCGGATTCATCACGCTTCTGGCCGGCCAACCAGTATCAGCCCGGCATCAGCCCACCGAGCTTCGACAAGCAATTCGTGCGGGACTATCTGGAAACCCTGGATTGGAACAAAACCCCACCCGGCCCGGAACTACCGGAGGAGATTATCACCCGCACCGCCGAGAAGTACGCCGAGGCGGAACGTCTGCTGACCCGGTGAGAATCACCCTCTACACCCGTGAGAATTGCAGCCATTGCCGTCAATTGAAGCATTGGCTGAAGGCGCGCGGCCAAACCTTCGCCGAGTTCGACGTTCAGCGCTCGCGCCGCGCGGCGAAGGCCTTTGCCCAACTGGGCGGACACGGCGTGCCGCTGGTTGTGGTCGGCGACGAGGTGGTTCACGGCTTCGACCCGAAACACCTGCGTCAGCTGCTGGGTCTCGACAACAAAAACCAGCACGATACGGGACGGGCGTGAGGCGGCTCGCGGCGGGTCTGCCGTTGCTATCCCTGTCACTAACCGGCAAGGCCGCTTTGCTGGATCTGACCACGCACTGGATCGGTAATCTGAGCCTGACGATTTTCCTCATCGCAATGCTCATCGTGGCCGTATCGCCTTCAGAAAGCTAGGCATCGGGCAACCGGATCAGGGACGCGCTTACATCGCGATCCCGATGATCCCACAATCGTGCTCACGCGCGCGTTGTAGTGCTTCTTCGACCTTCTCATACAGCATTTCGAGCGTATCCCCTTCCATATAATTGGCGATGGCGTAACAGAGCTTCAGGGGCATGCCTTCCATATCCGCAAAATCCTTCATATCGTTCTGTATGGTTTCCGCGACGAGCAGATCCTCTTCCGGTGTCCGATTGATCGTCAGCACGGCTGCGCGGTTGTCCGCGACCCGGCCGATATAATCCAGTGTCGATACCTCGCCGGACAGTATCCTGCGTAGTTCGCGCAACAGGCCGTTGGTCTTCTTCTCGCCCAACCGCGCCACGATCTCGTGATAGTTGACAAACTCGATCAGCACGATCGAAAGCGGCGTGTTGTAGCGCTGTGAACGCAAGATCTCATGACGCAGAATCGCATCGAATTTCACCTTATGGTAGATATCGGTCACCGGGTCCAGTTCTATGGCCTGTTCCAGGCCGGCGAGAATCTTATCTTCGCTGACGATATGCGTTTCGACTAACATATCGTTGCGAAAAGCCACGCGCCGAAAAGCCAGATATGCGATCAGAACCACAGTGTAGAGAAAGATCGATGCAATGACGACGCCCAATACGATGGCCTCCAGCATCTCTTTATGGAGCAGACTGTTGGGCAATGAGTGAATCATAATCAGTGCCAAGCCGCCCTTCATGCCGGCGAAGGTCAATGCGTTTACCCAACGCAACGGGTAATGCCGCATCCATGCCAGGGAAGCAACCAGCAGGAAGCGAAGCGCTGTCGTCAATATCAACGCAATCAGAATCTCTCGCCAGTATTGAACCAGAAGATGTTCGTCCAGCAGTTGGGCAATCAGGATAAACAATACCGCGTTGGCAAAAATCCCAACGTACAGCGCCTCCTTGCGATAGGCGCGAAAAGAGACACTGGTCAATGCCGGAGTCTTGACCAGCAGCTCCTCGATCCGGAGCAGAATGCGCCGCAGCATGTTCAGATGGTAACGGCTACCGTCGGCGTGCCTCACCAGGCGGTTGTGCAGCTCATAATTGAAGACCAATCCACGCTTGACCTCCTTGTCGATAAGCACCCGGAACAGCATCAACGCAACCAGTAACGCCAATATGCCGGCAAAGTGCAGCCGGTCGGTGATCAGAAACGCGCCTATCGCAACCAAATAAGCGGATGAGAATTGTTCGATCGGATCGCGCAACAGCTTCAGGATCGCAAATCCAACGAATGCTGTTGCGATTCCGATCAAGCTGGAGAAGACAAACACTCTGACCAGCATCAGGGATACCGAATCGAAGCCGACATCGCCCTCTCGCAAGATCGGCAGCGCGATAAAATAGAATGCAATCAACGCCGTGGCATCGTTGAACAGGCTTTCGCCTTCGGCAATAAGCCGCAACCGCCGCGGCAGATCGAACTTGCCCGCCATGCTGGTAACGGTGATCGCATCAGTTGCCAGCAAAGGCGAAAACAGGCAGGCTAATTCACCCGTGTCCAAGGCCGGCAACAACCACCTTCCGAGCACCACCGCAATCAATAGCGACATCCCGACCCCGAGGAAAGCCAGATAAAAAATTGGAAACAGATGCTCACGCACATCCTTGATAGACAGGTTGATCACATCCGGAAACAGAATGATCGGCAGCAGCATGATCAGCACTTCGTCGAACTGCGCGGCGGTAATGTCCAGCGAGCCAGGAAACATCGCTGAAATAAAGAAGGAGAATGCGATCAACGGCAAATTGATCGGGATGCTCGTATATTCCTCAGTGATGCGGGATATCAGTACAATAATGAGGATGATGGACAATACTTCTATCATCGGGATATGCCTCCAGGTAGACCAGCAAGGTTATAGCCACGGAGCCATGCGCCACAATATGGGAGAATACCCAAACCGGAGTGCTTCTCAGTCGGCTTGCGCGTACAATCCGCCGATTGCCGTTTTCTGGAACAACCGATTGCCAGACACACTGTTTGAATCGAGCATGAAATATCTGTCACTCATGGGCTGCGGCAAGATGCGTGATATCCACGCAATCGACGGTAGGCGCATATCAATCATCACGGATGAGCGGATGATGCATGGCCTCAACGAGAAACCCCTCCGCAAGGCACTGCATCCGATATGATATTCCGTCTATTCAGCCTTTGGTTGCTCGTCACGTTCTCCGGTCCCGCCATGGCGGACCCGTCACCCATGGAGAACCACCCGATACTGGATCTGAGCAGCGAATGGGTGGGCTACCTATGCCTTGTGATCTTCATTGGCACGCTACTCGTCGTGGTCGTTGAAGAATTCACCCTGCTGCGGAAATCCAAGCCCATGCTGCTCGCCGCCGGGCTGATGTGGGGTTTGATCGCCTGGGCCTATAGTCAGCGAGGCATCGAGCATATCGTCGAGGCAGCTTTCCGTGAAAACTTTCTTGTCTACATCGAAATTCTGCTATTCATGCTGGTGGTCATCACCTACGTGAACGCCTTGCGTCAACGCGGTCTGTTTCAATGGATGGCATGCGGATTGGGCGAGCGTGGCTATAGCTATCGTCGTATCTATTGGTCGATTGGCCTACTCTGCTTTTCCGTATCGCCCTGGGTCGACAACCTCGCAACCGCGATATTCTTCGCCGCTCTGTTGCTGACCATCGCGCGCGAATCACCACGCGTCGTCACACTGGGCTGCGTGCATATCGTCGTCGCAGCAAACGCCGGTGGCGTCTTCAGTGGCTTTGGCGATGTCGCTACCCTACTCGTCTGGCGCGCCAACCTGACGACTCACCAAGGAGCGTTGGATCTACTTGCGCTCAGCCGCCTGTTCCTGCCCGCGCTGGTCAGCTATCTGCTTTCGGCTTGGCTGATCGGTCGCGCGCTGCCTGACGGACATCTACGAACTCGGCCGAAACGCGCCAGTTGCAAACAAGGTACCGGCTTTATTCTGCTGCTGTTCCTGATCACCTTGTTGATGGCCGTAGCGGCGCGTAAATTTCTCCATCTGCCTGCGGTACTCGGCATGATGAGTGGACTGAGTCTGCTGATGTTCTATGGCTATACACTGCGCATGCGCGAAACCCACCTACCCGATGTCAACCAACCCTTCGATATCGTCAAATCAATTGCCGGCGCGGAATGGAACTCACTGCTGTTCCTGTATGGCGTCATCGCCTGTTCTGGCGCCTTGGCCTTCATCGGTTATCTCCCCCGCTTTGGCGCCCAGCTCTATCAATCGCCCGGTGGTGCCACCTTGGCAAATATCGGTGTCGCCGGCCTATCCGCAATACTCGACAACATACCCGTGCAGAACGTGTTGCTGACAATGCACCCGCACATGTCACTGGGGCAATGGCTGCTTGCAATCTTCTCGGCTGGAACCGGCGGCAGCCTGCTCTCCATCGGCTCGACCGCCGGGGTCGGCCTGATGGGACTGGTGGGCAACCGCTATACCTTCTTTGGTCATTTGCGTTGGCTGCCGGCGATACTGACCGGATATTTTGCCGGGGTGTTGACCCACTTTCTGGTAAACGGCCGATTTTTCTAACCCCCACGCCAGTTATGCTATAGTGGCGCGGATGTGTCGCGAGGCAATAGCAAAGCAGCCCGTGTTTTGCTATTGGTTCGATGTTATCGGACGCAATCCACAATAATCCGGAGGGTCTCATGTCCAAGAAACATCCTGTTGTCGCCGTCACCGGTTCGTCCGGCGCGGGCACCACCACGGTAAAACGTGCTTTCGAACATATCTTTCTGCGCGACGGCATCAAGTCCGCCGTCATCGAGGGCGACAGCTTTCACCGCTACGATCGCGCGCAGATGCGCGAAGAGATGGCCAAGGCCGTCGAGGAAGGCCGCAATCTGAGCCATTTCGGACCCGAAGCCAACCGCTTCGACCGCCTTGAGGAGTTGTTCAAGACCTACGGTGAAACCGGCGGCGGACAGAAACGCTATTATCTACACAGCGACGAGGAAGCCGAGTTCCACAACAAGCGTCTCGATATCAGCAAGAAGCCCGGCGAGTTCACCCCCTGGGAAGATATTGAGGAAGGCACCGACCTGCTGTTCTACGAGGGTCTGCACGGCTTGGTGGTCACCGATGACGCGGATGTCGCCGCGCATGTCGACCTGGGTGTCGGCGTAGTGCCCAACGTCAACCTGGAGTGGATCCAGAAGATCCATCGCGACAACGCCGAGCGCGGTTATTCCGCCGCCGCCACCGTGGATACCATCCTGCGTCGCATGCCAGACTACATCAATCACATCACCCCGCAGTTCTCGCGTACCGACATCAACTTTCAGCGTGTCGCCACGGTGGACACCTCCAACCCGTTCATCGCCCGCGATATCCCGACCCCCGACGAGAGCTTCGTCGTGATTCGCTTCAAGAACCCGGACAAGTTCAACATCGATTTCCCGAACTTGTTGGCAATGCTCGACAATTCCTTCATGTCGCGGCGTAATACCATCGTCGTTCCCGGAGGCAAGATGGGCTTCGCGATGGAGATCATCCTCGGCCCGATCATCCATCAGATGATGGAATCCCGCTCGGCATAAGCCGTTATGCTGGCTGGCGGCATCCGTTCGCCAGCCGACGATATCCCGTCATGTTCCGACACGTTCACACCACCGCCAGCCAATGGCAGGACGCGGCCCGCGTCGCGGTCGCCGCGCTGGGTCCGTTATCGAACCCGGATGTGCTGGCTTTCCTCTATGTCAGCAACCGCTTTGCCGCCGAGATGGATGCCCTGCTCGCCTATCTGCGCCAACACACCGGCATCCAGCATTGGGTCGGCACAGTCGGCATGGGGTTGTGTAGCACCGGCCAGGAGAGCTATGAAGAAGGCGGGCTGGTACTGCTCGTCACGGACATTCCCGACAGCCAGTTCCAATTGATCCCGAACCTCGCCACGCGCGTCGACCGATTTCTCGCTCCGAGCTCGGCATGGCGGCGTCAGGCCGGCGCGCATTTCGGCGTGATACATGGCGACCCGAGCAATGCCGAAACGCCAAGGCTGATCGAATCACTGGCCAATGGCATGGATCCGGGCTTTCTGGTCGGCGGCCTGAGTTCATCGGAAACCACGCTGCCGCAACTGTGCGATCGCGTCGTCTCCGGCGGCATCTCCGGAGTGATGTTCGCATCGACCGTCGAGGTCACCACCGGACTCAGCCAGGGTTGCAGCCTGATCGGCCAACGCCACGAGGTGACCGAGGGTGAACGCAATATCATCCTGGAGATCGACGACCGCCCGGCAATGGATGTCTTCGAGGAAGAGATCGGCGAGGTGCTGGCTCGCGATCTGAGCCGGGTTGGTGGCTTTATCTTCGCCGCCCTGCCGATCGCCGGATCGGATACCGGCGACTACCTGGTGCGCAACCTGGTGGGTGTCGACCCGGAGAACCGCATCCTGGCAATCGGCGATTATGTACATCCTGGCATGTCGATCCAGTTTGCCCGGCGCGATGGCCAGACCGCGCGCGATGATCTGATCCGCATGCTGGCGGACACACGCGCGCGCGCCGGCAAGCAGGTGCGCGGCGGGCTGTATTTCTCGTGTCTCGGTCGCGGCCGGCAGTTGTTCGGCGAGGAATCAGCCGAGATGCGGCTGGTGCAACAGCAGCTCGGCGATATCCCGCTCGCCGGTTTCTATGCCAATGGCGAAATATTCCATAACCGCCTGTATGGCTATACTGGCATACTCACCCTGTTCCATTGAAGAATTTCGCCATGCCCAAACCCGATTCCATCGCACTGTGTCTACTCATGTCGCTCGCGCCGCTCCTGAGCGTGTCCGCCGCCGACAGCGGCTATTCCAACTGCCTGCAACGCCAACTCACTCGGGCAACGGACGACACGACCCTCGGCCAGATCCGCGCGCGTTGCCGCCGGGCGGAGTCCCCAATGAAGAGCCGCATCGACCGTCGCATCAAGGTAGAGAAGCGTGTCGCCGGATCGCGCTTCGGTCTGCTGCCACATCGTACCAATTACCTGCTGGCCGGCGCGTATAACAGCAGCTTCCAAAGCCGCGAGGGGTTCGGTGACCTGCTCGATGCCGAGGATACCGGCTTCCAGCATGTCGAGGCCAAGTTCCAACTCAGCATCAAGATGCCACTGGCCTACGACCTGTTCGGCACCTCCAGCGGCCTCTATTTGGGCTACACCAATCGATCGTTCTGGCAAGCGTACAACACCAAGCTGTCGTCACCATTCCGGGAAACCAATCACGAACCGGAGATCTGGCTGTCGTTCTATAACTCCTGGAGGATTCTCGGTTTCCGCAACACAGTCGACTCCATCGGCCTGTCGCACCAGTCCAACGGTCGCGCCGGCGCCTTGTCGCGCAGTTGGAACCGGATCTATGCGCGCTTCATCTTCGAAAAAGACAACCTCACCTTCGAATTCAAGCCCTGGTGGCGCATCCCGGAAAGCAAGGACAACGACGACAACCCCGATATCGACGACTACCTGGGTTACTTCGAGTTCGGCGGCGTCTATAAGGACGGCGACAATACCTTTTCCATGCGCGTGCGCAACAACCTGCGCTCCAACGAAAACCGTGGATCGCTACAGCTTGACTGGAGCTTTCCGCTGACCCACTACCTGCGCGGTTATGTGCAATGGTTCAATGGTTACGGCGAAAGCCTGATCGACTACAACCACAATGTGAACAGCTTCGGCATCGGCATCCAGATGACCGACTGGCTGTAAAACTACCGGAGCCAATATGGACCAAATACTCGTTGAACATCATGCCTCCACAGCCAAGCTCGATATCATGGGCGTCTTCGACTGGCCGATCTGGGAGAAGGAAGCCTCGACCTTTCCATGGACGTATGGCGAACGGGAAACCTGCTACATCTTGAAAGGCAAGTTCACTGTCACACCCGATGGCGGCGAGCCACAGACATTCGGCAAGGGCGACCTGATCATCTTCCCCGCCGGCATGTCATGCACTTGGGAGATCACCGAACCGGTCAGGAAACACTATGACTTTGGCTGAGGCTTGACGCTGCCGCGACGTGCGGACATCGCCCCGGCAGCAGTTGGAAAAGCCCTCCATGGCCTTTTCAGCGACGCATCGAAAAACCATGTTATGGCCACAGCCAGCGCCAACACCCGATAGCTCTCCGGCCTGGTCCGGTTTCAGACAACGTCTCCAAGCCATGAAAGCGAACAAGCACACGCCGATGATGCAGCAATACCTGCGCATCAAGGCCGAACACCCCGACACCCTGCTATTCTACCGCATGGGTGATTTCTACGAACTTTTCTATGAAGATGCCGAAGCAGCCGCGCGCCTACTCGACATCACGCTGACGAAACGCGGCCAATCGGCCGGCAAGCCGATCCCGATGGCCGGCGTGCCCTACCACGCGGCGGAGAACTACCTGGCCCGTCTGTTACAAGCTGGCCAGTCGGTGGCGATCTGCGAACAGATTGGCGATCCAGCTACCAGCAAAGGACCGGTGGAACGTCAGGTGGTACGCATTGTCACCCCCGGCACAGTCACCGACGAGGCGCTGTTGGATGCACACCGCGACGTGCTGCTGGTCGCGATCCTGCCGCATGCCAACGGCCATGGACTGGCGACGCTGGACCTCAGTGGCGGCCGCTTCGTCGTCCAGGAACTGACCGGAAACGAGGCACTACACAGCGAACTGGAGCGTCTGCACCCGGCCGAGGCGCTGATACCGGACAGCCTGGACGACAAACCGCCACTGCCGGAGCATTGTGGCGTGACCCGTCAGCCCGACTGGTATTTCGACCGGGACACCGCCCACCAGTTGCTCTGCGAACAGTTCGGCACCCAGAGCCTGGAGGGCTTTGGCGTGCGTCCCGACACCGCCGCCATCGCCGCCGCTGGCGCATTGCTGCAATACGTCCAGCAAACCCAACGCGGCGCGTTGCCGCATATCCGCGCTATCCACGCCGAATCACGCGACGATGCAATCATCATCGATGCCGCGACGCGACGTAATCTAGAGATCGACCAGGGGCAGAACCCGGCGCACACCCTGGCGGCGATCCTCGACCATGCCGCCACCGCGATGGGCGGCCGCCTGCTGCGCCGCTGGATCAACCGCCCGCTGCGCGACCGCCAGATCATCGCGGCGCGTCACCAAGCCATCGAAACCCTGCTGAAACATGACGCGCATAGCGACCTGTACGACCGGTTGCGCGCGATCGGCGACATCGAACGCATCGCCACGCGCATCGCATTGAAGAGCGCGCGACCGCGCGATCTTGCGGTATTGCGCGACAGCCTCGCCGCATTGCCGACGATCCTCGCGGTGATCGACGCCTTGGAAGACCCCTTACTGAAGCGCCTCGCCAAGGCGATCGGCGCGCATCCCGAGACCCTCGACCGCCTGACCCGAGCCATCATCGACAATCCGCCGATGCTGATCCGCGACGGCGGCGTGCTGGCCGAGGGCTACGATGCCGAACTGGACGCATTGCGCAGCCTATCGCGGAACGCCGACCAGTACCTGCTCGAACTGGAACAACGCGAAAAGGCGCGTACTGGCATCAACGGCCTGAAGGTCGCCTACAATCGCGTACATGGCTACTACATCGAGATCAGCCGGGTACACTCGGAACAGGTGCCGGATGACTACCTGCGGCGTCAGACTCTGAAAAACGCGGAACGCTTCATCACCCCAGAACTGAAACAGTTCGAAGACAAGGTGCTCAGCGCTCGCGATCGCGCGCTGAGCCTGGAGAAATCGCTCTACGATACCCTGCTGGAGCATCTCCAGCCAGCCATTCCCGCCTTCCAACGTGCCGCCAAGGGCCTGGGCGCGCTGGACGTGCTCGCAAGTTTTGCGCATATCGCTGAAAAGCAGGAATACACCCGCCCCGTATTGCACCATTCTCCCGGCCTGGCGATCCGCCATGGGCGCCATCCAGTGGTCGAGACCCTGAGCGACACAGCCTTCATCGCGAACGACGCCGAACTCAATGCGCAACGCCGCCTACTGATCATCACCGGGCCGAACATGGGCGGCAAATCGACTTATATGCGCCAAACCGCGTTGATCGTCATCATGGCCTGGGCCGGAGGCTTCGTGCCCGCCGAACATGCCGAGATCGGCCCCGTGGATCGCATATTCTCGCGCATCGGCGCCTCCGACGACCTGGCTGGCGGGCGCTCGACCTTCATGGTCGAGATGGAAGAGACCGCCAATATCCTGCACAACGCCAGCAATCACAGCCTGGTGCTGCTCGACGAGATCGGTCGCGGCACCTCAACCTTCGACGGCCTGTCACTGGCCTGGGCTGTCGCCATCGAGCTGGCCGAAAAGTTGCGCGCGCATACCCTGTTCGCCACGCATTATTTCGAACTCACCGCACTGGCCGACGAATACCCGGCAGTCGTCAACGTGCATCTGGACGCCACCGAGCACCAGGGACGCATCGTCTTCCTCCACAGCGTCAAGCCTGGCCCGGCGAGCCAGAGTCATGGCTTGCAGGTCGCCGCATTGGCCGGCGTGCCGGAAGTGGTGCTGGCGCAAGCCCGCCAACGCCTCACGGAACTCGAAACCCGGGCCAGTCAGCAAACCGACGCGTTGGCCGGCCAGTTGTCACTGTTCGACACGCCGCCCACGCCGATCGCGCCGAGGCACCCGGCGCTGGAACTCATCGAGGACAGTCAGCCAGACGATATGACTCCCCGTCAGGCACATGATCTGGTATATAAGTTGAAAACCCTGTGCAAGGAGAATCCACAATGACCTTTATCGTCACCGACAACTGTATCCGCTGCAAATACACCGACTGTGTCGAGGTCTGTCCGGTGGACTGCTTCCACGAAGGACCGAACTTCCTTGTCATCGACCCGGACGAATGCATCGACTGCGCGCTGTGCGAACCCGAATGCCCCGCCGCCGCGATATTTTCCGAGGACGACCTGCCCACCGACCAGCAGGCATTCCTCGAACTGAATGCCGAACTCGCCCAACAATGGCCAGTCATCACTGAGAAAAAAGACCCATTGCCCGATGCCGAGGAATGGGACGGCAAAGAAAACAAGCTGCAATACCTGGAACGCTGATAGACGTGCTACCCTAACAGGATGTTGAAAAAGTCCTTCCATGGACTTTTTCAACGACGGAACCGGAAAATGCAATTTCCCGGATCCCTCATTTTCAATGACTTACAGTCATCGAATATAACGGTACATCCCCGTACCGCACACAGGCCGTTGAAAAATGGCATTTTTCAACGGCCTGCTAACACCCATATCGAGACCTGGAGCGTCCCGGATCATGAAAAGTTGCCCAGGGTTCGGCCACGGGATGCCGAAGCTAAACCCACAGAGACATATCGACGGCGTTCCCACAAACGAATCGCGGACAACCGACCGCCTTCCCTCACGCTAGACGGGCATCCTCCCCCGTATCTCGACATGACTATCCTGACCCCAAGACAGGCCCAGATCCTCGACTTCATCCGCCGTTGGCAACGAAATCACGGCAGTGCGCCGACGCGAGCCGAGATCGCATCGCATTTCAGCTTTCGCTCACTGAACGGCGCCGAGCAGCACCTGCGCGCATTGGACAAAAAAGGCGTGATCGAACTGCGTCGCGGGGAATCACGCGGCATCCGGCTACTGGATGCCGATACCGCCGGCCACGAAAGCGGATTGCCCGTCGTCGGACGAGTCGCGGCTGGCAACCCGATACTCGCGCAACAGCATATCGAAGAGCGCATCGAGCTGCCAACGACACTATTCCACTCCCGCGCCGACTATCTGCTGCGCATCCAGGGCATGAGCATGCGCGACGCCGGCATCCTCGACGGCGATCTACTCGCGGTGCGTCGTGGACCCGAGGCGGACAACGGCCAGATCGTCGTCGCACGCATCGGCGACGAAGTCACGGTCAAGCGCTTCCATCGTCAAGCCAACTGGAAGCACAAGGTGTTGTTGCTGCCCGAGAATCCAGATTTCGATCCAATCCCTGTCGACCTGCGCCATCAGCGCCTCGTCATCGAGGGACTTGCCGTCGGGCTGGTCCGCGCCGGCATATAGCTACACCCGCAAAATGTCAATTTCTTTTACACCGAGTTTCATCACCACCGTCCAGCATGGGTTATCACGCCCTTCGCGGTAACTATTCGGCCGGCAATCCTAACCCGTTGTTTCTATTTCACTAAAATCCACAACAGACAAGCGGAGAAATCCGCTTGTGACTTATACCACTGCCCACCACCCTGGAAATTCCATAGCGGACCAATAAATAATACTATTATTCTGTTTATATTTTTTACACATATATAAACGATAAATAGCAACCTACTGTTATAAAAGAAATAATTAATTGGCCTTGTTTATGCATGGTTTAAGTTGAAAGACCAAAAATAAACACACTTTAATGAAAGTTAAAGTAGAGTTTTAATATGAACAATTGGAGAACGAAATGAATCATCAACTTAAATTGCTTGCCGTAGCTTGCTCATTCGGCTTTTCATCTGTTGCACTAGCCGTGCCAACTGATCTGACACCGTGGAGCAACGAGGGGAACGGATCCTGGAGTGTCGCGGCCGATACGCATTCTGTCTTCCAGTCCCTCAATGGCGACCCGACGGTGTTCTACGGCGATTTCAATGGCCAGGGTCGTCAGTTGTCCGGCTCGATCACCGTTGAAACCACTGGCGATGACGACTTCATCGGCTTCGTACTCGGCTTTCAACCGGGTGACGTGAACGCGGCGGTAACGGATTTCATCCTGATCGACTGGAAACAAGGCGACCAGAATTCTGGCTGCTCCGCGGGTAATACCGGCAACAAGGGATTGGCCATATCCCGGGTCACTGGGGGCTTGTCCAATATCGACAACACTTGGTGTCAT
>Ga0256841_1002793_pt1 | contig 13545 bp, 10 predicted proteins | sample 356308metaG_FD_185971 | JGI IMG/M metagenome (GOLD analysis project Ga0256841, IMG submission 185971) | Hydrothermal vent microbial communities from Mid Atlantic Ridge, Atlantic Ocean - 356-308 | ecosystem: Environmental > Aquatic > Marine > Hydrothermal vents | place: Atlantic Ocean: Mid...
CCGGGTGTCGCTGGAAGGGCGTGAGCGTGCGGTGCACCTGCGCTTCGCCCGCCGGCCCGTGTACGTCCAGGTCGATCCGGGCTTCGACCTGTTCCGGCGGCTGGACGGTTCGGAACGTCCGCCGAGCCTGGGGGCCGTGTGGGGGGCGGAACGGATCCTGGTGGTGCTGCCCTCGGCGGCCTCGCCCGAATGGAGGACCGCGTGGGAGGCCCTGGCGGAGCGCTGGCTAGCGCGCTTCCCCCAGATCGAGATCCGCCGGGACGACCAGAAAGAACCGCCGCCCCCCGGCGCGTCGCTGTGGATCATGGGTCGCGACAACCGATTGCTGGGGACCTTGGCGGCGGCGCTGGAGCGGCGCGTCGAGCGTCGCATGGAGGCCGAGGGGCTCGAGGGGGCGGCGTTCTCGGTGGCCGCCGCGGGCCGGCGAGGCGGCACGCCGATCGCCGTGCTCTGGGCGTCCCGGCCCGAGGCGCTGCCGGCCCTCACTCGAAAGCTGCCTCACTATGGCCGTTATGGCCTGGTGGCCTTCGACGGGTCGTCGGCGGCCAACCGGCTCAAGGTGCAGTGGCCTTCGGAGGGGGGCGCGCTCGATCGGGCGTTGCTTCCGGGGGCCACCGCGGCCGCCCCGCCGCCGCGGCGCCGTCTGGTGGATCTGGCCTGGCCCACTGGATCCGTCGGGGTGGCGGCGATGCCGGGTTGTCCCTCTCCGGCGCCGCACTCGGTTTCCCGCGAAGGACGGGATCCGTGACCGGGACGGGGGGCATCTGGAGGCGCGCTGTGGACCTTGGGGCCCTCCAGGCCCTCGCGCCTGGAACCGCGCTGGAATCGCTCGGCATCGAGTTCACGGAGATCGGCCCCCGATGGCTCGGTGCGCGGATGCCCGTCGACCGACGCACCGTGCAGCCGTACGGGCTGTTGCACGGCGGGGCCTCGGTGGTGCTGGCCGAGACGCTGGCCAGCGTGGCCGGGGCCCTGTGCGTGGCGCAAGGCACCACGTGCGTGGGCATCGAGATCAACGCCAACCACCTACGCGCGGTGCGGCAGGGCTGGGTCACGGGGCGCGTCGAGCCGCTGCATCTGGGCCGTCGCACCCAGGTCTGGGAGGTGCGCATCATGGACGAGCCGGGGCGGCTGGTGTGCGTTTCACGGGTCACCCTGGCGGTCGTCCCCGAGATGGGGGGAGCCGCGGACGCCCCGGGCGAGAGCCTGGGGCTATAATCCCGCCCATCTTCGATGGGTGACCCGGAGCGATCCATGTCCGCAAACGACCCTCGGCCGTCCGATGGGGAAGCCGCGTTCGAGATTCGAGCGGGGAGTTTCTCCCTGCCGGTGCTGCGTCTGTTCACGGCCTCGGTGGAGGCGCTGAGCCCTGGGCTCGAGGAGCGGGTGGCCCAGGCGCCGGATTTTTTCCGCAACACGCCGGTGGTGCTCGATCTGGGGGCGCTGAACGCCGCCGACCGGCTGGAAGAGCTGCCGTTGCTCCTGGGTTTGTTGCGTGGTTTCGGCATGGTGCCGGTGGCCGTGCGGGGCGGCTCCCCCGAACAGCAGGAGGCTGCCCAGGGTATGGACCTGGCGCTCCTGCCGGAAGGGGCCTCGCGTCCGCTGGCGGGCAAGGCGTCGCGCGAGGTCCCGTCGCGCAACGTACCGCCCCCGGCTTCGGCGGCTCGCGACACGTCCAAGACGCCCGCGACGCCGAAGGCGCCGCCCGCACCCGGTGCCCGCACGCTGGTGATCGAGCGTCCCGTGCGCTCGGGGCAGCGGGTGTACGCGCGCGGCGGCGATGTCATCGTCCTTGCGCAGGTGGGCTCCGGTGCGGAGGTCATGGCCGACGGGCACGTGCACGTCTATGGCAGCCTGCGCGGGCGGGCGCTGGCGGGGGTGCGGGGGGACACCTCGGCGCGCATCTTCTGTCAGTCGCTGGACCCGGAGCTGGTGGCGGTGGCCGGGCGCTACGTGGTGAACGAACGGATCGACCCCGGCCGCCTGCGCAAGCCCGCCCAGATCCACCTCCGCGAGGGCCGCCTGCACATCGACCCTCTGGGTTGAGGCGGTGGGCCACCGCGTCACGCTCGTCGGGCAGGGGCGGTCGTTCGAGGTCCGCGGCCGGGAATCCGTGCTGGATGCGGCGATCCGTTCCGGCCTGGACCTGGATTACGGCTGTAACACCGGCACCTGTGGCCGGTGTCGGGCGCAGGTGGTCGCCGGGCGGGTGGACGCTTTGCGCGTGCCGGACTATGCGTTCACCGCCCGCGAGCGAGCCCGGGGGTTCGTGTTGCTCTGCTCGGTGACGCCCACCTCGGACCTGGTGATCGAGCTGCCGGGGGATCTGCCGCGGCGGATCCAGCCCGAACGCCTGCGGGTCAAGGTGCGCCATGTGGAACGCCCCGAGGACGACCTCGTGCTGTTCCGGGTGGCGGCGCCACGAAGCCGGCGCATACGTTTCCATCCGGGGCAGCGGTTCCGGTTCGCCGCAGGGCCCGAGCTCCCCATCGCCAGTTGCCCGTGCGAGGAGCGGGAGCTGGAGTTCCATCTGCGGCGCGGGGCGCCGGGGATCGCGGACGCGTTCGTGGCGGGACTGCGCGTGGGCCGGAACCTGGAGATCGAGGGCCCGTTCGGCACGCGCGTGCTGGACGGGGCCGGGACGCACGGGCTGCTCTTCATAGCCTTCGACACCGGATTCGCCCCGGTCAAGAGTCTGATCGAGCACGTCACCGCACAGGATCACGAGCGCCCGCTGTGCCTGGCGTGGTTCACCTGCAGTGCGCAAGGCCCTTATATGCACAACCTGTGCCGCTCGTGGGAGGACGCCTTCGATGCTTTCCGCTATGCGCCGGTCACGTTGCCTGCCTCCCGCACCGCCGGTGATCCCTATGCGCTGTCGCTCGACCGCATCGTGGCCCGTTGCGAGGCGCCGCACTGCTGGCAGGTCTACGCAGCCGTGCCCTGCGCGCTGGAGGCCGCGACCCGCCGGATCTTGCGCGCCCGCGGCTTCGGCCGGCTGGGCATTCGGATCGACCAACCGGGGGTGCTTCCGGACCCGGGGTGTGTGGGGCCGCGGTAATCGGCTGATTCGGTGTGGTTTATCGGCCGGCCGATGGGCCGCCTGTGCTATGCTCGGGCGCAACGGCGGCGGGGCCGGTCGATGCGCCCGCAGGGACTCCCTGACCGGAGGGCGTGTGCTCGGTGGCAAGAGGAAAGCAGGCGATGCCCCAGAACGGACGTGGTCAGGCCAAACGGCTTTCCGTGCTCCCGGGTCCTCACGTGCCGTGCGTCGAATGCGCAATCCGCAACTCCGCCTTGTTCCGTCCGGTCTCGGAAGAACATCTCGACTGGACGCAGGGCTATCGGGCGGCGCAAATGCGGCTTCCGGCACAGGCCCACCTGTACCGCGAAGGTGACTCGCCGGAGTATTGCTGGACGCTCTACGATGGCTGGGTGAAGCTCTACAAGACCTTGGTCACCGGAAAGCGCCAGATCCTGCGTTTTGCGATGGCCGGCGATTTCCTGGGCTTCCAGCCCGATCTCCAGGGCCCCATGGGGCATGCCGCCCAGGCCCTCACCGACTGTACATTGTGCGCCTTTCCCCGTGCCCGGCTCGGCGAGTTGTTCCAGGCGAGACCCGAGGTGGCCACCCAGTTCGCCTGGATGGCGGCGCGCGACATGCGACTGTGCCAGGAGCATCTGGCCGGCATGGGCAAGAAGTCGGCCCGCGAGCGGATCGCCTATCTGCTGCTGGAGATCTGCCACCGCCAGCGCCAGATCGCGCGGGCCACCGGCCGGCTGGCGCCGGGCCAGCGGGTTCCCGTACCCATCACCCAGGAGGACATCGCCGATGCCGTGGGGCTCACCCCCGTACATGTGAGCCGTACGCTCAGCCAGATGCGCGCCGAGCGGCTGATCGCCTGCGCCAAGGGGGAGGTGTTCATCATGAACGAAGAGGCGCTCACCGAGATCGCCGAATTCGACCCCAGGTTGATCGAGGCCCGCCCCCTGCTCTGAGCGGGTGGGCCGCGCCATGCCGATTCGTCGGGTTTCGCCCGAATGTGGTGGCGAAGCGACCGCGACTCCCTTAAGATTGATAATAGGCAAACCAGAGCGCGCGCAGAAAAGTTCTGCTGAGTCGGGCCATCGGCCCGTTCCGGGACCAAGGGTGGAAAGGCGCTGAGGGGGTGTTCGTGCGCATCAGGCCGGCCGCGCGGGTGGACACTTACGAGAGCACGGTGAATGTGATGATTTCTTTTGTGAAGACCAAGCTGTTCCTGGGGTTGGCGGTCGCGGCGACGCTGGCGGCCATGGCGTTCTCCCAGGTGGGTGCGGAGAAGGACGAGGCCGAGAAACAGCAAGGTGCCGCGGTCGGCTTCCAGCCTCCGCTGGGGTTGTACACGGTCCGGCGGGCCGCCATCGGTGGCATGGCCGCGGTGGGCGGCACGGTGCAACCACTGGATACCGTGAAACTCTCGGCCCAGATCCCGGGCCGGGTGCTCTTCATCGCGGGGGACGTGGGCAGTCGCCACAAGAAGGGCGAGGTGCTGGTGCGCATCGATACCGAGGAGCTGGAGGCCAAGCTGCGAGAGGCCATGGCGGCCGAGGCCTCGGCCAACGCGCAGATCCGGGCCGCATGGGCGCAGTATCAGCGCGAGCTGGCCTCCCCAAGCAAGAACCGGACCATGGGTGGGTTCGGTTTTCCCGCCATGTTCGACGACGTGTTCACCGAGCCCATTGAGAGTTTCATGGGCACGCGCCACCCGGGCGTGGAACGAGGCGTGGACGTCTATTCGCGCCAGATCCAGATCGAACAGGCCCAGCACGCGCTGGCCCAGGCCCAAGCGCGGATCCGCCAGATCCAGTCCAAGCTGCGTGACGCGGAGAGCATCGCGCCTTTCGACGGTGCCATCGCGGCGAAATACGTGGAAGTGGGCGACACGGTGCAGCCCGGCCAGCCGCTCATCGATTACACCGATCCCTCTCGCCTGGAGGTGGTGGCGGATGTGCCGGTGGGGCTGCGTCCCGCCTTGCGCGAAGGGGCGCGTATCCAGGTGCGGATCGGCGGGCGGACCGTGCCCGGCGTCGTGCGGCGGATCGCGCCGGTGGCCGACCCCGTGCGCCACACGGTGCACGTGAAGGTGGCGCTGCCCGAAGGCGTGCAGGCCGAGGCCGGGCAGTATGCCGAGTTGTTGATCCCCGATCCCCGAGCGCAGGGCGTGCCCGCGCTCATCATTCCCCAGAGCGCGGTGGTGGAGAAAGGCGGCCTGCACTATGTGTTCGTGGTCGACGACAAGAACCGCGCGGTGCTGCGACTCGTGCGGTTGGGCGAGCCCCATGGGCAGGGGATGGTGACGGTGCTGGCCGGGCTCGCGGAGGGCACCAAGATCGTCAAGTCCCCCCCGCCTGGCTTGAAGTCCGGACAGCAGATCTGATCGGGGCGCAGGCGCGGCGCACCTGCGCCGCGCCGGCCGGTTGATGCGGGGCATACGGCTGCAGACCCCGCATGGGAAGACAAGAACAAGCACAGGGGTTGGAGCATGGCCGCTGACGCAAAGCCGCATCTCGGCATCGCCGGAAAGACCACGCAGTACTTCATCAACTCGCCGCTCACGCCGATGATCTACATCGGCATGCTGGCCATGGGGCTCATGGGCCTGATCTTCACGCCCCGGCAGGAGGATCCCCAGATTTCGGTGCCCATGATTGACATCTTCGTGGCCTATCCGGGCGCCAGTTCCGAGCAGGTGGCCGCGCGCGCCATCGAGCCCCTGGAACGGGCCATCAGCGAGATTCCGGGCATCAAGCACGTGTACTCCACCGCCCAGCACGAGGGCGGACTCATCATCGCCCGCTTCAAGGTGGGACAGGATCTGCAGGAGTCCATCGTCAAGGTCCACGACAAGATCCAGTCCAACAAGGACCGGCTTCCGCAAGGCGTCCAGCCGCCGGTGGTCAAGCCGGTGAGCATCGACGACGTGCCCATCGTCACGCTGACCCTGTGGACGGATTCTCCGGCCGTGGATGGCGGGACCCTGCGCGCGCTCGCGGTCAACGTGTTGCAGGAACTCAAGCAGGTTCCCAACACCGGCAAGGGCTTCGTGGTGGGCGGCCGGCACAAGGAGATCAAGGTCCAGGTCTATCCGGAGCGGCTTTCCGGCTATGGCATCAGCCTCGACCAGATCGCCCAGACCATTCGCACCGCCAACCGCGCCCAGGGGGCGGGGCAGGTGGAACAGGCCGGGGCACAGCTCAAGGTCTACGCGGGCGGCTATCTCAAGGGCGCCGACGACGTGGCCAGCCTGGTGGTGGGCACCCACCAGGGCAAGCCGGTGTTCGTGCGCGACGTGGCCGACGTGACCGAGGGACTGAACGAGCCGGACGATATCGTCTCCTACTATACCGGGCCGTCCTACCAGCAGGCCTATGGCCGGGATCTCCAGGCCATGGGCGAGCCGGCGGTGACCGTGGCCATGGCCAAGAAGATCGGTACCAACGGCGTGGTGGTGGCCGACGCCATCCTGGAGAAGGTGGAGGCGCTCAAGGCCACCCTGATCCCGCCCGAGATCCATGTGGAGGTCACGCGCAACTACGGCGAGACGGCCAACGACAAGGTCAACGAGTTGCTGTTCAAGCTCATCGTGGCCACGGGCGTGGTGATGCTCCTGGTCTGGTTCGCGCTGGGTTGGCGTCCCGCCATCGTGGTGGGTCTGGTGATCCCCAACGTGATCCTGCTCACCGTGTTCGCGGCTTGGGTGCTGGGCATGACCATCGACCGGGTGAGCCTGTTCGCCTTGATTTTCGCCATCGGCATCCTGGTGGATGATGCCATCGTGGTGATCGAGAACATCTACCGCCGCTGGCTCATGGCCGGGACCACCGACATCGACACGGCGGTGGATGCGGTGCGCGAGGTGGGCAATCCCACCATCGTGGCCACCTTCACGGTGGTGGCGGCGCTGATGCCCATGGCCTTCGTGCGGGGGCTCATGGGGCCGTACATGGAGCCGATCCCCAAACTCGGCAGCGTGGCCATGATCGTCTCGCTGTTCGCGGCCTTCGCCTTCACCCCGTGGTTCGCCGTGCGGATCAAACCGTCCATGCGCAAGCTGGAGAAGGCGGAAAAGGGCGAGCACCGCTTCCAGCAGCGCATGAACAAGCTGTTTCACGGACTGCTGGTTCCGCTGATTCGAAGCCGCGTGCTGGGCTATGGCTTTTTGTTCGTGCTGGTTGGCGCCTTCTTCGCCTGCATGGCGCTGTTCTACACCACGGACGTGACGGTCAAGATGCTGCCGTTCGACAACAAGCCCGAGTTCAGCGTCGTGGTGAACATGCCCGAAGGCACCGCCTTGGCCGAGACGGAGAACGTGAACCGCGCCCTGGCCGAGGCCCTGCTGGAGATCCCCGAGGTCACCGCGCTGCAGACCTATTCGGGCACCGCGCGACCCTTCGACTTCAACGGGATGGTACGCCACTACTACCTGCGCGACGAGCCGTGGCAGGGCGAGATCCAGGTCCAGCTCCTGCACAAGACCCAACGCGAGCGCACCAGCCACGAGATCGCCACCGAGGCCCGTAATGTGCTGACGCCCATCGCCGAGAAGTTGGGCGTCAAATCCATCGCCGTCGTTGAGATGCCCCCGGGGCCGCCGGTGCTCGCACCCGTGGTCGCCGAGGTCCATGGACCGGACCGGGCCACCCGCGTGCAGGTGGCGAAGGATCTGCTGCGGATCTTCAAGGAGGTCCCCGATCTCGCCGATGAGGACACATACGTCGCCCGGGAGTACGAGGTCTGGCGTTTCGAGGTGGACACGCAGAAGGCCACCCGACGGGGCGTGGACGTGGACACCATCGTGCGCAACGTGGCCATGGCCATGGGTGGAGCGAAGGTCGATGCCATCAAGACAGGGACGTCCATCGAGCCGGTCTGGATCGTCATCGAGGTGCCCCTGGCCGCTCGCGCGGCGGTGGAGCGCCTGACCGATCTGCCGATCCCCTCCGCCACCGGCCACATGGTGCCCCTGGGGGAGTTGGGCCGTTTCGTGCGGGTGCCCCAGGACCCGTTCATCTTCCACAAGGACCTTCGCGCCGTGGAATACGTGGTGGGTGAGCCCGTCGGACGGCTCGAGGCGCCCATCTACCCCATGCTCGAGATCGAGGATCGGCTGGAAGACTATGTCGCGCCCGACGGCGTGAAGGTCGAGACCTATTGGATCGGCCCGCCGCCCAATGACGACCATTCGGCCTTCGAGTGGGGCGGCGAGTGGACCATCACCTACGAGACGTTCCGGGACATGGGGATGGCCTTCGGGGCCGCGTTGGTGGGCATCTACATGTTGGTGGTGGGCATGTTCGGAAACTTCGTGGCGCCGGCCATCATCATGGCGCCGATCCCGCTGACGTTGCTCGGCATCGTTCCCGGCCATTGGATCATGGGGGCGCATTTCACGGCCACTTCCATGATCGGATTCATCGCCCTGGCCGGCATCATCGTGCGCAACTCCATTCTGCTGGTGGATTTCTCCATCCATGCCCTGGCGTCTGGAAAGACCCTTCAGGAGGCGGTGATCGGCTCCTGCGTGGCCAGGACGCGTCCCATCCTGATCACCGCCTTCGCGTTGGTCGGCGGTTCCTCGGTGATCCTCACCGACCCCATCTTTCAAGGGATGGCGGTGTCCCTGTTGTTCGGCGTGTTGATCTCCACGCTGCTCACGCTGGTGGTCATCCCGTTGGGTTGCATCAGTGTGGGTGAGGAGCGGCTGTGCCCGGCGGCCGCCGGCAGCAATGCCGTGGCGCGCGCCACGGGCGCAGGGCCGGAGCCCCAGCCCCAGCCCCAGCCGGATGGTCCTGCCCCTTCCACGCCTCCGGCCCCGTCGGGGCCCGCGGCGGATGCACCGGCCGCCGCGCCGACTCCCCCCGCGGGCGAGGATACGGGCAGGCCGCCGACCCTGGACGCGCCGGAGGGTGAGAAAGACGATCTCAAGCGCATCTCCGGAATCGGCCCCAAGATCGAAGCGATGCTCAACGAACTGGGCATCTTCCATCTCCGCCAGATCGCGGAATGGACCCCGGAACAGGCGGCCTGGATCGACCGCTACATCAAGTTCCCCGGGCGTGTGGAAAGGGAGCGATGGGTGGAACAGGCCCGCGAGCTGGCACGCGGTTCGGGCGGCTCGTCGGAGTGATCGGGCCGGAGCCCGGAAAGCAGGTGACGGCACCGCATCCTCGGTGCCGTCGTCGTTTGGTGCCGGGGACATAGGGGGCGTGCGGAGGGGCATGTCGGGTCTTGGTGGATGCATGCGAGTTAACCGAGATTAAGTTGCGATTTCGCAAATCCGTGCTAGTTTCACGCTGGTCGTTGCATTCCATGACTGCCTTTCAGGGGAGAGAGGAGATGACCGAGAGCTCTGCACAAGAAGAAGAGATCATCCGCAATTTTTCCCCACGGGGGACCTGGGCCCTGCTGCTGGTGCTGATCGCAGGGATGGCCGTCGGTTGGGTGGCCTTGTTCGTCCTGTACCTGTCCCACGGTGCCGTGCACTGAGCGCGCCGCTGGCTGGCGCCGCTTCCATTTCGGTTTTCGGGCGCGGCAAGCGGCGTTTGGGTGGCTGTCGCCTTCGCGCCGGGGGGCGGGCTTGCGCGCTGCGGCCCTGCGCAGACGCGATTTGCGGTTCGACGGTTTCACGACCGCCACGCGGTAGTTTTCCAAACCCTGTCATTCAACACGCCGGGTCCGGTCCGGCACGATGGAGGAGCTTGAGCGATGCATGTGGATCCACTCGAGAGAAAGTGGGCGATCCTGAGCGTCACGCTCATGGTACTCAGCATGGTGGTGCTGGGGTTCTACGCCCTGGAGGCGAACATCCGACCACCCAGTAACGTCGAGACCATCGACTCCACACGACTGCATCTCACCGAGGAATTCGCCGAGGACAATCTGGGCGTGAAGACTGCGGCGGACGGTGCGGTGCACGTGACCATGGTGGCGGCACGCTATGGATTCTTCCCGCGAACGGTCACCGTGCCGCAGGGTGTCCCGGTGACCATTCGTATCGCCAGCGCGGACGTGCTCCACGGCTTGCATGCGCCCGGGACCAACTTCAACACCATGGTGGTTCCCGGTTATGTCTCGCAGCTCACCGTCACGTTTCCGCGTACCGGCGAGTTTCCGGTCATGTGCAACGAATTTTGCGGACTGGGCCACGATTACATGTGGTCGCGGCTGAAGGTCGTGCCCAAGGATCAGTTCCGTGCCAGCCTGAAGGAGGAGGTCCGTCATGAGCAGGGTTGAATCGCGCGGGCTGATTCTGGCCCATTTCTGGGTGGCCTTCCTGGCCTTCGTCGCGGCGGCGTTGCTGGGCCTGTACCAGGTCTCGGAGCGCAGTGGGCTGTTCCCCGCCCTGGAATCCAATCATCTGTATTTCCAATCGGTGTCCACCCACGGGGTACTGATGGGTTTCGTGCTCACCACCTTCTTCGCCATGGGGTTCGGCTACTACTGCGCGATCGAAAGCCTTAAACGGCCGTTGTGGAGTCCGGGGCTGGCCTGGACGGGTTTCTGGGTGGCCCTGGTGGGGACCGTGCTGGCCGCCGTCGCCCTGCTCGGGGGCCAGGCATCGATCCTCTACACCTTCTATCCGCCGTTGCAGGCGAGCCCCCTGTTCTATCTGGGTGCCACGCTGCTCGTGGTGGGGTCCTGGTTCTGGTGCCTGGAGATGGTGATGACCATGCGGGCCTGGAAGCAAGAGCATCCGGGGGAGCCCGTGCCGCTGGCCATGTTCGGCAACGCGGTCAATGGGACCCTGTGGTTCGTGACCAGCCTCGGCGTGGCGCTGGAGGTCCTCTTCCAGCTGCTGCCCTGGTCGCTCGGTCTCAAGGAGACGGTGGACGTGGGCCTGGCCCGGACGCTGTTTTCCTGGACCCTGCACGCCATCGTCTATTTCTGGCTGTTTCCCGCCTACATCGCACTCTACACCCTGGTTCCACGGGCGGCCGGGGGGCGGTTGTTCAGCGACGAGGTGGCGCGCATCGCGCTCATCATGCTGCTGGTCTTCGGCGTGCCCATCGGCTTCCACCATCTGTACATGGATCCATTCCAGGCGGCGGGCTGGAAGTTCCTGCACATGACGGGAACGTTCATGGTGGCGGTGCCTTCCTTCCTGACCGCCTTTACCGTGACCGCCTCGCTGGAGTTGGCCGGGCGGCTGCGGGGCGGCAAGGGGCTGTTCGGCTGGATCGCCGCCCTACCCTGGACCAATCCGATCGTCCTGGCCGGCATCCTGGCCCTGCTGTTGCTTAGCGTCGGGGGCTTCGGCGGCCTCATCAACGCCAGCTATTCCATGAACTCACTGGTGCACAACACGCAGTGGGTGACGGGGCATTTCCATCTGATCTTCGCCGGTACCACGGTGATCATGTACTTCGGAATCGCCTACCACGTCTGGCCGCGGCTGACGGGCCGGGCGTTGTTTTCCGAGAAACTGGCCCGGATCCAGCTCTGGAGCTGGGCCATCGGCATGGTCGTGCTGACCTTCCCATGGCATGCCCTCGGCCTGCAGGGGCAGCCGCGGCGCATCTCGACCACGCCCTATGACACGCCGCTGGTGGAGACTTGGCAGATCAACGAGGTGCTGATGATCGTGGGTGGCATCATTCTGTTCGTCTCGGCGGTGTTGCTGGTGGTGAATCTGGCGGCGAGCCACGCCACGCGCGACAGCGGGGCGGGCGCGGAATCGTTCGCCGCCCCGGTGCAACCCTTGCTGCGCCTGCCCACCGTGCTCAACGGGGTGGGTTTCTGGTTCTGGGTGCTGGTGATCTACATGGTGGTGAGTTACGGCTATCCCATCGGCCAGTTCTTCGTCCTCGACACGCATGGCGCCTTCCCATGGAGCATCTGAGCATGAATCCGAACGCATATCCGACCATCGCCGGGGCCCTGCTGCTGGCGGTGAGCGCCGTCGCCGCAGCCGGCCCTTCGTCCAACGTGGCCTGGGACAGCGCCACACGTGCGCTGGTGGCCTCGGGTGATCCCGCGGCCGGGAAACAGAAGGCCGCGGCCTGTGCCGGCTGCCATGGGAACGACGGCATCGGCACCAGCCCCACCTTCCCCAACCTGGCCGGGCAGCTCGCCCCTTATCTGTACAAGCAATTGCGGGACTACAAGGATGGCAAGCGCAACGACAGCGCCATCATGACGGGAACCGTGGCTGGCCTTTCGGACCAGGACATGGCCGATCTGGCCGCATGGTTCGCCTCGCTGCCGCTGCCGCCCCCCGAAGGGAAATCCACCGACTCCAAGGTGGCCAGGGAGCTGGCCGACGGCGTGGGCGGGACCCGCGAGTTTCCGCCCTGCGGCGCCTGCCACGGCGCGCGGGGCGAAGGCAAGATCGTCCACGTTCCCGCCCTCGCTGGCCAGAAGGCGGCCTATCTGGAGGCCACGCTGAAAAACTATAAGTCCGGCAAGAGGTCCAACGACGTCTACGCGCGGATGCGCGCCATCGCCCAAGGCTTGAGCGACGAGCAGATCAAGTCGCTGGCGGCCTACTACGCCGCCAAGACGCGCTAATTCCGGGCAATCCGTGCAGACGGGGGTGGGGGCGCGCCCATGCGCCCCGCAACCCCCGAGAGGTGCCGTAGATGTCCGAGCCCACCTGCTTTCATTGCGGCAGCCCGGTCACCGTGCCGGATGCACCGCGCGGGCAGGTCGAGGGCCGGGAGCGGGTGTTCTGCTGCCCGGGCTGCCTCACGGTCTGCTCCCTGATCGTGGAGGCGGGGCACGGGGATTTCTACCGGTATCGGGACACGCCCGCGCCCCGGGTCGGGCATGATGCGGCGGCCCTGGAACGGCTACGGGTCTACGACCGGCCGGAGGTGCAGGGGCGCATCGTGCGCTGCACGCACGAGGGCTGCGAGGTCTGGCTCGTCTTGGAGGAGATCCGGTGTGCCGCGTGCCTTTGGCTCAACGAGCGCGCGCTGCGCGCGTTGGACGGGGTCCTGGACGTGCACGTGGATCCGGCCACGCACCGGGCGCGCGTGCGCTGGGATCCGCAACGGGTCCGTCTGAGCCAGATCCTCGCGGCGATCGCGGGCCTGGGCTACAGCGCCCATCCTTTCGACCCGACGCACACCCGCGACCTGGAGGCTGCCCGCCGCCGGCGTGGGATCGAGCGGTTGGTGTTCGCCGGGTTCATCGGCATGCCGGTGATGCAGTTCGCGCTCACGAGTTACCTGCTCGGGGGCGCGGATGCGGCGCTTCCACTGTGGGAACGCATTGGACGCTGGGGCAGTCTCGTGGCCACGGCGGCCATCCTGGGTTACTCCGGGCAGGATTTCTTCGCGGGAGCTTGGGCGGATCTGCGCCGCCGCCGCCTCGGGATGGATGTGCCCATCGCGTTGGGCCTCTCCGTGGCCTGGTTGGGAAGCCTCTACGCCACCTGGAAGGGCGCGGGGGAGGTGTACTTCGATTCCATCGCCATGCTGGTGTTCCTCGTGCTGCTGGCGCGCCACGTGGAGCTGCGCGGGCGGCTGGCGGCGGTCCGCGCCCTGGATCGCCTCGGGAGCGTG
>Ga0256841_1002794_pt1 | contig 13545 bp, 8 predicted proteins | sample 356308metaG_FD_185971 | JGI IMG/M metagenome (GOLD analysis project Ga0256841, IMG submission 185971) | Hydrothermal vent microbial communities from Mid Atlantic Ridge, Atlantic Ocean - 356-308 | ecosystem: Environmental > Aquatic > Marine > Hydrothermal vents | place: Atlantic Ocean: Mid...
CATACCCAAACATTTCCTCGAATTTCTTATTGACAGAGATAAACCTTCTGTTCTTTAAATGAACAATCCCAACCAGTGCATTTTCAAGGATGGCACGGGTCCGGCTCTCACTCTCCCTCAACTGGGCTCTGATCATCGAGAGCCTTTCGATCGTCTTCTGATTAGTGTCTGAAAAATGGTTGAAGTCTCGTGCGAGGTCAGCAAATTCATCTTTAGCCATTCCTTTAAGATTAATCCGTGTCCCTAATTCTCCCTGTGAGAGGGATGACATTGCATAGCGCAATTTTTGAAGAGGGTTATCAATGCGTATCAACAATAACAACGCACCGAGAAGAGACAAGACAACCACAAGAAAACTGACGAACAGAATTGAGGCCAATGCCAACATACTGACCTTCCGCGTACTCTGAACACTCTGCCTTGTGATCTGCATGGAAACAGCCTCAAGCTGATCAAGCGTAGCCTGCATTCTGCTGATAGCCTGATGTATTTCCTGTCTGAGACTTTCCCTGACCGCTTCTGATTCCAGTATTTTTATTCGCAAACTATAGACAGATTCATCGCCGTTGATCAAACGGTCAATCATGGTACCCGCAAGCGTTTTCAGCTTTAGAACATTTTCATGAAGTTGAGGATATTGGGAGACATGGGAATCAAGAAGATTCAACGCATTTTTTATCAATGCAGCCTGTTGTACGATGTCATTATTCCTGAGATTGATCAGTTCATCCTTGTTGGAATCCTGGAGGATTTTGTTAAGCAAAAGAATCAGATTATCAACACCCTCACGGATCTGGCTACTGGCTTTATGGATCTTTCTATCCTTGAATAACAGCGCCTGTATGAAAGATTCCCCAAACTTCTTTACTATTTCTTCTCCTATCTGGCTGTTGAACTGGTTAAGAATCGTGCGCAGTTTTTTATTTTCCTGGCTCTTTTTGAGGTGAATAACACCATTAATTGCCTCTGCTGTTATCCTCACTTCCCTGACCAGCTTTTCCAGAAGCTGGATTTTATCTTCCAGCCTCATACGCATGTACAGGATGTTACGTATCGTGCTTGTCAAACGCTGGTCCTGTTCAAGATAATCTTTGAATGCCGATCGGATTGAATCCAGAACATCATCGTCCGAGTGTGAAAGAAGTTGTTCGAGGGCGAGCAATTGAGCATTGAATAAATTAACCAGTTCAGTTCGATCGGTATATTGTTCATATTCTACGAGATTAGCTGCGGTCAAAATGTTCGCTTTCCTAAGGATCAGATTTGCTACCGTTTCATTGAGCTCCTGCCCCACTTTATTGACAGGAAGGGCTCGCTGGATCAGTTCTTCTTGCTTCCGAACGATGGACTCATGGGAAACGATTGCCGTAACCGTGAAAACAGTTGCCACAAAGAAGCTGCTCACGATCCATACTTTTAGAAGGCTACGGATCGTTAAACGATGAAACACCCTCTTTAATGAAAGACGGTTGAATAAACGGTTAATACTCACTACCGTAACCTTTCAGCTCAGTATTTTTGAAAAAATTCACGATCAACCGGTTAACTGCGAGTTCATCCCATTCGACAGGAACAAACTCGCCGGAATGATACGCTGTCAACCAGACATTCCTGGTGCTGGATTTTCCGTGAAAGTTGAAAGACAAAGGTCTTCCAGTACCTACATCAATATGATCAAGTGAAGCGAAGGTCCTCCGAATCTTATTCCTGTTGATATCTCCCTTGACACTAGCAATGGTCTGAACAAATATCTTCGCAGCAATATAGCCCTCAAATGAGACAAAGCCTGGTCTTGTTTCCGGTGAATATTCGCTCAACGCCTTTCGGTATTCGATAGCTACAGGTAACGATGAGCGATAGGGTGGAACAACCTGTGTAACCACCACATCCCTGACATCGCCTCCAAGTGCTTCGACCAGTGCCTCACTCCCTACGAAAGATACATTGAGATAGATCAGCCCTGGGATTTCTTTCCGCATCAAGCGAATGAATTTTGCTGCGGGCTGATAGCTTCCCACCATGATTACCGCCTTTGGTTCGATTTCTGCATCAAGGATGTCCGCCACGGCGTCTTCCACATTCAAACTGTTTCGCCTGTAACGTGCATGAACCAATTGACTGATATCATGAAAGCCTTGTTCTTCCAATGCCCTGACAGCCCCCTTGAAGCCAGCCTCACCATAGCTGTCATTCTGGGTGAAAAAAGCTATTTCCTTTGGACGAATACCCATGGTCAGAAGTCCCCGGATCATTTCTGCCGTTTCATCTTCATAACTTGCACGGGTGTTGAAAACGTAGTCCTGATACTGCGGAAGACGCAGAAAGCGGGCCCCGGTCATGGGTGCAAAAAACAGAATCTGTTTCTCCAGGATAATGGGTAGAGCAACCGTAGCTGTGGGTGTGCCAACATTACCAACAATTGCCACCACCTGATCTTCATCGATCAGTTTGCGCATGTTAATCGCCGTTCTGGCCGGTTCATAACCATCATCCCTGACAATCAGCTTGAACGTATATCCATTGACACCCCCTTCGCGATTAATTCGTTCGAAATACATCTCGTAACCGAGACGCATATTTGAACCAACCTCTTTCAGTGGGCCGGAAAGTGCCGTCGACATACCTATTTTCAGTTCCTCACCTCGACAACTGAGAGAAATGAGAAACAGAACGAGAAAGATTTCAATGAAACGATATCTTGTCTTCACCATTAAAACGGAAATATTTCTGTGTTTCAGTATCTTGATTAGAAAGGGTATCGGCAGGATAAAGTGATTCATTAATCAACACATTTCCCAAAGAATCGGTTATCATTCGCTTTTGCAAGATTACCCAGAACACACCATGATCATTCTTTACGGTTCTTCGGCATTTTCATCCTTCAGACTGGAAAAGTTTCTTCAGGAAATTCAGAAAATCCGATCGGACATTTCCCGTGTAAATGCCCGGTTTGTACATTTCATCGAATCTTCATCTGATCTTGATCAGACAGAAAAACAACAACTTGCGGCACTGTTATCCTATGGGGCAGCACTGGCTCCAATCGAGACGGATACCCAGTTGCTGGTAGTACCAAGGAAAGGGACAATATCGCCCTGGTCGAGCAAAGCCACGGACATCGCACACAACGCCGGACTTAAAAAGATCGAACGCATCGAGCGTGGCATTCAATGGTTCTTCAAAGACGCCGAACGGGATGAGTGTCTGCTCGACATCGCTCCCTTGATCCATGACCAGATGACGGAAACCGTACTCACCACCCTTAAGCAGGTTGAATCGCTGTTTGAACACGGCGAAGCAACTCGGCTCAGAATCATCGACATCCTTGGGCAAGGACGCAAGGCGATCGAAAAAGCCAACCAACTCATGGGGCTGGCACTGTCAGAAGATGAAATCGACTACCTGCTGGAAAGTTTCCGTTATCTGCAACGCAATCCCACCGATGTGGAACTGATGATGTTTGCACAGGCCAATTCCGAGCACTGCCGGCACAAAATCTTCAATGCCGACTGGACAATCGATGGGATCAAGCAAGAGCGGTCGCTCTTTTCCATGATTCGGAATACCTTCGAGCAGAACCCTGGCAAGGTCCTCTCCGCCTATTCTGACAACGCCTCAGTAACCACTGGTTACGACGGTGAGCGTTTTTTCCCGAATCCTCAAACTGGCGAATACGAATATCAGCACGAAGCGATCCATATTCTGAGCAAGGTGGAAACCCACAATCATCCCACGGCGATTTCGCCCTACCCTGGAGCGGCTACCGGATCTGGCGGCGAGATCCGGGATGAGGGCGCCACCGGACGCGGTGCGAAACCAAAAGCCGGTTTGACCGGATTTTCCGTTTCCAACCTGAAGCTGCCCGCATTGCCACAACCCTGGGAAATAAATCACGGCAAGCCCGATCGCATCGCCTCGGCACTGGATATCATGATCGAGGGTCCCATCGGTGCCGCTGCCTTCAACAACGAGTTTGGGCGGCCGGCCTTGTGTGGTTATTTCCGCACCTATGAGCAGGAAGTCGCCGGAGAAGTCCGCGGTTATCACAAGCCGATCATGATCGCCGGCGGCCTTGGCAATATCCGCCCTCAGCACACCCATAAGGATTCGATACCTCCCGGTGCGAAGATCATCGTACTTGGTGGGCCGGCCATGCTCATTGGCCTTGGTGGAGGTGCAGCTTCTTCCGTCGCCTCCGGCGAAGGCGATGCAGAACTCGATTTCGCCTCTGTGCAACGCGATAACCCGGAAATGCAACGCCGCTGCCAGGAAGTGATCGACAGTTGCTGGACCCTTGGAGAGGAAAATCCAATTCGCTCCATCCACGACGTAGGTGCAGGAGGAATCTCCAATGCCCTGCCTGAACTGGTCCATGATGCCGGAAAAGGCGCAATCTTTGAATTACGTGAGGTCCCCTCTTCCGACCCCGGCATGTCTCCTGTGGAGATCTGGTGTAACGAGGCACAGGAGCGGTATGTCCTGGCGGTGACCGCCGATGATCTCCCGCTTTTTGAACGGATCTGTGCCCGTGAACGTTGCCCCTTTGCAGTCCTGGGAGAGGCCACCGAAGAACAGCGAATCATCCTCAATGATCGTCTGTTCGGCAACCGCCCCATTGATCTGCCGATGCAGGTATTGCTTGGCAAGCCACCGAAAATGCACCGTGAGGCACGGCATGCAACGGTTCATCACCCTCGATTTGACGATTCCGCAATCTCCATACAGGAGGCGGCAGAACGGGTCCTACAACTGCCCACGGTGGCTGACAAACGTTTTTTGATCACTATCGGTGATCGCAGTGTGACCGGGCTTGTGGTGCGCGATCAGATGGTCGGGCCCTGGCAGGTGCCGGTGGCGGATTGTGCAGTCACCGCCAATTCTTTCCATGGATGTGCTGGGGAAGCCATGGCCTTGGGTGAACGAACACCGCTGGCGCTCATCGATGCACCGGCATCGGGACGCATGGCCATAGGTGAGGCGATCACGAATATTGCCGCTGCCCGCATCATGAAACTGTCCGACATCATCCTCTCCGCCAACTGGATGGCCGCCTGTGGTCACGGCGATGAGGACGCCCGTCTCTTCGATACCGTGAAGGCCGTGGGCATGGAATTGTGTCCGGTACTCGGGATCTGTATTCCCGTCGGCAAGGATTCGCTTTCGATGAAAACCGTCTGGCAGGAAAACGGTATGACGCGGACCGTCACCTCTCCACTTTCCCTGATCATCACAGCCTTCGCACCGGTTGCGGATGTGCGTATGTCACTAACACCACAACTCAGGACCGATGTGGGTGAAACCGATCTGATTCTGATCGATCTGGGCGCCGGAAAAAACCGCATCGGTGGTTCAGCACTGACCCAGGTGTTCAACCAGCTGGGTGATACCGGCCCCGATGTCGATGATCCGGAGGTTCTAAAAAGCTTTTTCCGCTCCATTCAGCTATTGAATGAAGCAGGTCTTCTGTTGGCCTACCATGATCGCTCCGATGGTGGTCTGTTCGTTACGCTCTGCGAAATGGCTCTCGCTGGCAGAACCGGGATCGATATCGACATTGAAGATGCTTCGCTCCATGCCCTGTTTGCAGAGGAATTGGGGGCGGTGATCCAGATCCGGAGAGAACATCGTGATGAGGTTCTCAAGTGTCTGTCCGCAGATGGCCTGTTGGCTGATCACGTCCGTGTCATAGGCACCCTGCGCCGCGACAAATCTGTGCGTATCCGTGATCGGGCATCGAGGGTCTATTCCGCTGATCTGATGACTATCCAGCGGCTATGGTCAGCCACCAGCTTTCAGATCCAGTCATTACGGGACAATCCACGCTGTGCCGGACAGGAGTATGAATCCCTGCAGGATCCGGCGGATCCGGGGCTTTCGCTCGCGCTGACATTTGAGCCTACTCCAGCACCCTTCATCCATACAGGTGCACGTCCTGCCGTCGCCATTCTCCGCGAACAAGGGGTAAACGGCCATGTGGAGATGGCCGCGGCTTTCGATCGCGCCGGGTTTGCTGCGGTGGACGTACACATGAGCGATCTGATCGCAGGCCGCACCCGCCTGGAGGACTTCCAGGGGCTTGTCGCCTGTGGCGGATTTTCCTATGGAGATGTCCTCGGTGCCGGTGGCGGTTGGGCCAAGACCATTCTCTTCCACCAAGCGTTGAAAGACCAGTTCAGTGACTTTTTTGCCCGTGAAGATCGGTTCGCCCTGGGTGTCTGCAATGGCTGTCAAATGCTGGCACAATTGAAAGACCTCATCCCGGGTGCGGATCACTGGCCTGTCTTTCTGCGTAATACGTCGGAACAGTTTGAGTCCAGGCTGGTGATGGTGGAGGTCCGGGATTCGCCTTCCGTGCTCCTGCGAGGCATGGCGGGATCACGGCTGCCGATCATTGTCGCCCATGGTGAAGGCCGAGCCAGCTATACAAAAGAAGAGGCACAAAATGCCATTGATCGGGGTATCGTCAGTCTCAATTACATTTCCAACAACGGTGAAACGGCGAGGACTTATCCAGCCAACCCCAATGGATCGGAACTGGGCATCACCGGATTGACCACCACCGATGGCCGTGTCACCATCATGATGCCCCATCCTGAGCGGGTTTTTCTGAGAAAACAGTTTTCATGGTTGCCCCCTGACTGGAAAGACGAGAACGGCCCGTGGATGCAGATGTTTATCAATGCCAGAAAATGGGTTGACCAGGATTTGTCAACATGATCCATACCCATGATCATGGGCTTTTCTCCTATTTCAGAGCCTCCACTATCGTGACAATTTCGTTGACTCTGTTATGAACTACCTCGCCCATCTCTTTTTTGCCGAAAACTCTCAATATTCGATTCTGGGTAATCTGATGGGTGATTTTGTCAAGGGAAGAAACCTCCCGTTTCCCGAAAAAGAAATCTGTGACGGCATCACACTGCACCGCGCAATCGATAAGTTTACCGACGCTCACCCTGTCGTCCAACGAAGCAAGCACCGTATTTCTGGCAAACGAAGACGTTTTTCCGGCATCATGATCGATATCTTCTACGATCACTTTCTTGCGACTTGCTGGGAAAACTATTCTTCAATCGATTTTTATGATCAGATCACTTGCTGGTATAAAAATCTCAATGCTGAGACGAGGATTTCTCTGCCAGAACAGTTGACAAGAACCATTCATGCGATGAGCCGTGACGATTGGCTTAGCCACTATAAAACCATTGAGGGAATTGCCTCTGCGATCAACGGAATTTCAAGACGTATCCGTTTCCGAAACCAACTGGCTGGTGGAGCTGAAGAACTCGTGACACACTACGATGAACTCCAGGAAGACTTTCATTATTTCTTCCCTGAGTTAATTGCACATGTTCATTCTTTAAAGGATACACTGAACTATTCACAGGAATCCTTGCCTATGTAAGCAAGGTACAGTAACTTAAAAATAGCGAAACCTCTGGTCATTCTGTAAGTCCTGTTTTGCAGGCATTGACTGCTATTTACCAGTCAGCTTATTGATTAAGTCAGGAAAAACAAATTGAATTTCTGTCATTATTCGGGCTATCGCAACTCTGCTCTTGTATTCCAATGTAATCCTTTCCCAAGACTTGTTTGCAGTACTACACTGCCTAACACAGGGAGAAGGTTACTTTGAACGATTTTCAACAACAACCCTACATGGATTTCCTCACGGCCTGCCATTCAGAGAGGAATCAGTCAACACTTCCAAAAAGCTATAAATGAGGTGAGAAATGTCCCTAATCTTCCACAAGACACCTGTGATCAACCAAGGAAATACCGATCAGAAACGCAAAGAGATCAGGCAATATTTTCACGATACTTTTACGCTCTATGAAACACTTTTCGAAACTTTGAGAGATGACTCTGTTTTTTATCAACGCCCAGAACCTTTACGACACCCTTTGATCTTTTATTTCGGACATACAGCCACCTTTTTTATCAACAAACTCAATGTTGCCAGGATTATCGAGCAACGCATTGATCCGCATATGGAGTCGATCATGGCTATCGGTGTCGATGAAATGTCCTGGGATGATCTCGATGAGAGAAACTATGACTGGCCTGCGGCTAAGGACGTACGAGCATATCGCAACAAAGTCAGAGATGTGGTGGATAAAACTATCGATCAACTTCCGCTCGAAATGCCTATCACCTGGGAAGATCCTTTTTGGATTATCCTGATGGGGATTGAGCATGAACGTATTCACCTGGAGACGTCTTCTGTTCTGATCAGGCAGTTACCAATCGAATATGTGGTCACACATCCTGCCTGGCCAATGTGCAAGCACACCGGTGAAGCACCGCAGAATGAACTGATTCCGATAGAAGGCGGGCAGATCAAACTTGGGCGTGATAAACCTTCCCCTACCTATGGCTGGGACAATGAATACGGTTCCTTCAGTGCCGATGTGGTGGGTTTTAATGCCAGCAAGTATTTGGTAAGCAATCGCGAATTTCTAGCATTTGTGGATGATGGAGGCTATGAAAGTGAGAGCTGGTGGACCGAGGAGGGCTGGCGTTGGAATCGCTACAAAAACGTCAAACATCCGATTTTCTGGGTAAAAGATGGCGACAACTGGCGTTATCGCTCAATGTTGGAAGAGATTGATATGCCATGGGACTGGCCTGTGGATGTCAATTATCTTGAAGCCAAGGCCTTTTGTAACTGGATGTCGGCAAAAACCGGCAAGCCGATCCGGCTGCCAACCGAAGCTGAATGGTACCGCTTGCATGACTTGAATGTCGACGTGGATCATACCGACTGGATCAAGGCTCCCGGCAACATTAACCTCGAGTACTGGGCCTCTTCCTGTCCAGTCAACCACTTCGTGAATGGAGAGTTTGGCGATATCATCGGTAACGTATGGCAATGGACAGAAACTGCCATTGACGGATTTGAAGGTTTCGAGGTTCATCCCGCATATGATGATTTTTCTGTTCCAACCTTTGACGGACAACACAACCTGATCAAAGGCGGCAGCTGGATCTCTACAGGTAACGAGGCTATCCGCGACAGCCGCTATGCTTTTCGACGCCACTTCTACCAACACGCTGGTTTCCGTTATGTGGAATCATCCGAGAAAGTGACCCAAAACTTCAACAATTACGAAACGGATGAATTTATCTCACAATACCTCGAATTCCACTATGGCGATGAGTACTTTTCAGTACCCAATTTTCCCAAAGCGTGTATTGACATGATCTTCGAACTGACAGGTCATCGGCAATTCGAACGAGCCTTCGATGTGGGTTGTGCGGTAGGACGCAGCAGTTTCGAGTTAGCGAAGAGAGTTCTCCATGTCGATGCACTGGATTTTTCCACCCGATTTATCCGAAACGCCATTAGTCTGCGCGAACATGGTAGCCTGCGCTATATGATCACAGATGAGGGAGAACTGACAACTCTCAAACAGGTTAATCTGTCAGAGATGGGTCTGGCCGAGACTGCCGATCGGGTTGAATTCAGTCAGGGTGATGCCTCAAATCTCAAACCAAAATATACAGATTACGATCTGGTATTTGCCGGCAATCTAATTGATCGTCTCTCCCGACCAGGGAGATTTCTGCAGACAATGGCAGACAGGATTCGCCCTGATGGTCTGCTGGTTCTAACATCACCCTATACCTGGCTCGAAGAATATACAGAAAAGGAGAACTGGGTTGGCGGCTACAAGGTCAACGGCGAAAACAAGACAACCCTGGACGGTTTGCATGACGTCCTTGGTGAACATTTCGTGCCGTTCTGTGATCCTGTCGATATTCCATTCGTAATCAGAGAAACTGCAAGAAAACATCAGCATACCATCGCACAGATGACCCTATGGAAAAGGAAGCATTGAGGTTTTCTCACTCTGCCATAGCGTCTTATTGTGAGCAATGGACGTCTTGTTCTCCGACAGTACTTCACCAGTCGAATCCACAACCTTTCACTCTTGGTGAACTTGAACAACTTATTGGTCCAATCATGGATACCATAGAACCTGGAGTAGCACTAACCTATACCAGGAATTCAGGTGGTCACAAACTCAGATCATCCATCGCCAAGCTCTATGAGCACAATGAAGCGGATTACATTGCCACTTTTGCCGGCGCACAGGAAGCCATTTTCTGCATCAGCCATGCACTGTTACAGCCTGGAGATACCGTAGTTGCCATCACACCGATCTTTGAGCCTCTGATCAAAACAGCGGCTGAAATTGGTTGCACTATCGAACTCGTTCCATTGCTTGCAAAAAATCGATGGTTATTGGATCTGAGAACGATTGAACAAAAGATACGATCAGGCTGCCGATTGCTGATTCTCAACTTTCCCCATAACCCAACCGGGGCCATGATCACACAAGATGAACTTGACTCGTTGATCACCCTCTGCAGGGAAAACAATTGCTGGCTTCTCTCTGACGAGGTGTTCAGAGGGCTTGAATATGATCCTGAAAATCGCCTGCCCGCGGCCACTGATCGTTACCCCAGGGCGATCAGCGTGAGTGTCTTTTCAAAGGCCTTTGCCCTGCCGGGACTCCGAATTGGTTGGATCAGCTGCCAAAACAAAGCCCTGATCAATCGTGTCATGGAAATAAAATCCTGCCTCTCGATCTGTAACAGCTTTTTAGACGAGTCACTTGCGATAAGAATTCTTCCTCATTATGAATTGATCTGGGAACGTAACAGAGAGCTGCTTCACCATAACCTACAGAAAATCAATGCATTCATGGCACAGAATTCAGCAGACTTCAGGTTTATTCCGCCTGATGCTGGATGTACTGTATTTCCTCTGCTGAGGAATCAAACTTCCGTAGAATCCTATGCACAAAAGCTGGTTGAAGAACATAACCTCCTTGTTCTCCCTGCCCGTTTATTTTTAAGTGATCTGAACGCCTTCCGCCTTGGATTTGGTTATCGGGAAAATCCCGATCATCTGGTAGCAATCGCCTTTTCCTGAGACAGATCCACTCCTACCTGCTCTGTAATATATTTCCCATAGACATACCCTTTCTTTCCATCGACTGTTTTAACGATGACCCAAGGGCTGTTTGCCTTTTTATCAAGCACAATCAGTTTATCATTCTTGTGCAGAAGACTGTTTGCCCGGTAGGATTTCCCGGGACCATTTCGCAACACAAGCTGCTTGGATCTGACAGTAAAAAAACCCCTTTCAGGTTCAGGTTCTTGCTTCTTCACTTGTTTGACAATTGCCTGTGATGGCATCATCTGACGTTCATCCCCCCAAGTGGTCAACAAGTTTCGGAAAAGATCATCCGTTACACGTATAAGTTGTTCGTCCTCGATATTAGTGGATGCATGAAAGACACTCACGACGACATCGACAGGAGTGATGGGCAGTCCTCCGGCATGACTGGTTGCGACATGGCGACCTTTCCACAGAACCTTATTATCTTCAGCACGAATAAGCCTCAGGTCCGCTCCAACCGAGGTCTTGGAATAGAATCCTATAAACTCGGTATCATATTTTGTGATTGTCCCTGTCAGAAGTGCATCACAATCAAGTGCAGTGGCAATCTCGCCATATTCCTCTTCAGTTACAGACCTGTTCTTGACGACCTTATCGATTTCGGATAATTCAACATCTCTGAATGGTAGAGGTGCCACATGTGAATACAGAATTCGTCTAATTCCGGTGAGTTGTTCTGGGGTGAGTTCGGGATTTTTTTGAGATTTTGCTTGCCCTTTATTTTTCGAGTTATATTTCAATGGTAAAACTGCAATACACTGAGGTGGTTGATTTTCGAATTCATTGCTTCTCAGGTAATTGACCGGACTGGTATTGATGCCCTGCAGTGAGGCTTCGGGGTTCTCCTCATTGATATAGGCTGGTTTTGTCATACAGCCCGTCAGAAACGATATCAACGAACCAAGCACCATGCCCACAAAAAAATGATTTTTCATTTACTGCCCGTTCCTTTTTTAATTGCTCCCATGGACAATTATAGGAACTCTCTATATATAGATCACACTGGAACTCGTGGTTTTGTGATAGGCTTCATACATTTGCTTCTGTTGATGTTCGGAAATATGTTCTTTTCAGGAAAACGACCAAAAAATCTGGGATTGAAACAGGGAAAACTGGCTCCTTGTCCCAATAGCCCTAACTGTGTAGCCAGTCAGACTAAGTCTGAAAAGCAATTTATAGAGCCATTTGATCCAAAGGGTAATCCAGAGCAGGAAATGTCCCGCCTCAAAAATATACTATGCAACATGAAGGGTGTGACCGTCATCACGTCCCGCAAGGATTACATCCATGCAGAATGCAGAACACTATTGATGGGATTTGTGGATGACCTGGAGTTTTTTCTTGACCGTGGAGAAGGACTTATTCATGTCCGATCAGTATCACGGCTTGGTTATAGCGATCTTGGGAAGAATAGGAAACGAGTAGAGATGATCAGGAGGTTATTTGAGATCCGTCAATGATCGGCTTGGAAAGAATGCCTTTCACTGACTACCATTCCAGGTTCTCCAGAAAATGCCTGAGGTGATTTTTTAGATCGGATTGGAGTAAAATTGGGCCAACCAGTGGAGGTATCCAGAAATCTGGTTCGAATTCCGAATCCAGGCTGACCTTGACACTACCATCCACTTCTTCAAAGTGCCAACGAGATTTTCCCGAACGCATATCGCTCCAGCCTGGCAGTATTCTTGCAGTTATATCCCCATCATCATCGACAGAAATATCTTCTGCAATCAAGATATTCTGACAAAACAATAAAATACAATTTTCAAGGATGATTTGAATCCTGGTCGTTTGCTTATCAGGAGGTTCCAAGATATTAACCGCCTTGATCGCGCTTTCATATTCGGGCAGTCGAACAAAATCCATAAGAGTCCCTCGAACTTCTTCAAGCGGTGCATCTGCCATAAACACCGTTCTGACCCGATAAACTCCCTTTTCATTCTCAACTGTCAACTCATTGATTTGTCTTGCACTAGCTGAGAACAAGGTGAAAATCACTAGCAAGAGCAGTATGATTCTGGCAGCAGGGAGTAAATCATTGTGGTAGACGGTATGGCGCATATTCTGATCACAGGTGGAACCGGCTTCATTGGCAGAGCCTTATGCAAAGATCTACTCGATAAAAAGCACGATATAACGGTCTTGAGCCGAACCCCCGATAAAGTTTCTTCAGTTTGTGGACAACAGGCCAAGGCGATAGGTTCCCTGGACGATATTCCTAAAGGTACACCAGTCGATGCCATCATCAATCTTGCAGGTGCGCCGATTGCGGATGCAAGGTGGACGCTAAAGAGAAAAATACGGCTTCTGAGTAGTCGCATCACTACTACCCGACAGATTCTCGATCTCATTGACAGACTCGAGATGAAACCAGAGGTTCTTGTGAGTGCCTCCGCAGTGGGTTATTACGGTGATCAGGGGGATACGATGCTGGATGAAGAATCAGGCTATAAAGACGATTTCGCTCATCAACTCTGTGCTGAATGGGAACGTACTGCCAGACAAGCGGAAGCGTACAGTGTCAGAGTCTGTCTGTTACGTATTGGGCTCGTGATTGGCCCAGATGGTGGCTT
>Ga0256841_1002795_pt1 | contig 13542 bp, 13 predicted proteins | sample 356308metaG_FD_185971 | JGI IMG/M metagenome (GOLD analysis project Ga0256841, IMG submission 185971) | Hydrothermal vent microbial communities from Mid Atlantic Ridge, Atlantic Ocean - 356-308 | ecosystem: Environmental > Aquatic > Marine > Hydrothermal vents | place: Atlantic Ocean: Mid...
GGTACAATTGCGATAAGAGCTGATCAGGAACAAGGTGATTACACCGGAACTTTTACAATGACTGTGGCGTATTAATAAATAGAAGATTACGCTAAACTAATTTAACACGTTGACGATAATGTAATTGTAACAAATTTTCTTTATCTCATGGGTCCTCGGTGGCGTTGGTAATTTCCGCAAGGAGTTGCTAACGCCGCTTTTTTTATTCACCTCACTTTTTTATCCCCAGTGCCTTTTATAATTTTGATTATTAACGATTTCGTTTTATTTTATTCTTTATGAAAAAATTTTCCTTCGTCATACTGGTTTTATATTTAATCATTCCGTTGCGAATATTTTCTCAAGTAACCAGCACATCGGCAAGGGGAATTGCGAATTTGATTGTTCCGCTTTCCATTAAGCCGGTTAGCGGGGATTTGGATTTCGGGGAAATTATACTTACCGGTACCCCGGCAACGGAAAGTATTCTTCCGAAAGACGGAAAATTATTCGAAATTACCGGGCATCCCAACAGATTTGTTACTATCACTTTCGACAAAGTTAAATTGGATAACTCCCAATGGGTTGCCGTTTACGGCGGAAATACCGGAACTTTAATCTTTTATCCCGATATTGAAACTGATAACGGCACAAAAATTCACAGCGGGGATTCAAAACGTTTGATAAGTTACGGATTGCTAGGTAAATTGAATTTATGGGTAGGCGGTTCAATTAACATTGCGGCTAATCAACCGCAAGGGGATTACCGCGGGCTTTTTGTCATTTCCGTTTCATATTGAAATTTATTTCGATAAAATTTTATGACACGAAACCGATAATAATTCTTAAATAACTTTTGATCTGCAAATGAAATTTTACACCGGAATTTTAATATTTTTTCTCTCTTCACTTGTAATTTGTCAACCTTCGGTTAATTCGTCGGCTACAATTAAAGTGAAATTGATAAAATCTCTGAAAATTGAAAAAGTTAAAGGGAATTTGAATTTCGGTGAAGTTATCTTAAATGGCGCCGGGCAAAATTTGCTTAAAAATCCGGCAGATGGAATAGAGTTTTTAATATTGGGTCATCCTGAAAAAGAAGCGGTTGTCTCGTATCAACCCGCTCTACTTTACCCGGATAATCAGAATACGGCAAACACATTGTTATTTTTACCAGCGGTATTTGAAACGGGTAACAACATTAATTTCACTACACCTCAAAACGTAAAAAACGGAACCGCCGTTCATCTTGAAAATGATGACGGAACAGGAGTGACTTTTATTTGGGTAGGCGGCAAAATCAATGTAAAAGCCAACCAACCGGAAGGTGATTACAAAGGTATATTCACTATTTCCGTGGCATATTAATTGCTTCATTAAAACATCATTTTTATACGTAATTTTAATTTGATAAATTACACAATCGATTCATTTAAAATTGTTAAAATGAGAAAAATTACATCTCTACTGGTTTTTATTTGCATACTTTGGTTTGCACCAGAGAATGTTTTCTCACAATCTGTTTATGCGTTTTCGTTAAACAATTTGAATTTCGGAGACGTTTTTATCGGCTACCCGGCCGAAATAAAACATAAAGACAACAATGCGGCAAAATTTGTTTTTTTACATACCCAGTGGTTCAGGAAAAAAGACTTTTTGGTAACGCTTACTTTGCCACAATATTTAAGCAGGGGCAACGATAAAATACCAATAAAGTTCAGGAAAAGGCATGCAGCATGGTCGTTTCAAGACAGACCTTACGGAAGAAAAAGGTTTAACCCGCATGCACCGCTTTATATAAAAAATGTAGGATTCTTTCGACCGGTCTACATTTGGCTGGGAGGAAAAATTAAAACCACAGCCGGAAATATTCCGGGTATTCATAACGGAACTATCACATTAACAGTGGAGATTTTATAACAGTATGAAAAAAATAATTGTTTTACTCTTTCTCAATTTCAATTTGCTGATTGGACAAGTAATCATTTCGCCTTACATAGTTTACACAGATTCGAAACACCGTTTCGGAAGTTTTTTGGTGCAAAATGAATCGAACGAACCGTATGAAATCACAGTCTCTTTTGTATTCGGTTATCCGGTATCCGATTCAACGGGAAATATATCGATGAAATATTTCAAAGAAGCACCGGATTCACTCCCATCCGTTGCTCAATGGGTAAAAGCATTCCCGAGAAAATTTGTGTTGAATCCGAAAGAAAGGCAGACAATAAGACTAACCGTACGTCCGGATAAAACACTTGAACCCGGCACTTATTGGTCGAGGATAGTTACATCATCCACTAAGAAATCCGTGCCGGTCGATACCGTAAAGGAAGGTATAACCGCACAATTGAAGTTCGTATTAAATCAAGTAACAACCCTTTTTTACCGTGTTGACTCCGCTTACACCGGTGCAGTGGTTGATACGGTTTTTTATTTCGCAGATTCTTCAAATATAAATATTCTAAGCAAAGTTGTTAGAATCGGGAATTCACCGTTTTTGGGAAATTTGGAAGTTGAGGTTAAGGATTCGAACGATTCAACCTTAATTAAAAGAACAGAGTATTTACCGCTTTATTTTGAGTTGGTAAAAAAAATCAGCATTCCCAAAAGCGAATTGAAAAAAGGGAAATACACTGTTGTATTGAAACCGGTTTCAACGGAAAAACAAGACATACCGGAAAGCAAGTTGAAAATAATAAAACCGGAAGCTAAATCAATTGCGTTCGAAGTTAAATGAAAATATTGTTTTCAACTTAAAGAAGATTTATGTCTTTTCTTGGATGGTCTTTTTAGCTTTTTCCGGAAAGAGTTTCTGTTCCAAGATTGACAGAAACGCACTGTATTTTTTCGCTCCTACAGTTTACATCGATTCGAATAAGGCAAAAATAAAAGAGCCGCTAATGGAGAACCTGGTAACGCTCGATACTCCTTCGTTAGTTTCGCCGGGTAATAGAATACTTGCCGATACAATTTTTTCCACCCAACCGGTTTTTACATGGCGAAAAGTTCCGGATGCACAAACATATTTGTTGAGGATATACAAAAAAGTATCTGAAGCAGAGTATAATTTGATTTTCAATTCGGCATTTTATGTTGTTATTGTGGACACTGCTTTCAAAATGTTACCGAATATTTTAAAAGTGAATGAAACTTACTTATGGTACATACAGGCACTAAACGATACCAGCATTAGCAGATGGTCGCCACCGTTCAAGTTTACAATAAAATCTGCGAAAGTCAAAAAGATAGTTAAGCCGCCTGAATTCAAAATTCCAAAACCGGAAATTACAAATGTTGAAAGCAATGCTATTGAAGAAGTATTTTTGACTTTTAAATATGGAAATGTGGTTAACATTCCGATTATCGCATATTTGAAAAGGGAAAAATTGTATCTGCCGGTTAAGACAATTTTCGATGCGCTGAAAATTTTTTATGAAGACAACCCCGAAGCGAGAACTCTAAACGGATTTTTTACGGACAAGAACAAAACATACAAGCTCGATTTTGCAAATAAGAAATTTAAGTTCAATAACCGTAAAGTACCGATAAATGAAAACGAATTTTACCTTGATGACACGGGTGATGATTATTATTTAACACCCGCAGCTTTCGATAAACTTTTCGGGATGAAATTTTCGGTAAATTACAGGAAACTTATTTTAAGACTGAATTCGAAAATACTTTTTCCCGTTTACGAAAGGGAATTGACCAAACTTAATTTTCAAATTTATAAACAAAAATTGGGAAAAAAATCCCTCGGGAAATTTTTTCCAAGTGAAACCGGTTTACTCAACTTGGGGTTTTTGGATTATAACTTTTCCGGTACCGTTGCACAAAATTCCAAACCTTACACAAATTACTATTTCGGAGTAAGTTCCAATTTATTGGGAGGTGAAGCTAACATCTCTTTTAACGGCTCGGCAATTGCCGGAAATTTTATAAACGACAGAATCGATTGGAATTGGCGGTACGGAATGTTTAATAAATATTTAACCCAAATCACCTTGGGAAATTTCTATGCACAAGGGCTTTCTTCCTATAATTTGCGGGGAATATCAATTTCCAATGAGCCGCTTGAAGCCCGCAGGTTGTTTTCAAAATATAAAATTCACAGTAAAACACATCCGGATTGGCAAGTGGAATTGTATAAAAACAATTTGCCGGTTGATTATGTTACCGCCGATGAAAGTGGGAATTATGAATTTGAAATTCCTCTGGAATACGGTATGACTTACTTGAAGATCAGGCAACTTGGTACAAAAGGCGAAGTTTACGAAGAAGAAAAACTGTTGCACATCCCATATGAACTTTTACCACCCGGTGAAGTGAATTATCATCTGAACCTTGGAGAAACCCCATTTACCAAAATAAAAATTGCACGTGCAGATGTTGAATACGGAATAAACAAAAATATCACGGATAAGACGGGCTTCGATTATGTTCATTCCGGATCATACAAAAGGGGAATATTTTACAACGCACTCACAGCTAAATTTTCAACGGAATATTTGGCTAACTTTATTGCGGCGCCCGGGGCATTTTACAAATTTGATTTTTCAGGTATATATCCGTCATTGAGTTCTTTCGACGTGTCTTATACTTTTTACGGGGAAAATTCGTTTTTCAATCCGACCGGAATAAAAAACAATATTTTTCTGAATTTTTATCATCCGGTGAATTTTGGCGAATTTCCTTTAAATCTTTTTGCAACAGGGGAGTATTTAACTTTCCGGAATGGGGGAGACAGAAAAAATATACGTTTTGGAATCAATTCAACTTTGAACAGATTTAGTCCTACAATAACTTACGAATATTTTAATTCAGGCAACCGGATTGCGGATTTTACCCGTTCGCGCTTGTCGGCTGGATTTTTTTATTCGCTGCCTCAATTGCCGGGAATCTTTAGAAAATTGTACGGGAATGTTTTTTCGTCGAAATTGATTTATAATATTCAAACCGGTAAAGTGGAAAATCTTTTCTTTTCATTATCGACCAATTTGTTTTCCAACGCCAGATTGCAATTGGTACATAATGAAAACCTTTTGGGCAAAATTTCCACAACGTCGCTTCAACTGGTTGTGGATTTTTCATTTACAAGATCAACAACCACCATTTTTAACAATCAATTCACCCAAAATTTCAGTGGTTCTCTCGGCTACGACGTAAACTACAAAAAAATTCATTCATACAACCGGTTTCAACAAGGAAAATCGGCGGCGGTTATAAATTGTTTTATCGATGAAAACGGAAACGGGAAATACGACACCGGAGAGAAAAATATTGAAGGGATAAAGTTAAATCTAAATAATTTAAGTAGAATAAATTACGACTCCGCAGGAAAAATTATTGTGAGTGAATTAATTCCTTATTCACTTTATCATGCAAAATTACTTGAAACGCAGTTTGAAAATCCGTTATTGGTGCCAAAGTTCAAGGAATTCTCGTTTATTGCGGATCCGAATAAATACAAAAGAATTGACATACCGTTTTATTTTGCAGGTGAAATTAACGGAAGCGTCAGAAAGCAAAATAAAAATGAAGTTATTCCGCTACCCGGCTTGAAAATTACAATTGAAAACAAACAAACCGGCAAAACCCAAAAAATAAGTTCATTTTCGGACGGTTCTTTTTATTATTTCGGATTGTTGCCCGGTAAATACAGAATTTATATCGACAAAAAATTATTAAAGAAAATAAATCTCCGTTCAACGCCTGAATTTTATGAGATTGAAATCAAATCTGTTAAAAGCGGGGACTACCACGATAATTTAAATTTCGTTTTAAAATAAAAACGGTTGCCCCGGCATAACGGGACAACCATAAATTAGTTGATTAGAGAATGAAATTAATCGACTTTTTTGTTCCATTCTTCCAACTTTTTGGCAGCCAAATCTTTCCCGCCAATACCGAATGCAATTGCGGCAGCAACGGCAATGGAACCGAGCAGAAAACTGAATGCAATTACTATGATTTCGTTTGCCAGACCCATATAACGTAATCCCATTGCACCGGCAAAAACAAGAATAGCGATTCGTGTAACCGTAGCCAAAAAGCCGGCATTGGCAACACCACTCGATTTCACTGCCTCCGAAGCGAGGTTCGCAAAGAAAAGTCCGAGCATGAAAATTACCAATCCAAGCAATATATGTCCGCCCAAAACCGTAAATTCGGCTACAAGTTTACTCAACATTTCAAATCCTAACGTATCGAATGCTTCGGTAAAGGCGAATAACATCATTGCAACCAGAACAATGTAACCTACAAGTTTCGAAGGTGATTTGGCATCTTCACTGACTTCTTTGGTAACTCCCAACTGCACGAATATCTTATCGAATCCCAAACCGCTTAACAGATTTTCTACAAAACCGGCAATTATTTTTGCAATTACATACGAAATAATCAAGATAATTGCAGCGGCAAATATTTTGGGAATGGCATCCAGTGTTTGATTAAGCATGTTACTTGCCGGATGGGTTATCGCATCCAAATTCAAAGTATTCAAAGCTGCAATTACAATCGGGATTAGTATCAGAATGTAAACGACAAGTCCAATCAAGCCGGAAAGATTTTTATCACCGAGTACGGAACTCAATCCGACTTTTTCGCTTAAATTGTCTGTACCGACTGCAGAAAGTAAACCGGTTACTATCTGCCTTATTATTTTAGCAACAAACCAGCCGATCAACAAGATAATTCCGGCAGTAAGAACATTGGGAAGGAACTCAAGAATTTTATCGAGCATATTTTGAACCGGTTGGAGTATTCCTCCAAGGTTTAGTGCACCCAAAATAGCCGGTAAGAAAAGTAAGAAAACCAACCAATAAGCAATGTCGCCTAATGTTTTGGAAAGCGGAACAGCTTTTTTCTCTTTTTCTCCGGATTTCTCACTAATTTTTTCATCGATTTTGGTAGCTTGCAACGATACGGTTATAAGTTTTTGAACAATTGTTGCAAGTAACCAAGCAACGAGGAAAAGTATTCCGGCACCGAGAATTTGCGGTGCGTAGGAGAAAATTCTGGTTAGCAGCTTGTTTAACGGTTCCGTAATAATAGTAAGATTCAATGCTTCGAAAAAAGCAACAAGAACGAATGCCATTATAAGCCAAAAAACTCCTTTGGAAATCCACGTTTCGATTTCAAAAGGTTTTTTACCATCTTCACCGGTCAATTTTGCTGCCAATTTATTATCGATGGATGTCCGTTTAAGCAGTTCTTTAATTCCCATCGCAACCAGTGAAGCTACAATCCATCCGATGATTAAAATTGCCAACGCTCCCAAAATATTGGGAATGTAAGTACCAATCATCGAAGAAATTTCATTGAAAAGATTATTCATAATATCCTCCAAAAAAGTTGATTAGTTAAAGAAAGAAAAGCGAGAATTCTGCTAATCAACCGGGAAAGCTACTTTTACATTAACTCTGTATTGAGTGATTTTGCCATCTTCAACAGACGCCATATGTTTAAGCACTTCAACACCGCTTATTCCATGGATACTTTCGGAAGCTTTGGCAACTGCTTGTTTAACCGCATCATCGAAACTATTTTCGGAAACACCGATAATTTCAATTACCTTTACGGCACCAGAAGATATTCTTTTACTCATAAACAACCTCCAATTATTTTATGGTTAATTAATTTAATGTATTGAATGTGATAATTCTTCCAAACGTTTAATACGTTCTTCAACCGGCGGATGTGTCGCAAACAATTTTTGCAGTCCGCCGAAAAACGGATTGATGATAAATAAATGCGAATCTGTTTCCTTACCTTGCCGCATAGGGAATTTTTTCACTCCGTAGTGTAATTTGTTCAACGCATTTGCCAATGCAAGCGGTTTACCGCTGATTTCCGCACCGCCTTTATCGGCTGCGAATTCACGAACCCGGGAAATTGCCATACGGATAATCATTGCTGCTACGGGAGCTCCTATTATTAGAAACATGGTAAGAAGGGGATTTGACCTTCTATCGGTGGAAAACCGGGAGAACTGACCAAGCATTGTAATTGCTCCGGCCAAAGATGCGGCAATTGTACCTGTCAGCATATCTCTATTTTTAACATGAGTCAATTCATGACCGATTACACCGCTTAATTCATCATCGTCAAGGAGTTCTAAAATTCCTGTTGTAGCTGCCACTGCGGCATGCTCCGGATTTCTGCCGGTGGCAAACGCGTTTGGTGTATTATTCGGAACCACGTAAACTTTAGGCATCGGCAAGCCGGCGCGTTGCGACAAATTTTCAACTATCCGGTACAAGCGGGAATTATCATCCGGACCAACTTCACGGGCATTATATCGTTTAAGAACCAATTTGTCGCTGAACCAATAGGAATAAAAGTTCATTCCTGCCGCAAAAACCAGAGCTATAAAAGCGCCGGTTCTTCCGCCCAATATTCCACCGATGAATACGAATGCGACGGTTAAAACCGTCATCAAGAAAAAAGTTTTGAATGCGTTACTCATTTATCTAATTCCTACTTGTTAGAACCAAAAAGACCGCCCAGCAAACCGCCGAGAAGCCCACCGGAGGATGAACCCCCGAGTCCTTGCATTAAAAATCCTGCAACATCGTCCAAAATGCTGCCGTCTCCATCTTGATCGAGTAATGAGGCAATACCGTTTGAGCCCACGCCATCATGGTCTCTTTTTTTTGTTAAAAAGCCAAGTATAACAGGAGCAAGCATCGGGATAATTTTTGCAGCTGTATTTCCATCCAAATTAAACTGTTGGGAAATCAAGTTGGATGCTTGAACACCGGCATCACCCAGCAAACCACCTAATGCCGGATCCGCATTTTCATCTTTTGCTTTTGAACTGAACAGCTCACCCAAATTTTCCAGTACCGAAGGGGAGCCGTATTTATTAAGAATATGGTCAACACGTTCGGTTCCGCCGTAATTGTCTTTTTGTTTTTTTAGTCCGGCCAAAATCATAGGAGCAACAGCCGGAATTAATTTTGCAGCAGTGTTTTGATCAATGCCAACTGCATTCGATAGCTGTGAAGTAATGTCTCCGCCTAGAGTTCCCATTAATTCTTCAATTAAATTTCCCATTTTATTTCCTTTCTAAATTAAAAAGGGAGCAAGAACCTTGCTCCCTCATGTTGAAATTAATCGCTTATTTTAACGAATTCAATTCGTCTGTTTAGTCTGCGTCCTTCGGGTGTGCTGTTATCGGCAATAGGATTGGCTTCACCCATACCGACGGCGGTAATTCTTTCCGGGTTAATTCCTTTGGCAATTAACCAGTTACGTACCGCATCGGCTCTTCTTTGTGAAAGACGTTTGTTTGCACGTGCGCTTCCTACGTTATCGGTGTAACCGCGGATTTCAACTTTCATATTCGGATAAGCTTTGAGAGTATTGTATGCTTTCATCAGAACTTTTTCCGATTCCGGTGTAATTTCGGCTTTACCCGTTTCAAAAGTTACACCTTCCAGAACGATGGGTGCACTTACATCCAGAATAACATCATCTTTTGGGTTGAGCGGATTTGTACCTCGATCAACTTCGGTTTTGTCATCCACCGTGCCTTTGTCGGTATCTTTATCGGTCGGATTGGTTTTATATTTTGTAACTTCAACGTAATCATCCAAACCGTCTTTATCTGTATCTTTATTTTTGGCATCGGTTTTATATTTGTTAACTTCTTCACCGTCTTTCAAACCGTCGCCATCGGTATCGGGATTGTTCATATCGGTCTTCAATTCGATTTCTTCTGCGTCTTTCAATCCGTCTTTATCCGAATCGTCACTTAACGGATTGGATTTATATTTGTTTACTTCATCGGAATCGGTAAGGCCGTCGTTATCGGTATCGGCTGAATTCGGATTTGTTTTAAATGTTTTAATTTCCATACCGTCGCTTAAACCGTCTCCGTCACTGTCTTGCTTCAGAGGATCGGTATTAAACGAAAGAAATTCCTCGCCGTCTGTCAATCCATCGCCATCGGTATCGGCTGCATCTGGATTGGTACCCAGTTCATTTTCTTGTTTTTTAGTTAATCCGTCACCGTCAGCATCGGAAGAACCCGAACCGGAAACGAAAGTTAAACCGAGACCACCATTAAAGTAACCGTCGTTCGTAGTTTTATCGCTTCGCCAATTATTGTAATAATTCAAGTCATCGGTGAAAGTATGATTGTAACCGCCACTGATATCAAGGATAACGTTATCGGCAAGTGCGAATTCAAAACCGGCACCGAAAGGTATTACCCCGTGCCAACCGGATGATTTGGTTTCAACGGGGGAAGGGGAAACAGGTTTATCCGCAACGTTCCAACGCAAAATGCCTATTCCGCCGTAAAAATACGGTCCCCAATTATCCATTGTAAACGGACTGAGAATTACCCTGAAATCAGCAGGTACAAGGGTTGTTTCCCAATAATTGGAATTATTATCCAGTCCTTTCAGCGCGCCGTATGCAGCACCCACTTCAACATCCAGCACAGTTGCCAAAGGTACTCTGACGAATCCTCTGAATAAGAGTGATGCTTGGCTTGGAGAATTGCTAAACTCGGTATTTTGTCCGAGCAAATGACCTTGAATACCATATTTAAGGGAATAATCACTCACTTGGGCAAAAGAGTTTACCCAAAATGTTAAGAATGTTAGAATTGTTAAGAATTTAGTTAGTTTTTTCATTTTTATACCTCTTGTTTATTGCGTTCATAAAAACGCTTAATTAATTTGAAATACGTACAAATTCAATTCTTCTGTTTAATCTTCTGCCTTCGGGGGTTTGATTTGTAGCAATCGGATTGGATTCCCCGTACCCTTTGGCTACAATTCTTTTAGGTTCTATTCCTTTTTTGATTAACCAGTTGCGCACGGCATCGGCTCTTCTTTGAGAAAGTTTTAAATTGAATGAAGCACTGCCAACATTATCCGTGTATCCTCTGATTTCCACTTTCATTTCGGGATAAGCTACCAAAGTATTGAATGCTCTTTCCAAAACCTGTTCCGATTCCGGCGTTATTTCTGCTTTACCCGTTTCAAAAGTTACACCTTCCAGAATTACGGGTTTGCTAACATCCAAAATAACATCGTCTTTCGGATTCAAAGGATTTGTTCCGCGTTCAATTTCCGTTTTATCATCGGTCGAGCCGTTATCCGTATCTTTTGATAATGGATTGGTAAAGTATTTAAGAACTTCCATACCGTCCGGAAGGCCGTCTTCATCACTATCCGATTTTGTAGGATTGGTTTTATATTTAATGATTTCCGCACCGTCTTTCAAACCGTCGCCATCGGTATCGGGATTTGCCGGATCGGATTTATAAGTAACTTCTTCATTATCTTTAAGTCCGTCGAAATCCGTATCTATTTTGGTCGGATCGGATTTATATGTTAGTACTTCATCAAAATCGGAAAGGCCGTCACCATCGGTATCGGTGGAGTTGGGATCGGTAAAATATTTTTTCACCTCTTCACTATCGTTCAAACCGTCTTCATCACTATCGGGATTGAGCGGATTTGTGTTGTATGTTAAAAATTCCGCACCGTCTTTCAATCCGTCGCCGTCCGAATCCGGTTTATTAGGATCCGTACCGATTTCTTTTTCCTGGTTTTTGGTTAGCCCGTCAATATCTTTATCCGAATTTCCACTTTCGCCGGTAAAAGATATTCCAATACCACCGTTCCAATATCCGTCGTTTTGATTACCGTTACCGGCATCTTTGTTATTGTAATAATTCAAATTATCGGTGAATGTATAATTATAGCCGCCCGTAAAATCGAGTGTAACAACATCGGAAATCGCCACTTCAAAACCAAAGCCGGCGGGAATGAAAAAATCCCACCCGCTATCTTTAATAAAAGGAAATGGGGAAGGGGAACGTGGTTTGTCTTTCACTTCCCATTTTAGATACCCGGCTCCAATATAAAGATAAGGATTCCATGTATCGGAGTGCAACGGGCTAACCATAATCCTCGAATCGAATGGAATTATATCAGTCCGCCAATAATCATCCAAGTGATCGTCTCCGGCAAGTCTTCCGTAACCGGCGCCCAATTCCAAATCCAATAAATCGCTCAGCTCAATCCTAACTATGCCGCGACCCAAGAATGAAGTTTCCAATTTGTCATTATTAAATTCCACTGCAGGAATTAATCCGTTTCCTTGCAACCCGAATTTGATTGCGTAATCGTTAAATTGTGCTTTAACATTATTAAGAAAACCGAATAGCACAAATATTAAAAAAAGTGTACCGGTTTTTATTTTTCTCATTTTGGGTCCTTAAATTATTTTTATTTGTTTTTCAACAGATCCCTAATTTCAGTAAGCAAAACTTCTTCCTTCGAAGGAGCAGGCGGAGCTGAAGGTTTTTCTTCTTCTTTCTTTTTCATATTATTTATACCTTTTACAACCAGGAATATCGCAAATGCAATAATCAAGAACTCAATTACTGTATTAATAAATACACCATATTTAACAATTACGGCTTTTGTGGTTTCGGTTGCTTCTTTAATTACCCAGCCCATATCGGAAAAGTCCATATCTCCCAATAAAACTCCGATAGGAGGCATGATTACATCTTTAACCAAAGAATTAATAATTTTACCAAATGCAGCACCAATAACAATACCTACGGCCATATCCACCACATTGCCGCGCATGGCAAATTCTTTGAATTCTTTCATCATACCCATGTTTACCTCCGTTTATTTAATTAATTAATGATTCAATTAAAACAAAGTATAAGTTATACCAATTTGCAAAGCTTCTTTAATTTGTGTTTTCAATGTTTGATCGGTATCGTACAATAATTGGAAATTAAAGTTCACATTAAAAATTTCACTGAATTTAGCTGTAAGCGTATTATCCCAACGGACATCCCAAACACTAAGGTTTTCAAATGCGCTGAATAATCCTAAATCTGTTGTAAACAAAACATTTTCATGAAGAGTAGTCTCACCTTTGATACCGGCTTCAATACCGGTTTCAAATTTGAATGTTTCGATGTCTGCGGTTTCCGGATCGTCGGAATACTTGGTAAATTGATTCGTCATTGTTTCTTTTGTTGCCAAGCCCATTTTGAAATGCCAATTCGGGATTGCTTGATAAATAAAACCGAATCCTTGTTGTAAATAACCCGGATCTAAAAATGCAGCAGTTTGCACGAAAGGCTCTGCCGAATAATCATATCCCTTGGCTATAACCGTACGGAAAATGTTGCTTATATAAGGATCTACAACCCAACCGACCGAGTATGATAGAATATCTTCAAGGAAAATTTCATTATCGGCGGTTCTCAATTCTTGGTCGCCGATTTTTGTTTTACCGAAACTGATTTTTAATGAATTTGTAAATTTCCACGGATTGGAATAATAATTAGCTGCAAAATTTCCAATTACGTTAAATACCAACGAGTTATCACCGCCTTGAGTCCAATTACTTAATGCAACTTGACTTATATTGAATGCAGCTACTCCGGAAGTTTCCCAACCTTCCTTAGGTTTTTCATCTTGAGCTAATAAAAAGGTTGTTAATGTGAAGAATACGAGAAAGAGTAGTTTTTTTATCATTTTTTGTTCCTTTGGTTTAGTTTTGAATTAC
>Ga0256841_1002796_pt1 | contig 13540 bp, 9 predicted proteins | sample 356308metaG_FD_185971 | JGI IMG/M metagenome (GOLD analysis project Ga0256841, IMG submission 185971) | Hydrothermal vent microbial communities from Mid Atlantic Ridge, Atlantic Ocean - 356-308 | ecosystem: Environmental > Aquatic > Marine > Hydrothermal vents | place: Atlantic Ocean: Mid...
GGCATCCCTTGGTGAACGAGCACCGTCCCCACCGGATACGTCCGCTGTGGCGCCAGCGGCTTCACCCCCTCCCACCGCAACGCCGCCGCTGACCCAAAAAAGAACTGCCTGACATCCGTTCGCTTCCGCTGACGTCGACCTGACATCTCCCACCCCCTCAACCGAACAGTCACTTGTACCACTGGCATTCATTGACAGAAATACAACAAGATCACCTCATGCCCCAGGGAACGTCCTCTCCTAACCGGCATCCTGTGATGAATACGGACTGTCCCCCCCAGATACTTCCTGACCACCATCACGAGTTCGCGTGCCCTCATCGTTCCCCTCACACGACCGGCAGGATCGGCGCTATTTTACCAGAACCTTCCGCCCATGTCACGACACATCTCCTCCCTGAACGCAACGTCCCATAAGATTCACCGCACCCTCTCGCCTATTCCCTCCTAACGCGCCCTAGATGTTCATTCACCCAATCTCGATCCAATGAATTACGAGTCACCGGGCAAGGAAACTGGAGAAACGGCACGCCAGCGGCGACCGTGGCTTCACCTTCTCCACCCACAACTGGAGTCGAAGAACCGATCGCGGATCGAGAATTTACCGATGCATCTAGCATGTCGAAGCTCGTTAAAAGCCCTTTTCTCGCTTTAATACCTTGAAATGCCCCATGCTCACAAAAGCCCGTGAGAGAGGTTTCACGAACTCTTCGAGCCCGATGAACGTATATGTGACCGGGCTGAACTTTAAAAGTCATGAGGCAGAATATGACGAAGAGAAAGAAAGTATACGGCTTTCTGGCCCTGGTGGTGTTGCTGGCGGTGAGCGGAATTCTCGTCAATCAGCACGTCACGTCCAACAGTGCGGAGACCGGAACCAATATAGCAGCACGAACTGAAGAAGGAGCGGAGGACGGTCAGGATGATGGTGTTCCCGTAGAACTAGCCACCGTTGTACAAGGCGATATCGCCTCTCTGCTGACCGCCACGGCGAATCTGAGAGCCCTCCGAGAAGTCGATGTGGCCGCTCAGGTGGATGGCGTTGTGAAACGCGTGCTGGTCGAAGAAGGCGACTCCGTTCGCGCCGGACAGGTACTCTGTGAGCTGGACGACATCCCACTCCACATCCGCCTCCAATCGGCTCGACAGAGATTAGCTCAGGCGCGGTCGCAGTTGGAGAAGGCGCGTATCCGTCGAGAGAAGGCGAGAGTGCAAATACACAACAACAAAGAAGATCTCGCTCGATTACAGAAACTTTTCCGGCAACAATTAGTCAGCGAACGCGAGGTGGCCCAACTCCAATACGCCATTAATGCCCTGGAACACGATGAGCGCATCGCCTCCTCGGAAGTGCGGGAATTGGCGCATCGCGTCGAAGAACTGGAAGCCGAAATCAAACAAGTGGAGCTGGAAATATCGCGAACGCGCATCACAGCCCCATTCAGCGGAATCGTCGTTGAACGTCACGTGGAACTCGGTCAGGCGATCCGCAGCCTCGAACCCTTGTTCAAGCTCGGCGATTTCTCCCCACTCTATGCCGACGTCTACCTTTCCGAACGAGAGGCCCGACGAGTGCGCCCGGGCCAGGTGGCCACCATTCAGCTGGGGGCGGATGGGGGGACACAAGCGCGCGGTCGCGTCGTCCGAACCAGTCCGATCGTCGACCAGACGACGGGAACCGTCAAAGTCACCGTCGAGCTTCGTCTGGCCAGCAATGATCAGTTCAAACCGGGCGCTTTCGTTCGAGTGAATATTCAAACCGATAGGCACACGGATGCTCTTCTCATACCGAAACGGGCAGTGATCGAAGAAGATGGTGAGACGTATGTGTTCGTGGCTGATGGAGATATTGCTCGGCGCGTTAAGGTGAGCGTGGGATACGAATCGGAGAGTCAGGTGGAGATCCGACGCGGCTTGTCGTTGGGAGACCGCGTCGTCGTTGCCGGTCAAGGCGCCTTGCGCGATGGGGCCAAGATGAACATCGTGCGTCATCGCTCGTCTTCGGAGAGCTCGCGGGTGGCGCAGCGCTGAACCAGCGCGTTGAGCGCATCGATGATCTCCTATCCCCAGCGGAAATAGAGGAAACGCCGATGAATCGCCTCATACGAATGGCCATCGCCCGTCCGGTCACCGTCTCCATGTTCATGGTCGCGGTGATTCTTTTCGGTCTCGTCTCGGTGGACCGACTGGCATTGAATCTCCTGCCGGACATCTCGTATCCCTCGCTGACCATTCAAACCGATTACCCGGATGCTGCACCCGAAGAGGTGGAGAGTCTCATCACCCGGCCCATCGAAGAGGCGGTGAGCGTCGTCTCCGGTCTGACGCGCCTGAGCTCGATCTCTCGCTCCGGTCAGTCAGAAGTCATCCTGGAGTTCGCCTGGGATACGAACATGGATCTGGCCAGTCTCGAGGTCCGCGAGAAGCTCGATCTTGTCGCTCTCCCGCGAGATGCCGAAAAGCCGATTCTCCTGCGCTTCGATCCCTCCTACGACCCCATCATGCGGCTACGCCTGTATGGCGATATGAGCCTCAGTCGATTGCGCTACGTCGCCGAGAAGGAACTGAAGAAAGATCTCGAGGCCACCGAGGGGGTCGCCGCCGTCAAAGTCATCGGGGGACTCGAAGAGCAAATCCACATCGAGATCGATGAGAAACGCCTGGCCGAATTGGGTATCCCTATCGCCGAGGTCACGGCCGTCCTCGCCGAAGAGAATCTCAGTCAGGCGACGGGCAGCCTTTATGACCTGGACGCCAACTACATGGTGCGCCTGCTCAATCGATTCCGATCCGTGGACGATATCAAGCGCATCGTCATCCGCGACGAGGCGGGCCGACGGGTGCTCCTATCGGATGTCGCCCGCGTCTGGCGCGGTGCGAAAGAGCGCGATGTGATCGCCCGCCTCAATGGTCGGGAGAGTGTCGAATTGGCGATTTATAAAGAGGGAGATGCCAACACGGTCACCGTCGCTCACGCCGTCCAAGAAAAACTTCATGACCTGAAGGGCGCCAATCTGTTTCCGGCGGGCGTTCAATACGAAGTCGTTTTCAATCAAGCGGAGTTCATCCAGCGGGCGGTGAGCAATGTACTCTGGGCGGCCATCATCGGAGGAGTGCTCGCCACGTTCGTCCTGTTTGTGTTCCTTCGCGATCTTCGAAGCACGCTGACCATCGGGTTCACCATCCCCGTCTCCATCATGGCCACCTTCGCCCTCATGTACCAGACGGATATTACCCTCAACATCATGTCATTGGGTGGCGTGGCCCTGGGCGTGGGGATGTTGGTCGATAATTCCATCGTCGTGCTGGAGTCCGTTCATCGGTATAAGCGCACCGGACGACCATTGACCGAAGCCGTCTTTCTGGGCACCAAAGAAGTGGCCACGGCGATCACGGCCTCGACGTTGACGACGGTCGCCGTTTTCCTGCCATTGATTTTCGTCGAAGGCATTGCCGGGCAACTCTTCAAAGACCAGGCACTGACTATCACTTATTCGCTCCTGGCTTCGCTGCTCGTCGCGCTCACCCTCATTCCTATGATCCTGGCGTGGCGGACGAAATCCTGGAATGCCGCATTGACGGAGACGCCAACCGCAACTCCCGCGGAGGAAGATCCCGAGAAGCGCGGACGTCTTCGGTCAGTATTCCACGCCGTGAGAAGGGCGTTCGGCGCCGCCGGCCAATTCTTCTTCGTCGACATGACCGTCGTGATCCTGACCGATGTCCGCCGCCTCACTCGAGGCGCGGGACGATGGGTGTTGAAACCGTTCTATCCGCTCCTGAGGTGGTTCGATGCCAGCTTCCAGACGCTCAATCGACACTATCCGCGACTGCTCACCTGGTCGCTCGACAACAAGAGCCCGGTCATCGCCGCCGTCCTCATCCTGACGGCGCTCACGGTGGTGATCTCGCTCCGACTGGGCACGGAACTGATTCCTCCGCTCACCCAGGGCGAATTCGTATTCGAGATGAAACTTCCCGAAGGAACGCCTCTGGAGCGGACAGATCGCATCGTGCGCGACATCGAAAGGCAGTTGCTCGATGAACGCGCGTATCCCGAAATCGCCACCGTCTTCACGAGCATCGGCGGGAGCGCTCAGAATCAATTCGCCCGAACGGCTCATCAGGAACACGAAGCCCAACTCTACGTCGTGCTGAAAAATAAACACGACAAACAGATCGAGACGAACGTCATCGAGCGTATTCGTGACCAATTGCGCGATTATCCCGAAATGACATATACATTCAGCCGTCCCACCCTGTTCAGTTTTCGAACGCCCATCGAAGTCGAAGTATATGCCTATGACCTGAAGAGCCTTCGAGCGACGGCCGAACTGGTCGCCGATCGATTGAGGCGGATTGACGGGCTGACGGATATTAAAACCAGCACGCAACCAGGAAGTCCGGAGATTCATGTCATTTTTGACCGCGAGCGGCTCGCTCGATTGGGATTAGACGAAACACGCATCACGGCCACGTTGCGCAACAAGATTCGTGGCGACGTCGCCACGCGCTACAGAGAAGAAGATCGACAGATCGACATCCTCGTTCGAGCGGATGAAGCCGATCGACGCACCATCGAAGACATAAACAATCTCATTGTGAACGTCTCATCGATTCGAGGCGATAATACTCCGGACACGCTCGCCCGAGCTTCCGAGGTCCCGATTCCCATCCGGCTCGGATCGATCGCCGATGTGGTCACCGCTCGGGGTCCCAGCGAGATTCGCCGTATTCGCTCCCAGCGCGCCGCCATCGTCTCGGCTAACGTCTCGGGGCGCGATCTGGGCAGCGTGTCTCAAGAGATTCGCGCCGAACTGCGGCAACTCCGCCGGGAAATCCCGGCCAGCGCCACGATCCAATTGGGTGGGCAAAACGATGAGCTGGTGGCTTCTTATCGGAGTCTCTTGTTCGCTCTGGCCCTGGCCGTTTTTCTCGTTTACCTGGTCATGGCGTCTCAATTCGAATCGCTCATCCACCCATTCATCATCATGTTCACCGTTCCGTTAGGACTCATCGGCGTGATTCTCTCGCTGTTCCTGACCCACACGCCGATCAGCGTGGTGGTCTTCCTCGGGGTCATCGTCCTCGCCGGCATCGTCGTCAATAATGCCATCATCCTCATCGATTACACGAATCAACTTCGTCGGCGAGGCATCCCCAAACGAGAAGCGTTGCTCCGGGCAGGACAGGTTCGCCTACGTCCTATTCTGATGACGACGACGACGACCGTGCTGGGATTGGCTCCCATGGCCCTGGGCTGGGGTCAGGGCGCCGAAATCCGCGCTCCCATGGCCATCACCGTGATGGGAGGGTTGCTCTTCTCCACCTTGCTGACGCTCATTCTCATTCCCGTCGTTTACGAGCTGGTCGATCGAAAGGTCTTCGCGGCCGATGAGCGTGCAGCTCTGGAATCCGCAACAGCGCCGGCGAGCGAATTCGATGGACATTGGCAACCGGGAATGGGCGATTGAGTGACCCGCCGGTTTCGGGATGAAAAAGCCGCCACTTCGCGATGAAAAGATGACAGGCGAAAGGCGAAGATCGTTGAAAGGAAAGGATGCCTCGGCGACCGATCAGCACGCGGCGACCCGGCCGAATGGAGGTCTCCGACTGTCGGAGTTCTCCATCCGCTATCCAGTGACGATTGGCATGATTCTCCTCTCTTTCCTCGTGCTGGGAGCCGTCTCCATCGCCAGGATTCCCTTGGTCCTGACGCCGGACATTCACTTCCCAGTCATCGTCGTCATCGTTCCTTATCACAACGCGACGCCCGAGCAAGTTCAGGAAGCGATTGTGAAGCCGCTGGAAGACGTGCTCAGCACGATTCCCCGAGTAGAGCGCATCACCTCGACGGCCAATGCCGATCAAGCCCTCATTCAATTGCAATTCGATTGGGGAGAAGACATCGAGTGGCTGCGCGCCGAAGTTCGCGAGAAGGTCGATCACGCGCGCCAGGATCTTCCCGATGACGTCGATCACATCCTCGTGCAGACCTGGGGGACGAATGATATTCCGATCATCGAGGGGCGCATCTCCTCCGGTCGAGATCTGCGCAATGCTTACGATTTCCTCGATGCCAAGATTAAGAAACCGCTCGAACGCATCCCCGGCGTGGCCGACGTCAAAATTGATGGCGTGGAGCGCAAGGAGATCGACATCTTTCTCCGGCTGGACGACCTCAGGCGATATCACGTTGATGCTGGCGCGCTCTTCCGCCGACTGGATAGCGCCAACCTCAATGTCTCGCTGGGTCGCATCGACGATGGTGGTTATCGATTCAGCGTGTTGACTGAGGGCGCGCTGGATTCGCTGAACGAGCTCAGAACCTTCCCGGTGAATGATCGTGGCCTGCGTCTCGGCGACATCGCCGATATCGCCTTTCATGATCCTCCCCTCAATTATGGCCGCCATCTCAACGGTGAATATGCCATTGGATTGGAGATTCGAAAGGCATCAGATGCCAACACCGTGGAGACGGTGAAACGGGTCATGGCCAGGATTGAGGAACTCAACCACGATCCTTCGCTGGAGGGCATCGACGTGCTCGTGTGGCATAACTCTGGACAGGAGATCACCAAAGCGCTCTCCGGCTTGCTCAACGCCGGCATCCTCGGCGCCCTGCTGGCCGTGGGCGTCCTGTTTCTCTTCCTCAGAAAATTGAGCGCTACCCTGGTCATCGGGTGGGCTATTCCCTTCTCCATCGTCGCCGCCGTCGGCTTCCTTTATCTGCTGGGGAAGACGCTGAACGTACTCTCCATGATGGGGCTCATGCTCTCGACGGGGATGCTCGTCGACAATGCGGTGGTCGTGCTGGAATCCATCTATCAGCGGTTGGAGAGAGGATTCGATCGCCTCACCGCAGCCCGTACGGGCACGCAAGATGTGATCATGGCCGTCACCGCCGCCACCCTCACGACCATCATCATTTTTGTCCCCCTGGTGTTCGGCAAGAAGACCAACCTCTCCATCTGGCTCGCTGATACGGGCGCGGCCATCATCATCACGCTACTCTGCTCGCTGTTCATTTCCCTGACGCTCATTCCCCTGGCTGTTGCCCGATTCCTGCATATCGACGTCCATGATCGTTCGCGCTGGATGTCGAGACTCATCGATAGCGCGAACCCGGCGACGCTCTGGCTCAAACGCCATTTCCGAAGAGGCGGTGAGCACTCCGCGGAGACTCGCTCAACAACCGGGGATCATCCCTCGCCACCACGCCGCGCGCTCACCGGTGCCTACCTGAGGCTGATGGGATGGACGTTGCAGCATCGAGCCCTGACGGTGATCTTCATCGTCGTCATCGTCGCCGCTTCCGCCCTTCCTTTCTCCCATCTGGCCGATAATGCCCCTGAAGCGCAAGATCTCCAAGATCTGACCATTCAATATGAGTTCAGCGAAAACTATCACTACGCCAAGATCGAGCGCGATTACGTCAATCCGGTCGAAGCTTTTCTCTTCGAGAACAAAGAGCGATTCAAAATCAAACACGTGTACAGTTGGTACACGAACAACGAAGCAACAACGCGCGTTTACTTTGACGAAGATCGCATCACCCTCGAGGAATTGCGGGTGATTCGCCGAGAGATCGCCAGAGGGCTCCCCACGATTCCCGGAGCGGAGATTAAACTGGGACGACAAGAGGGGGCCACCAGTGAGAATTGGATCGGCGTCAGTCTCTATGGAGAAGATCCCACCATCCTTCACGCTCTGGCCCGGGAGGCGAAGAAACGACTGCGTCAGAAACCGCTGTTCGATGAAATTCACACCGATCTAGATCGAGGACGCCAGGAGGTCCAAATCACGCTCGATCGGTATCTGACCAGGAGGTACAACCTTTCGCCACAATCGGTGGCCGGCACGCTCGATGTCGTGCTTCGAGGCCGCAAGCTTCGCGGGTATCGCACACCAGAGGGCGAAATTGACATCTGGGTCAAGCTGCGACCGGAGGATCGCGAAGATCTGGACGATCTGAAGTCAATCGTCATTGGCCAAGGTCCCCGTGGTCAGGAGATGCGATTATCGCAGGTCGCTCGCTTCCATCTGGCGCGCGCGCCCGGCTCCATTCGACGCGAAGATCATCGTACATTCGCGTCCCTGTGGATCAATTATGCGGGGGAGAAGAAAGACGAGGGAATGAAGCACGTGACCGACGTGATGAACAGCCTCGCCTATCCACCGGGTTATGGCTGGAGCTTCGGTTTCTGGACGAAACGGCAACAGAAGGAAGACCAGGAATTCATCTTCAATCTGTTGATGGCTCTGTTCATGGTCTATTTCGTCATGGCCTCGCTCTTCGAATCGCTGGCCCATCCCTTTGCCATCATGTTCTCGCTTCCATTCGCGTTTGTGGGCATTGCCTGGTTCCTCTTTCTCACCGGCACGCCCTTCAACATCATGGCCCAGATCGGCGTGTTGATCCTGGTGGGCATCGTCGTCAACAACGGCATCGTTTTGCTCGATCATGTGAATAATCTGCGTCGAAGGGGAATGTCCCGGACCGAAGCAATCCTGGCCGGGTGCCGCGAACGATTCCGCCCCATCCTCATGACGGCGAGCACGACGATCGTCGGTTTGACGCCCCTGGCCATCGGCACCAGCGGCATTTTCGGTCTGCGGTATTTCCCCATGGCGCGCACAGTGATGGGCGGGCTCATGGCATCGACCGTGCTGACGCTCATTGTCCTGCCCACACTGTACACTTTGATCGATGACTTCGCCTCCTGGCTCAAGCGCGTCTGGCTGGCCAGCGCATCCCCTCAAGCTCGCCGGAGTGCTGAAGACCCGGCCTATGGCGATTGATCACTTCAGTGACACAGCGCGCCCTGGCCGTGCAGATTTTGACCTTTCAGGAAGAGAAGAAACGACGCTTGAAGCGCCGATAGAGTCGCTTGATATGCTCGCCTGGATGCTGATAATAGACTTCGCGAGGGATGTCGATCCAGTTCGTATCTGGTTCGCCTTCGACGCGATGAAGACCGAGGAATTCCTGCATCACGGCGACGGCCGGCTTGGCCGATCCATCATAGCGAAACAGCCCGAAGAATCGTTCATGCACCTTCTCGTCGCATGGGGGCCGGGACCAGAGACGGGGATCGTAATCGCCATAACACCAGGCCATCGCTCCCATGAACCCGTGCTGCTGAAGCAGCGAGAGCGCCCGTCGATAAAACTCCGCCTGCTCGCTTTCGGACACTAAAGTCACCCGCCCTCGAGAGAGGGCCGCTTGCTCGGCTGGCGACAGAGGCGGCCCGAGTCTCGGCCAGGTCGGCGCGCCGAATTCCTGGAACAGCACTTCCTTGCCGCCTAACCACCGGGTCAACGTCCCGAGGAACGGCAGTACGGCTACATCCATCGGCCCGTCTGCCCAGGTGGCATAGATGGGATATCCGTGCATGCTGAGAAAGTCGCAACGACGCGCCGCTTCGGCGGGCCCTAAGCGACGATCTTCTTCCAGGTCTTCCATGTGAAGTCCGAGCGTCACCGGATGCCTGGGGTCGCATTGCTTCACTGCATCGACTATCTCATCGAGCCAAGCGATGGCCGCCTGGCGAGTCTGTGGAATCATATACGTGGAGGGCTCGTTGCCCAGATCCCACGCCCAGAGCGCTGGATGACCGCTGAGCGCCCGGGCCACTTCGCGGATCAACAGCTTCTGTGCTTCGATCACCTCTCGATCGTGATAGTAATTCCTCATCGCGCGCTGAACCAATCGTCCATTGGAGAAGATAGGAAAGCGGTGGGTGGCCCTCTCCGATCCCAACATCCACTCGGGCAGCCAGTTGATGCCACTCATGTGACCGGTGAACAAGGTCGGCATGAGCTTCACTCCTACCCGATGGGCGATATCAGCGACGGTGACGAGATGTCCGAGCGCGCGAACGGATACGCGCCGGGGATGAGGCTGAAAATCTTCCCAGAGCAAAAACAACCGGACGACCGTCAATCCGGCTCGTTGCAATTGCGCGAAATCGGCGTCCACCTGTGCGGAATCGAAGTCCCGCCACCAATACATCGCCGTCTGGCGCGGCCAATAATTGACGCCGAGAAGGAACGGTTCACTCACGATGTGAGGCGTCCGTAATCGTCTTGTAATCGGATGATGTCGTCTTCGCCGAAGTAGGTTCCATGCTGGACTTCGATGAATGTTAAGACGTCCTCGCCGATATTCTCGATCCGATGCGCCGTGCCCACGGGGATGTCGATCGGCTCGCCCGCCCGGACGATGATCTCTTTCCCATCCAACGTGACCTTGGCCACTCCATTGACGATGAACCAATGCTCGGATCGCTTGAAGTGCTTCTGGTAACTCAGTCGTTTTCCGGGGAGGACATCGATGCGCTTGACCTTGTACCGATCCGTGTCCGCGAGCACCCAATATTCGCCCCAGGGGCGCCGATCATGGACCGTCTCGGCGAGGCGAGCGCGCTCTTTGTTGAGAACTTGCTCGTAAACGCGCATATAATCGGAGACCATGCGATCCTGAGTGAATCGCTCCTGGACGACACGACGACAATCGGCGCGGTTGAGTTGAGGAACGCGCTGGAGAGCTTCCACCGCTTCGTCCACATCGCCAACGATGAAGCCCGTCTTCCCGTGCTCCACGATTTCAGGAATCGCTCCGCGCCCATAGGCCACCACCGGCGTGCCGCAAGCCATCGCTTCGATCACGCTGAGCCCGAATGGTTCTTCGAAGTGGATGAGGTGCAAGAGCGCATACGCCCCTCCCAGTATCTCGTTGTGTCGCTCGGGCCCGACCGAACCAATGTACTCCACCCGCTCGCCATCCAGGTGGGGTGCGACCTTTTCATCGAAGTAAGCTCGATCGTGAATGATGCCCGCGATGATCAGTTTCATCCCAAACCGCTTCGCCACTTCGATGGCTTCGGCCGTTCCCTTATCGTGATGAATGCGCCCGAAAAAGAGGAGGTAGTCGCCCGGCTTTTCAGTCAATCGATATTGATCCACAGGAATACCATGATAGATAGTGGCCACATAATCGAGTTCCGGGCGACGATCGGCCTGACTGATGGAAACGTAATACACTTTGCCATTGTATTTTTGATACACGGGCAGAATTTTGGGCGAGGAAAACCCATGAATGGTCGTCAGGACCGGCGTCTGAACCAAGCCACTATAGGTCAATGGCAGGAAGTCAAAGTGATTGTGGATGAGATCGAACTCCGATGCGCGCTCAAACACCTCCGAGATATGCAGGCATTCCCAAACCTTGGGTTCCAGATCAGGATCTTCGGAATAGGGTCGCGGCGCGACGGCCACCAGGCGTGCGCGCGTCTCCGAATCGGCCGTGGCGAACAAGGTGACATCCACACCCCGGGCTACCAGTCCTTCGGTCAACAGGTGAACCACGCGCTCCCATGGTCCGTAATGACGTGGCGGAACGCGCCAGGAAATGGGTGCCAACATGGCGATTTTCATCATCGCAGCACCTCCTCCACTATCTCATCGGACATCGACATCCCCCCACTCCGACCTTGCCGCGTCAGCTTTCGATGAGAGATTTTACGTCCATTCTCCGGCTTCGTCAAAGAGCGGTGGAGGGTGACCACACCTCTACCCTCAATCGAGCGCGGTAACGTATAATGTCGCATTGAGCATCGCTTACATCAGCCGAGGAGGGATGTATGGCTGGGAAAAAGATTTTGATGCTGGTCGGTGATTATGTCGAAGATTACGAAGTGATGGTGCCTTTCCAGGCCCTTTCCATGGTAGGACATACCGTCCATGCTGTGTGTCCGGACAAGGAAGCGGGTCAGACGGTCCGCACGGCCGTTCACGATTTCGATGGGGCGCAGACCTACAGCGAAAAGCCGGGTCATCTCTTCACGCTCAATGCGACTTTTGCCGACATCCAGCCCGAGACCTATGATGCCCTGGTCATTCCTGGAGGACGCGCGCCGGAATATATCCGCCTGAATGATCGCTTGTTGCAAATCGTGCGCCATTTTGCCGACGCCGGTAAGCCCATCGCCGCCATCTGTCACGGGCTGCAGATCCTGACCGCCGCTGGCGTGTTATCGGGACGAAGCTGCACCGGTTACCCGGCCGTCGGGCCAGAAGTAAAAAACGCCGGAGGCGAGTGGGTCGACGTCCCCATTGACAAAGCGCACGTGGATGGCAACCTGGTGACAGCTCCCGCCTGGCCGGCACATCCAGACTGGTTGGCCAAATTCCTCGATGTGCTGGGGACGAGAATCGAGCCCTAGCTTCTCCTCGCGTCGTCGGGGAGCCGGACTCTCTCGACTCCTCCGGAAGATCTCCTGTGGGCCGACGGGGATGCTTCTCTCCAGGGGGGCGGCGGTCCCGCTCACCCCGCGCAGCAGAGCGGGTCAGCGCGCCAGCTCCTTTTGGATCGCCGCTTCCAACTCGGCGGGACGGAATCCTCGCGGTCCCGGCCGTCCTTTCCAGGCGATTCGACCGTCTCTGCCGATCAAATAGAGGCGATCGGGAAAAGCCGTGTAATTCAATTCCACCTGATTGTCCAGGTTATCGACCAGGGTAGTGAATTTGATGTCCAGCTTGAGCACACACTGGGTGGCATGCTCTTCCTTCTCTTCCAGGGTCTTCGCCGTGGGCAGGAGAATTCCCTCTCGCTCGTTGATCGGGGCTTGGCGACCATCGGTCGGATGAGCTTCGCGGATATAGATGAGCAGGAATTCGACGTCATCCTTGTATTTTTCGTACAAGGCGTTCAGCGCGCCAACCTGACGCCTGAACGGCGGTCAGGTATAGCTGCCGAAGACGAGCGCCACCGGCTTCTTGCCCTTAAAGCTGGACAGGCGTATCCGCTCCTGGCTGCCCAGCTTCTTCAACGCGAAATCGGGAGCAGGATCACCGGGCTTGAGCTTCCCCTCCCTCCATCCATACGGCCCACTCACTCTCTTGGCCATGGGATGAGCTGTATCCTGCGACGTCACCGCCCGATGAGGAAACGGTCGAGCCAGAACGGCGCCGACCAGCAGACCGAATGTCAGAATGACCCTCGCGATGCTCACCCATCGATGGTCCGGCCGAGTCGTGATGACCAGACTCCACTTCTCACCTCGTTCATCGCTCCAGACCGCGATCGTTGAACGCAGCCACTGCCTTCTCATGACGATAGCCTTCGCTGATCCCCTCATGGGTCGTCCTCCTCGATATGATGTCAGACACTATCGCCTATCGCGGCGAATCATTATGTCGGTTTTCTCCGGCGCGAGGTCGTTTTTTTTCATCGCGCATAAAGAGAACCTTTGACGCGGTGAGCCCGCATGAGGGCCCGATGATGAAACCGCCTTCACGATGAATCCTTCTGCAAGATATCCTCCACCTTGAAGTTCAGGTCATTGAAGAGATCGACGCCAAAGGTCATTACCGCCGGACTCAAACTATTCTGGACATAGACGGTATCGTCCATTTTCTTAGAGATATCGATGGTGATGGTCTGGCCATCCTGGGTCGTCAACTCAACTTCGATGGCCGGGTCTTTCAACGCGGCCTTGAGCTTCTCTGAAGGTGTATCGAAAATCTCCTTGGCATCG